>Ga0123357_10011538_pt1 | contig 11342 bp, 8 predicted proteins | sample TergutEmb28metaG_FD_89873 | JGI IMG/M metagenome (GOLD analysis project Ga0123357, IMG submission 89873) | Embiratermes neotenicus P4 segment gut microbial communities from Petit-Saut dam, French Guiana - Emb289 P4 | ecosystem: Host-associated > Arthropoda: Insects > Digestive system > Gut ...
CCCCCCCCCCCCCCAAATAAAACGTCTACTAACAAAAAATATTTTACTATTACTTTCGAAAACTTAATATACAAAGCGTGACAGATATTATCTGCCTTTACCAATCAGTGTCACTGTCTCCGTCTGCACAGTCGGTACCTTCATCTCCCTCACAGTAACTCCTAACTTTCCGATCCTCTTCACTGCCATTCCAAATCATATCACCATCAAACAGTCCCATCCAATGCATTCTACATACAGCACTTTTAAAACCCTTCACTGTCACTTCTGGTGAGATGTGCAGCCATGCCGTTATGATTCACATTGACTAACTAATACATTTATATTTCTTGGTTCATAAACTTACTTGAATGCATGAAATTTCACAATTTTTTCCCACAGACGGTGTTAATGGTGTTAATAATTGAAATAAATGTGTTCTGGATCTTTGTGCCATGTCTGTGGTCTGAACAGTCTGAGTTCATGGCTCTTTAATGGGTTTTAATTTGTGGATTGGTTCAGCTTTTATTTTTGGTCCTTGTAGTTAATGTGTAGTTTTTTGATAACCATTTTCCTGTTACTACCCTTGGACTAGATCTGTTCTCAGGCACGTATCTTAACAAGCCACTGTCTCTGTCGTGACCAATGGCTGAGAAAACCCAATCTAAGGGGTCCATCAGTTTAGGAACTACTTTCCCTGAAAATGGAAACAGAGCGGACTTCCGCAAAGTCGTGCTTTTTTAAAAAGTTAGACGATGGAGAAAGTCCCCAAAGAAGAAGACTGTGCCATTTAACTTCCCTGGTGCTCTGTTCTCCATTTTGGATTTCTTGGCCCTTGAATTGGGGACCGAAAGGTTGTCCCGAAACGTCGATAACGAACTATCAGTCTACGCTGAGTAATATCTCAGAAGAGCGGAGATCTCAAATGATTTCGCAATGCAGGCCTTGGTTCGACTACGCTTGTTCCGGTTCAGGGCGATCTGGTTTGGCGCGGTACGGTTCGGTGCTTCTTACGCGAATTTAAGATGATTTCATATATTTAAGCGCCAAATTTAAGGAAAAATCCTAGGCTTGCATTTGAGTAAATACGGTACACCACGGAGGACCAAAGCTAATAAGTGGACCCTGAGATATGTATGGCTGTTCTTAGTGTACAGAAATAAAGGTAGGTATTTGGATAAAAAGGAAATACTGGCGAAGGGAAAGCAAAAAGAAAGGAAGAGAGAAGGACGCTGCAGATGTTACGTGACATCGGATAGGACGGGAACGTGTACAAGAATAGTAGACTTATAAGGGGTCGGTCATGGCGTATTTGAAAGAAATGCCAGACAGGAGAAAGTCAATAAACTCTAATCCAGAATATCAGACAAGAGGCTCCGATTCCAACTGGATGCCCTGAATAAATCTGAAAGACTGTGTTGCACAACACAGTTCGGTTATAATCAATCTACAGTTCGTAGAGAATACTGAAACCGACATAATGCCAATGCGGGTCCTGAATTCTGCCAGCCACTTCTTTTAGTCTTCCTCTCTTCTTCATTTACGTGTAGGTTATGTTATTTCGCATGTAGCAGCTGTTTAAAGAATGACTAACACCAAATGGCCGAGTCAGTGCTTGCGTGTAAGGTCTACTAGAACCGACACTGACATCTCTATAACCAGCTCCGTGGGAAAGAGCCCTTACTTGTGAAGATGACAGTAATTCACTTATTAAAATCACTCCGTGCCTTAAAAGCCGGGATAACGTAGTCAGTACAGTAGGACGGGCCGGGATTACACTCCAGGCAGTGGCACGACATTTTTCTCCTTTCGGAAACGTCCACACTGGCTCTGAGGCCCAACCAACCCCCTTTTCAATTCATATCGGCGGGTTCTTTTTGCGTGGGTAAAGCGGACAGGAAGTGAAACTGACTTCTCACTTCCACCCAGTCCTAAGACTAAGAATGAATGGAGCTACATTTCTATTCCCATTACATGTCTTAACGGAGTGCAGTGGGAAAAAACTTACTTTATCACTATGGTGGTCACACGGGGCCTGGAACTTATCCTGAGCCAATCGGAAGAAAGAAGTGGGAGGGTAGCTCAGTCGGTATAGCGACTGACTACGGGCTGGACGGTCCGGGATCGAATTCAGTCTGCCTTGAGTCGTTGATCGGTGCAGTTGTGTTGTGTACACGGCTGGAGCGTTCAGTGCGAGTAAACAGCAGGTGAAGTGTTTGGTGAAAGTGTAGCGTTACGTTCCGCTTAAACTAATGAGGAAATAGCGATGAACGACCGACAGAATACCATCGTCTGTGTGTTTGACCCACAAAGCCCTCGCATTACAGTTTTCCAAATTCATGAATGGATACATGAGAGGCTTCATCTACCACAGCTGGATGTCCGAATAATCCATATCGATGGGCCACGACGAAGTGTCTACATTAAACTCGCCACTAGCGAGCAGTCTTTCGCCGTTGTCCAGAAAACGGCAGGTAACGTAGAATACCGACATGATAGTGGTGAGCTCTCCACAGTACAAATCGAACTGGCAGGCATGGGTACCAGGCGTATTAGGATTGCTAATCTACCGTCAGCGGCGCCGGACCGCGCAATCCGTGACAAACTATCCATATATGGTGATGTAAAGGAAATAAGAGAAGAAACATGGCCGAGGGCCTATAGGTACCCAGTCTCTAATGGGACACATATAGCTGCGACCTGCCTCAAAAAACACGTCCAGTCCCATCTGTCCATAGCAGGGAATAGAGTGCTTATATCTTATGAGGGGGCAACCGCCAACATGTTATGCTGTAATGAGGCGGACCACCAGTATCACGAATGCCCCCGACGCAGGCACAGGATTGCCCAACAGTTCCAACCATCCAAAATATCCTGGGTGGACATTGTGCAACAGGGAACGACATGTCCACATCCCGAATTGGTGCGGCACTCGATCACGGACATGTGAGAAGTGACCGATGGCAACACTCATGACGTACAACACCAAACTGTCTGGAGGAACGAGAGAACTACTGTGCATCAGTCGTCAACCGACAGCACTTCAGCCCGGTAAGCACAATCCTTGGAAAGCAGCGTAGATAGAATGCACATTGACAACAAATCCCCGAGTATGGTGCTAGGCATCAGTGACCTACAAGGGGACCAAGCAGATGAGAGGGAAAGTGATGTGCCGATGGAGAATCCCTCATCTCTACTAAGCACACCAGGCATAGAGATGGATTCCAGAGACGGGACACTGAGATGGGAACGAGATAATGAGGACCTCGCTGTTTCTTTAGCACCAGTCACTGGTGAACCCCCCCTCCCCTACAGATGATGAGACATTAATGGCACCACCCATCCTCAGTCCCAAACGAAACAAGAAACTTAATTCCGACCGTGATAGCCCCCATTACAAGGGCGAACGCGCAGTAAAAAGCGCACCTCCAAACCACCTGCCAATACTTCTTCTGCAAGACGTTTGTTTACAAAGTTGCAACCCTAAACATTAATGGACTTGCACAACGTAAGCATATTATGATGTTAGAGGACTTTTTGTGGAAACACGATGTTGATATAGCGCTATTACAAGAATTCACAAGTTCATAGATCGACACTAAACGCCGAGGCACAAAATACACAAACACAGGGACAGAACAGCGAGGGAAGGCAATTATAGTTAAAGACTGGCTCACTCTTACAAACGTCAGGAGACTTCCATCGGGTAGGGGAATGGCTGGAACGTTTAACGGGACATGTATTGTCAACGTATACGCGCCCTCCGGGGCGGAGAAGAAACATGAAAGGGAAACTTTCTATAATTCTGATCTTCCTTATTTATTACCAACTGCACAGAATGAGTCGATACTGACTGGTGACTTTAATTGTGTATTGTCGCAGTCCGACACCACGGGCCAGAAAAACTACAGTCGAGCCCTCAAAAACATAGTTCGATGCTTCAACCTTACTGATGTATGGGACACGAAGACGACAACACGAAACATGTTCACACACTAAACGCCACAGGGGGCATCCCGTTTAGATAGAATATACAGCAGACACATCCTGACACCGCGGAAACAGGGAGTCGAAAAAGTAGTGACTGTGGCTGCGTTCACTGATCACCTTGGGCTACTACTACGACTCTCATTAGACGCCCCCTTACCGACATATGGAAGAGGTTGCTGGAGAATGAACACATTCCTAATACGAGAAATTTCCTTTCAACACATAATACAGAACCATTGGAAGAAGGCAGGCCCACAAGAAATACTACCCTGACTCTGTGTTGTGGTGGGAGCGTTATGTAAAACGCATGCTACGAACATTGTTCACAGAAGAAGCGACGGAACGTCGGCGCGACCGGGTGCCACTGGAAAAATTTTACTAGGAGGCAATCTCCAACATCCTGCATACCATGACGAACCATGCTGCGATAGCCATTCCCGTGAAACACCTGAACACAAACATCGCTCGTCTACACCATTATGAGCTTAAGAGAATACTTCTCGACAATGATGAACGTGACATGATAGAGGGAGAAGAACCGTCCCTATATCACTTCAAAAAAGCAAAGACACGACGGGATTCACGAATAGTGAGTGCAATAAAAGACAGTGTAGGTGTTTCGCACACAACGACGATGAACATTCTGCTTACAGTTTCCTCCTTCCTGCGAATGAAATACGATAATATTCCTGCAGAAGACGAGAGTATCAGAGCATTGACAGGAAATATAAACAACACGCTCCCACCCGCAGCGAACCTAGCCCTAGACGCTCCCTTAACAATGGATAAACACCAAAGCCCGTTAAAGAAATGGAAACAACAATGCCCCTGGCAGCGATGGGATAAGTCAAGAGTATTTTAAGACCACTTGAGAAATAACCAAAAATGACATGCTTGAAATAGTTAACCAAATGTACGTAGAGGGAAAGATTGCGGATAAACAGAAACACGGAATGATCGTATGTATACCGAAGAAACCCAAGCTCACCCATCCTGAAGACTACCGGCCATTGACCCTCCTCAACGCTGATTACAAAATGATGTCCCGGATACTTGCGTACCGATTAAGCCACTGGCTAACTACCCTCCATCCAAGTCAACATTGTGGAATACGTGGTCACACTGTTTTTGAAGCCTTGGCAACTGTACGCGATGCAATAGCAAATGCTGAATACTCGAGGTCGAAACTGTGTCTATTGTCCTTAGATTTTAAGGAAGCCTTTGATAACATATCCCATTCATATTTATTCAACATACTGAAGACATACGGCTTGTCCGCGGTTCCAGCAACGCATCCGAGATATGTACAAGAACGCTATGTCGTCTATTAAGATTAACGGTCATATATCGAGCGCAGTCCCATTTAAGTGCTCCATACGACAAGGGTGTCCCTTGAGCATGCAGCTCTTTGCGCTATGCTTGGATCCACTACTCACCACCCTTGAAAACATGTTGACAGGAATAAACATAGGCCGTCGCCCTGCCAAGACAGCTGTTCTCGCATACGCAGATGACGTCACACTTCATGTGAGGTCCCCTCAAGACATACCCAGAATAAAATCTGCAATAGAACATGAAGCTGCGTCCGGCGCGAGGATCAATACCAGGAAGTCTAGAGCCATGGAAGTCAGTTCCTGGGACTGCTCTATAAATGTTATGGACATCCCATATCATACGGAAATGATGATATTAGGCATACATTTCACAAATACAGTCCGCCAGTCCGCCATTAATAGTTAGTATACAGCGACGGGAAAGATTCGCTCCCTGGCACGTGGCGCGTACTACAGGGACAGACGGACAGACGGGTGTTCTTTGTCCATAATTATTTGCTAGCAACAGCACGGTAGACAGCACAGATTCTTCCGATGCCTGAAGCCTGCACGCGACAAGTGAATTCGGCAATTGCATGGTACTTGTGGCACGGAGACATTTTCAGACTACCACTGTCCACCCTCCAACGCAGGAAGTGGCGAGGATGGAACCTTCTCGATGTCGCTACTAAGAGCCGCGCTTTATTCTTCTTCCGCCTTCTAGCCCAAAGTCAAGATGCAGGATCGCTAACATCTGAAGGGCTCCGGAAATGGGATCTCCTTATGCCTTACACTAATCCAACCCACATCTACAGAATCCCGGTAAACGTGGAATATCTGGGTCATTTTGCTGCGGACACTGCCTATATCCAGCCGCAAGAACAATCGGAATCCTGTCTAGTATGCAAACGCCGCATGCATAACACTATGCACGTACTCCTTATTGCGACTACTGAACCACCTGAGTTGCGCATTGTGCGACTGTGGCCCAATACTGACTGGGAGACAGTATGGCAGAAAGTACATGAAACACCAGTTTCCATGACATAGTCCCGACACACGAACGCCTACATAAATCCGACTGGTCCCCTCAGACCTCTGCAGCCACTGCAATAGGACAGACACCCTACATCGTCTAACGGAATGCGGCGAAGGACAGCAGATGTGGGAGTGGACGAGACAGCGCTTAGCGTCGATACTACGAACAGACTAGAGAAGAATACCACCAGACTGGTTGCTACGTCCCACCTTCAAGATGTGGTCTCCGTAACGTCGCGGCGCTGTTTTGTGGATACTTGCCAACTTTGTAGTATTCCACCTGCAAACGAGACGAACCCCGACCATGGATGACCATTATGGCTTACTAGGCAGAGCCAGATGGAAAATATATGATATGGGAAACCGGGCAGCATATGTGGGGAACTATCGCCGTATTACAGAAGTGGACCATAAATAGAATTCTGACGACGGCGCAAATCTGAACGTGAGCTTATGACATCCCCCCTGGATACATTTGGAAGATGCTACTTCAGAAAACGAACACTGTACCCTACCCCCACCCCTGCTGAGTGCCTATGTAAATAGATAGCAATGTAAAGGATTTATGGAATAAATGCACTTCAAATAAAAAAAAACATACCGGTGGAGACGAGATTTTCCGCCCGTCCAGACCGGCCCTGGGGCCCACCCAGGCCCCCTGTAAAATGGGTACCGGGTCTTTCCCGGGGGTAAAGTACGGCCGGGGCGTGCTGCTGATCACTCACTCCCTTCTAGTGCCGCGGTCATGGAAGAGTAGAGCTATACCTCCACCCACCACACCGGGCCTGTAACGGGAAAACTTTACCTTTTAATCGGAAGAAACAAAGCACTTACAGTACCGGCGAATGAAGTTCTGGAAGAGCTCAAATGGATTATTAGCGACGATATGAGCCTGAAAGTGTGACGATGTGCATTAGATTAAACTGGCTTAGGATCGTAGACAGTGCTTGGCTGTATTGTAACTTCGGGTGGAGCTGTCTGTGAAATGTAAACCTAGTAAAGAACTACAAAAGTACGTGAGATGAATGAAAATTGGTCGCTCAGCAGGATGGTCATAACAGGGGTGTCGGAATTTCAGATGTTTTTTTAAACGAGTATGTAACTTTGTGAACGTATCCACGCTGCTTCGATTGACCTCTGAGTGGACACAGCAGTCAGAGCGGCGTCTCCAAATAAATAATATCATTGGAAATTAACAATTTTACCTTTTTGTCTAAAAGAAGGTCCGTGTAAAATTTTCACTTCTTTGGACATTCAGTGGCACCTAACTTCCGTCTGCTACACGTAGTTTAAGACAGTACTTTAATGGGGTTATACAGGATTCTGAAGACGGTATAGACCTATCAAGTCTGGAATCATTCAATCTTGAGACTGTGTTAGTAGTCCCGTGTTTAGAGTAACAAATTAAAACACGTTTCATGGATAGAATCCCCTCCCCCCCTTTCCTCAAGCAAAAACGTAAGAGAAACTAACTCAGTTGAGCTTGACAGGGGAAGTTATTCTAAACCTAAAGATCCAGAAATTAAGACTAGCCTTACCCATCGGGCCTAAATGAGTGGGTGCTTACATTACTCTTGTTCCTGAAGATTATTTATGATTTTTAACATGGGACGATGGATAATGCACAACTAGTAAATGACTCTAACTGTACTTTAGTGTTCAGGAGTGCTCTTAAAACTTTGCGTCGCCAAATTTCTTTCGTCGAATCTTGTCGAGCATTTATGCCAATATCGTCCTCAGTGGCAATTCACTGACGACAAACTGCAAGCGTCTTTTGGAGAGTGAAGTTTGTCAACAGTGAAAACGTAACTTTAATATGCTCTTGTGACTACTGTAATTTCAAAGGCCGGTCGGTGTACATTAATTCGTCTTTCCGAGACAGAAATTAATACTGTAATGAATGAATGATGTAATGGAACTTTTTGGAATTATTTGGTAAATTTTTGTAAATTATTGTACATAGATTTCTCGCCCTTGGCAACGTACAGGAAGTCGCGGATGCGATCAGCAATTTCAGGTAGCTCGACGAATCACGCGATACTACGTCACCGCGCGCGGTTTTTTTTTTCCTGGCCTATTTGGAGGATGGTGACAAGGGACTCGATCACGCCAAGGGGACACAGGAAGAGCGTCGTACGAATTTATACACACCTGCGTTGTAGAGCTACAGCGTGTCGGCGTGATATTTTTTTTTATGCACGTCTGCGTATAAATGGACGCTGGTTTAAATTATTTTTCAAGTAATTTTATTTGGTGTGACGATGCTGATTTTGTACATCATACCAGGTAGGTGTTGATGTGAATTGTGGAAATTTATAACTTGAGTATTTACCTTTATTAATGACAAAACAAGAGTAAATTTGGACTTCATTAGATATCACTGCGCAAACGTTGAATGTATTACAGAAATGTGTTACGACTATTTTAAGTTTCTGTGCGTTGTTGGGGGGGGCGTGTATTTGTATATTTGGGAAACATGGTTATTATGTAGCAGTGTTGTTAGTAGAAAGGTATAAAGGTTTTTAAATTTGGGATGCTTAAGCTGAGCACCAGGAACGTTGGGTATTAGTAAGCCACACCCATGTTAGTAAAGTGATTAATACTTTCCGAGCCGGTGTAGTGCCGTACCTAGTACATTCCAACCCTATTATTATCACCGCCCCCTGGTATCTGTATCGTCTTCAGCGGCTGTCCAACTAGATAACTAAACTGGAGGCAGCAAGACTTATTTGATATCCCAAAATACTCTTAGGTCAAATAAGGCTACCCCCAAATTATAGTGGATAGAATCCACTGGCCACTGCAATAGCAAAAGAACAATGAAAGCGTTGCAATTCAAAATAGGGTTGTTATGCGTAAAGGTCAATGCAAAGCTTTCCCCGTGCTTAATCACTACAATACCATTCCTATGAAATATTCGTATAAAGGTTTATAAAAAATACTTGGACTCTGGTGATAAGTGTTAAGTTTAAAATATATCGGAGTGTTCTTTAGATCAATATTCATGTTATTCACCTCTATCATTCTCGGTCCCTCAACTGCTCGCTGTCTTCACTAAAGTAAAACAGCAGACAATTAATCGATTCCAACTTAAGATGGACTGACCCATGGTCTTTCTCAACGCTCATTTACGAACTTCGGTGGCTACAGCAGGAAAACAAACCTGACTGTGAATGACAAATTAGACAGAATGTAAACACAAGGGGTTGTGGTCTACTGTGAGGTGCGTTCTATTACTTCGCAAAGGGATACCGAGGACAATCACGAAAAAAAGCTCCGTCGGCACAGACAGTAGTCGGCCTGGGATTCGAGAACCGGGCGTCAGTGATACAAAGCGAGAATGAAACCGGTTAGTCCGGAACGTCCCGTATATCCTACATAAGCGTCCCTTGGCTAATAACAATAGGGGGTGCAAAATCGACCATGTGTATCAGGAACTTTAATTTACGAAGAAGCCAACTTAAGAAAGATGGTAAGACTGGTTTGCTTAATTCTATCTGCATGACGCGACTCAAATAATCATTTCTAAAATACGTTTATATTTTATTTTCCCCCCTCCAACTCAGTAGCCAGAAAAAATTATTCTTAGGTAGAAAAAATATTACTGGCACATGTACTCCCAAATTACGCCTATGCCTGCAAAACTGAGTGACTAACGAAATAAAGAACTACATGAAGCACAGTCATTGTCGCACAGTTCCGCTTATTCAAGAAATTTTCATTCTTTTTTACGGAGATGGGAGAATGGACGGCTCATTATCACGCTGACAGGCAAAATTGTATGATTTAACAGAATTGCTTTCGAATTCATTCCAAGTCCATTTCGTGCTGCCTGTACATAGAAGCACGTCGTGTAATTCTGAACGCTTTATCACGGAAATTCTACAAGTACTCCACATTTCTAGTCATATAAAGAACTGGTTAATGTAATCAGGGATTGAGGAATGAACGTTGTGGAAGCATTGATACAAACTGTTTCCCTTCTCATCGTGCAGAGACTTTATGTTAACAGACGCGCTCCTGTAAAACTACCCTCTGGGGTAATGCATAATATGCAAATGTCATGTGGCGTTTAATTAGATGATTGTGATAAGGGCGGTGGGATAGGGGAGTGGGTGACAGCTACAAGATGGTAAGAGGTATAGTGGGAAAACAGGGGTAGTGCAGGGTAATGGTGATGGAGGAACGATTCTCACTGGAAAATGGTAAACCTGGGACCTTATTCCACTATCCCAACTTTAAACCCCAACAATTTACCCTCAAGGTTCGAATAATTTTATAAGGGGTTTATTCAACATGAAAACAGAGGGAAGACGGGCTATGCTTTATCTTTTTCCCCAGGAAACTGTAAAATTAAAATTGCGTTCCATTCTCAGATGAGCAAGGTGTGTTGTGCACACATAGTTTATTGCAAACCTACATGTATTAAACCTGTTACAGTACGCCAAACGGACAAACGATAAAACCCTAATCAACCACGTTCGAATGTTATCAGTACTAGCATGAAACACGTGGCCCCTGTTCAAGTAGTTGTCTTATATTATTACATTACGTTAGTATGACATAGAATAGATTACATTAAGATTTGGGTTTCTAGCCCTTACTGTCCCGATGCACCTAGGTTAGAAATACATAACGAGGGATCTTTCCACGAAAAGTAATGAAACAGTCATAAGGATACCAGCATCAAGAAAAAATCTGTCTGAAACGCACAATAAGTTCACATGCTCGTGAATGCCTTCCACACAGATTTTACGGAGTTTCGTATCACAACTCGTATCACAACACGTATCACAACACGTACCACAACTCGTATCACAACTCGTATCACAACTCGTATCACAACACGTATCACAACACGTACCACAACACGTACCACAACACGTATCACAACACGTATCACAACACGTATCACAACTCGTATCACAACACGTACCACAACACGTATCACAACACGTACCACAACACGTATCACAACACGTACCACAACACGTATCACAACTCGTATCACAACACGTATCA
>Ga0123357_10011539_pt1 | contig 11341 bp, 8 predicted proteins | sample TergutEmb28metaG_FD_89873 | JGI IMG/M metagenome (GOLD analysis project Ga0123357, IMG submission 89873) | Embiratermes neotenicus P4 segment gut microbial communities from Petit-Saut dam, French Guiana - Emb289 P4 | ecosystem: Host-associated > Arthropoda: Insects > Digestive system > Gut ...
CGCGACGGCGGCGGCGTCACCTGAGCGACGGCCTGGCCGTTGCGTATCACGATGATGGTTTCGCCGGCTCGAGCCCGGTCGAGGACATCGGAAAAGCGACGGCTAGCCTCGGTCGCCGTCATCTTTGTGGGTTCAACAATCACCGTCACGACTATCAGATTATCTGATTCGTCATTGTGTTGCCACCATCTTTCGCCCGACAACGCTGGCCGACGGATGAACCTGCTGGTGGCTGAGCGGTCAGGCGCGGCTACGGCTCAGGCGCTGGACGGCATCGTACGTCTGGTGGATGGCGCGGATCGACTCGTCGTAGCGGGTTTGGGCCACGCCGAGGAACACACAGTCGATCACCATGAGCTGAGCAATGCGGCTGCCGAGCGCGCCCGACCGGAAGGCCGTCTCCCGCGCGGCCGTCGTCAAGACGATGTCAGCCGCCTGGGCGATCGGCGAAGCGGCGTGATTGGTCAGGGCGACGGTGGTCGCGCCGGACTCGCCAGCCACCTGAAGGTACCCGACGGTATCGGCCGTCATGCCGGAATGCGAAATGGCGAAAGCGACCGCCCCCGATCGCAAGGTTGCCGCCGAGGTCCAGGCGGCGTGAGCGTCAGGCCATGACAAGGCCGTACGCCCGATTCTGGTCAGTTTCTGGTGAAGGTCCCCGGCGACAACGGCGCTGGCGCCCAGGCCGAAGATATCGACCCGGTCGGCCTGGCTGATGGCCTCGACGGCCCGTCCCAGGGCGTTGGCGTCAAGCGTCAAAGCGGTGTCCGCGATGGACAGCGTCTCGGCTTGCGAGATCTTGGCCACGATGCTGCTCATGGTGTCGGTCCGGTCGATGTCACCCGACACCGCCGGCAAACCGGCCGTCTCGAACGACTCCCAGGTGACCTCGCGCAGGACGTTCATGCAGAGATCCTTGTAGTGGCGATAACCCAGACGGTGGCAGAACCGTACGACCGAGGTGGTCGAGGTCCGGCACAACTCGGCCACCTCCGCGATCGGCCGGCCAGCCGTCGTCTCCGGTTCGGCCAAGAATTGGTCGGCCACCCGACGTTCGCTCGGCCGCAAGCTGGGCAGCAGCGACCGCATCGCCACCAACGCCGGGATGGCGTCTCCGTCAGTCCTGATCAGGCCAGTTGACACAATCACCTCCTGCTAGATCGGGTGGGTTTCGGCCAAGCCGATGGTCCATTATTGCATTTTCATAACAACCTGAGGACTTTTAGTACCTTGGACCCGCAATTGCGGTACCGTCTGTACTGTCTCACCAACTTGACATTCCAGCGATCGGCCATGACAGCCCCTGGAATGTCCTGGACCCAAAGGAGTCATTCCATGGTTGAAGCCAAGCGCCGCCGGCGCAGTACCGTCTGGGCCGTTGGGCTATTGTCGGCTTTCGCACTCGTCGTCAGCGGGTGCTCCTCCCCCAGTTCTCAGGGCTCCCCCACGCCCAGTACCGGTGGCACCCTCGTCATCGGTGTTACCAGCGAAGCCGACACCCTGCTTCCCTGGACCGCCACCCAATTCCAGGCTGTCAACGTCATGCAAACCCTGTACGACACGCTGGTCGATTTCGATCAAGACCTCAATGTCGTACCTGGTCTGGCCCAATCCTGGGACGTTTCGACCGACGGCCTGACGGTCACGTTCCACTTGCGCTCCGGTGTGACCTTCCATGACGGCAGCACATTCGACTCCGCAGACGTCGTCTATTCGCTGAAGGCCATCATGGATCCGGCCACGGCCGCAGTGTCGGCTTCGTCACTGGCCTCGGTCAGTTCGATCGCGGCGCCCGACGCCTCGACGGTGGTGTTGACGCTGAAGAGCCCGGACGCTGGCCTGCTGGCCAACCTGGCTACCATCAACATGGCCATGCTGTCCTCGGATGACTCGCTGACGGATCTGGCGTCGAAACCCAACGGCACTGGGCCTTTCAAGTTCTCCGACCGGGTCGCCAACCAGTCACTCAAAGAGGTGCGCAACGACTCCTACTGGAACGGCGCGCCGAGCCTCGACGGCATCGAATTCCGGGTGATCCCGGACGAGACCTCGATCGTGGCGGCAATGCAGTCGGGCAACGTCCAGATGGCCGTTTTCGATGATCCTCTGGTAGCACAGTCAGCCTCATCCAGCGGCATCACCATCACCAAGACACCGCTGTTGAGCTACCACGTCCTGCAATTGAATGCCCAGCGCGGTCCGCTGGCGGACGTCAACGTGCGCCTGGCAATTCAGTGCGCTATCGATCGCCAGCAGGTCCTGGACACGGCGGCCATGGGTGAGGGTGAAATCACCGGTCCGATCACGTCGCCGGCCTTCCGCTCAGATCCCAACTCGCGGCCCTGCCCGACGCGCGACCTGACCAAAGCGGCGCAGTACCTGGCTCAATCTGGCTACCCCGATGGTGTCACCCTCGACACGATCGTGTCGCAAGGCGAGTACTCGACCTCGGTCAACGAAGCCCAGAACCTGCAAGCCCAGCTCAAAGATGCCAACATCACCTTGAACCTTGAGATTCTGGAATCCGGCGCCTACGTCGATCGCTGGATGGCGGCCGACTTCGACGCCGCCGTCGCCCTCAACGGCGGTCGGCCTGATCCCGACGGCATGTACAACCGGTACTTCACCAGTACAGGGAGCTTGAACACCGTTGCCGGCTACTCCTCCGACAAGCTGGATCAACTCTTCGCCCAAGGCAAGCAGACCTCCGACGTCAATCAGCGAAAGCAGATCTACACCCAGATTTCCGACGAACTGGAAAACCAGGCGGTCTGGATCTGGATGTTCACCGGCTACACTTACACGGCGACGGCGACCGGTGTCCAGGGGTTCATCCCGATGGCCAACCAGTCGTTCCAGTACCTTCGGTCGACCTCGCTCGGCTGAACCGGCTGACAAACGTGGTAGGGGTGCGGTGCTGAGGACCCGCACCCCTATCCCCTTGCACGTTGGGAGACGATGATGCGACGATTCTTCGCTCATCACATCGTGCGGCGCATCTTGTCCTCCATCGGTACCCTGCTGGGCGTCGCGGTCTTCGTCTTTGTGATGCTGCGGGCGATCCCGGGCAACCAGATCACAGCCCAACTCGGGACGGAAGCAGCCGCGCTGACCGACGCCCAACGCGCCTCTCTTGAGGCCTACTACGGCCTTGACAAGCCATTATTCGTCCAATTCTTCAGTTGGCTCGGCAACTTGTTCACCGGCAACCTCGGCTTTTCGGCCCGGGCCCAGCAAAGCGTGGCGGCTCTGACTGCCCAATCGCTGCCGGTCACGCTGGAGTTGGCCGTCTTGTCGATCATCTTGTCGTTGCTGATCGGGGTACCGCTCGGCATGCTGGCGGCGTCGAAACCGGACTCGATCCGCGACGGCATCGGGCAAGGCGTCAGCCTGGCGGGGCTGTCGATCCCGGCCTTTTTGCTGGCCACCGCCCTGGTGACCATCCTGTCCTCCACTTTGGGTTTCAACCCGAACGGCGCTGGCTTCGCCTACCTGACGCAAAACCCTGGGCTGAATTTGCAGCAAATGCTGTTGCCATCTTTCGTGTTGGCCTTCGGTATCGCCGCGCCGATCATGCGGACAACGCGAACGGCCGTCCTCGAGGTCCGGTCGGAGGACTTCATCCGAACGGCCAAAGCCAAGGGTATTTCGACCAGACGCCTCCAGTTCAAGCACGTCCTGGGCAACGCCCTGGTACCGATCGTCACCATGACCGGGCTCCAATTCGGTTACCTGCTCGGCGGCGCCGTCGTCGTGGAGCAGATCTTCTCGTTGCCGGGCATCGGGCGTCAGGTCCTGATCGGTATCCAGCAGAAGGAGTACGCCGTCGTCCAGTCGACTGTCCTGCTAATCGCGCTGGGCTTCGTCATCGTCAACCTGCTGACTGACCTCGCCTACCGCCTGATCGATCCCCGGGTGCGTGCCGGATGACCGAGATCGCGCAAGCGCCAACCCTGACCGCCGGTGGTGGACGGGCCTGGGAACGGGTCCGGCTGCTGCTGCGCAGCGGGACCGGGCGGGTCGGCCTCATTCTGGTGCTGTTGTTGCTTATCCTGGCTCTGGTTAGCGCTTTCGGGCTCCTGCCCTATGATGCCTACACACAAAATGCCGTTATTCGACTCCAGGGACCGTCGGGCGCTCATTGGTTCGGCACCGACCAGTTCGGTCGCGATGTTTTCGCTCGCGTCGCCGCCGGGGTGGCCAACTCGGCCCGCATTTCCCTGGTGGCCGTCGCCTTCGCCACCATCGTCGGTACCTTGGCCGGCGTGGCCGCTGGCTTCTACCGCGGCGCTACCGACGCTGGCGTCAGTGGCATCACCAATGTCCTGTTCGCCTTTCCCCCACTGCTGCTGGCTCTGGCCCTGGCCTCGGTCTTCACCCGGTCGTGGTTCACCGTCGCCGTCGCCATCGCCGTGGTCTACGTACCGATTTTCATCCGTGTCACCCGCGGGCCAGTCTTGTCGTTGCGTGAGATCGAGTATGTCCGAGCGGCCGTCGCCACCGGCCAGCGCCGTTCCTCGATCATGTTCCGCCACATTCTGCCCAACATCACATCGATCATCATCGTCCAAGTGACTTTGTCCTTGTCCTGGGCCGTTTTGACCGAGGCCTCGCTCAGCTTCCTTGGCCTGGGTACTCCCCCGCCGGCGCCGTCACTCGGGTCGATGATCTATGAGGCCCGGACGCTGGTGTACGTCGCGCCCTGGACGATGGTCGCCCCCGGCGTCATCATCGTGGCCTTCGTCGTCGGCCTCAATTTGCTCGGCGATGGCCTGCGCGACTGTTTCGATCCGAAGAACCGAGGAAGAGCATGAATCCCACCGATGCCGACTTGGCCACCCTGGTGACCGAGGCCGACGACCCGCGGTACGCCCAGCTCGATTCCATGTCGGTGGCTGACCTGGCCCGGGTGATGAACGACGCCGACGCCACGGTGGCGGACTCGGTGCGCCAGGCCCTACCCCAGATCATTCCGGCGATCGAAGCCGCCGCCGATTGCCTGGCGGCCGGCGGCCGACTGGTCTATGTCGGCGCTGGTACGGCCGGTCGGATCGGCGTGCTGGACGCCGCTGAGTGCCTGCCGACCTTCAATATCTGGCCCGGCCAGGTCCAAGCCATCATCGCCGGCGGACCGCCAGCCATCGTCACCCCGGTTGAGGGGGCGGAAGACGACCAGGCCGCCGGTCGCGCCGACATCGACGCCGCCGACATCGGACCGTGCGATGCGGTGCTCGGGCTGGCCTCTAGCGGGCGGACTCCGTACGTCGTAGCCGCGCTCGATCGGGCGCGCCAACGCGGCGCTGTCACGATCGGCTTGTCCGGTAACACCGACGCCAAGCTGAGCCACGTCGCCGATTACGCCATCGAGGTCGAGGTCGGCCCCGAGGTTATCGCCGGTTCGACCAGACTGAAGGCTGGCACGGCGCAGAAACTGGTGCTCAACATGTTTTCGACCATCACGATGATCCGGTTGGGCAAGACCTACGGCAACCTGATGGTCGATGTCAGGGCGACCAACCACAAGTTGCGCCACCGAGCCTGCCGCATGGTGGCCAACATCGCCCAGGTTTCACCCGATCAGGCGGCCGCCACCTTGGCGACGGTCGACTGGGACGTCAAGGTAGCCGCGCTGATGCTGGCCCGCTCGGTTGACGCCGCCACGGCGGCGGATCGGCTGGCTGGCGCCGGTGACCGGTTGCGCCAAGCTCTTGAGGAGGCCTGATGCGACTTTTGGGTATGATCTCCGGTACCTCCCACGACGGCATCGACCTGGCCGTGGTTGACTTCAGCCAGCGAGACGGCGCCCTCAGCGGTACCCTCGTGGCCACCGATTGTGTCAGCTATCAGCCCGACCTGCGGGCGCGGTTGATCGCCGCCCTCCCGCCCAATGCCACCACGCTGGCCGAGGTCTGCCAGCTTGACACCCTAATCGGGCAGGCCTTTGCCTCCTCCGCCGCCGCCATGGTCGAGCGGGTCGGTGGCGTCGATGCCATTTGTTCCCACGGCCAGACGGTCTACCACTGGGTCGAGGCCGATCGGGCGCTTGGCACGCTCCAACTCGGCCAGCCGGCCTGGATCGCCGAACGGACCGGCTGTCCGGTGGTGGCCGATATCCGGGCCCGGGATCTGACAGTCGGCGGCCAGGGCGCGCCGCTGGCTTCGCTGATCGATTACCTGCTGCTGCGCGATCGCGGCCGGGCGGCGGCCTTGAATCTCGGAGGCATCGCCAATATCACGGTGGTGTCCCCTGGTACGGTCGTGGCGTTCGACACCGGCCCGGCTAACGCCCTCATCGACGCCGTCGTCACCCAAGGTCAACTCAACACCTGCGGCTATGACGCCGATGGGGCCATCGCCGCCAGCGGCGTGGCCGACCAAACCCTGCTGTCCACCCTGCTGGCTGACCCCTATTACGCCTTACCGGCCCCGAAGAGTACCGGTAAGGAGTACTTCAACGCCGCCTACGTCGAGCAGCAGGTGGCGGAGTTGGGCCATCCCATCAGCCCAGCCGATCTGGTGGCGACGCTGACGGAGTTGACGGTGCGCAGTGTGGCTCAGGCCGTTCGGGACGCCCAGGTCGACTATCTGGCGGCCTCCGGCGGTGGGACTCACAATCCGGTGATGATGGCTGGCCTCCGCCGCGAGTTGCCCGGCGTCGATCTGGTCAACAGTGACGAGCTCGGGCTACCGGTCGACGCCAAGGAAGCCATCCTGATGGCCCTGATCGGCTGGTCGACCTTCCATGGGTTACCTGGCACCGTGCTCGGCGGGACGGGGGCGAGCCAAACCCGCATCTTGGGTACGATCACGCCGGGTCGTGGGCCGTTGGTCTTGCCGCCGCCGCTGCCGCGACTGACGTCGTTGCGCCTGGTCAACCGGCCAGAAGTGACTTTCCGGCCAGCCCAGCCAGACGACCTGGCGGCGGCGGTGGCCTTGTTCCTCGACTGCTGGCGGCAGAGCTACGACGGTGTCATGCCAGACCAGTTGGTCGAGGCCATGACCGACGCCCAGGCGACCGAGTTGTGGCGCCGGGTCCTGGCGACCGATTCGGCCAGTGTTACCACGGCGTGGCGCGAGGCTCAGCTTGTCGGGCTGAGCCGGGCTGTCATCGCCGACGGCGAAGGCATGATCCATTCGCTCTACGTCTCGCCGGCGGCCCAGAGGTTGGGCCTGGGCGCGCAACTGCTCGACCGGGCGCTGCGCTGGTACGCCAGTCAGGGCGTTGAGTTGGCCCGCCTCTGGGTCTTCCAAGCCAATCAGCCCGCCATCGGCTTCTATCGCGCCCACGGCTGGGCCCCAGACGGCGAAACTCGGGTCGAGGCCGACTTCGGCGAGCCGGAGATCCGACTGTCCAAGGCCGTGGCGTGACCGCGACACCAGCCGTTTTGCACCTGGGCCGGGCGGCCCCGGCCGGGGCCGCCGTCGGCTGGGTCAGCGGCGGTCAGCGCCACGTGGAGTACGGCGGCCTGACCGCCCCGGCCGGCCAGCCAATCGCTCCCGAGACCGTCTTCGACCTGGCATCGGTCACCAAGGTCGTGGCCACGACCTGTGCGCTGGCACGCCTGGCCGGCTTGGGCCAAATCAGCCTGACCGATCCGGCCGACCGCTACCTCGGCTGGGCGGCGCTGGCGCCAGGCGTGACCCTGAGCACGCTGGCCTACCATCGGGCGGGGCTGTGGGAATGGCAACCGCTCTACCTGGCCGGCCCAGCGCCAACCACCACCTTGGCCGCCCTGCCGGCGCGCTACCCGGCCCAGTCCGGGCGGCACTACTCCGACCTCAGCTTCATGGCCCTGGGCCTGGTGATCGAGCTGGTTATGGGCTGTCGGCTCGACCAGGCGGTGGCCGAACTGGTCTTCGATCCGCTCGGGCTAACCAGCCTCGGCTTTGCCCCGCTGTTCGGTCCGACCGCTTCCAGCAGTTGGGGCGATGCCATCGAACGCCAGATGGTGGCGACCGGCCAGCCCTACCCCGTCCTCTTCCATGACCCGGGCTTCGCCTGGCGTGACGGTGAAATCAACGGCCAGGCCAATGACGGCAACGCCTGGCACAGTTTCGGTGGCGTCGCCGGCCACGCGGGTGTTTTCGGGGCCCTGGGCGATCTGCTGACCTTGCTCGAATCCCTGGCAGTCGATGAAGACTTTTGGGCGCCGCCGGTCAGCGCCACCATTTTCGCCGATGGGCCGGACGCCGGCCAGGCCTTCGGCTGGCGGTCTGGGTCGATCGAACTGGGCGGACACCCGGCGCGGTGCCTGTGGCATCCGGGCTTCACCGGCTGCGGCGTCGGTTTCGTGCCGGGGCGTGGTATCGGCGTGGCGATGCTGACCAACCGCCTGTTGGCACCCGCTCCGGTCGACACGGCGGAGCTGTGGGCGGCCAGTCTGGTCGAGGTCGAAAGTGCGCTGCGATGACTGATACCCGACCAGCCGTCTTGAGCATCAGCGGGCTCAGTGTCGCCTTCCGGACCGGCACGCAGTTGGTTCCCGCTGTTCAAGATGTCAGTCTTGAGGTCGCCGCCGGCGAGACGGTGGCGCTGGTCGGCGAGTCGGGTTCGGGCAAATCGACCACCGCCGCCGCGGTCAACCGCCTGCTGCCCGACAACGGTGTCATCACAGGCGGCGCCATTTGGTACGACGGCCGCGACATGACGACGCTGGGCGAACACGAGCTGATCACCCTGCGCGGGGCCGGCATCGGCTTGGTACCCCAGGACCCGATGTCCAACCTTAACCCACTAATGCGGGTGGGCGAGCAGATCGGGGAGGCGCTCCAAGCCCACACTCCTCTGCGGGGCAAAGCCGTCCGACACCGCGTCATCGAACTGCTCGACATGGTTGGCATTCCCGATCCCGGCCAGCGCGTCACCCAGTACCCGCACGAGTTTTCCGGCGGCATGCGCCAACGCGTGCTCATCGCCATGGGTCTGGCTTGCCGGCCGCGCCTACTCATCGCCGACGAGCCGACTTCGGCGCTCGACGTCACCGTCCAGCGTCGCATTCTCGACCAGTTGGATGACCTGACGCGCGACCTCGGCACAGCCGTTTTCCTCATCACCCACGATTTGGCGCTGGCCGCCGAGAGGGCCGACCGGATCGTCGTCATGTACCAGGGCCGGATCGTCGAGGCCGGCCCGGCCGAGCAGATCGTGGCTCACCCGGTCCACCAGTACACCCGCCAGTTGATCGCGGCCGCCCCCAGTCTGGCCTCGCGCCGCCGACTGACGCCACGACCGCCGGTGGCCGACGACGCCGCTACGCTGATCGAGATCGTCAACGTCTCCAAGAGCTTCCCGATCCGCGCGCCGCAACGCGGCGAGGCCACAACTTTCACGGCCGTCGATGACATCAGTTTGCGCATCCCGGTCGGTGCCACCGTCTCGCTGGTCGGCGAGTCCGGCTCCGGCAAGTCGACCACAGCCAACATGCTGCTGGGCTTGGAGGATGTCACGACCGGTTCGATCATCTTCGACGGGGTCGATCTGACCGACCTGAACCGGCAGCAACTGCTGGCCTTTCGTCGCCGGGTCCAGCCGGTCTTCCAAAACCCCTATTCGTCGCTCGATCCGCGTTACACCGTCGAACAAACCATCAGCGAGCCGCTGCGGGTTCATCATGTCGGCGACAAAACGCAGCGGCACGCCCGGGCGCTGGAACTGCTCGACCAGGTGTCACTGCCTCAGACGATGGCCGACCGTCTGCCCCACGAACTGTCTGGCGGCCAACGCCAGCGGGTCGCCATTGCCCGCGCCCTGGCGCTCAAACCTGATCTGGTGGTGCTCGACGAAGCGGTATCGGCCCTTGATGTCCTGGTTCAGGCTCAAATCCTGGCTCTGCTGGCCGACCTGCAGCGCGACCTCGGGCTGAGTTACCTTTTCATTAGTCACGACCTCGCGGTGGTGAGGATGATCTCCGACGAGGTCCACGTCATGCGCCAAGGTCGGATCGTCGAGTCCGGCACGCCCCAGCGGCTGTTTGACCATCCGCAGCACCCCTACACCCAGGAGCTCCTAGCGGCCATCCCCGGGCGTCACCTCCAGTTGGCCGGCGAGGCTGACGCCACCTGATTGGCCGCCAGATGCACTAGGATTCTAGAGGCTGTTCCGGATGATCCCGGGCGGCCGAGTCGTCGGAAAGGTTGACATGATCACGAAGGTCGCATTGCTGACTGCCGGAGGTTTCGCTCCTTGCTTGTCATCCGCGGTCGGTGGGTTGATCGAACGGTACTCGGCGGTCTCGCCAGACACCGAAATCATCGCCTATCGTCACGGCTACGAGGGCCTGCTCAAAGGCGACCACATCACCGTTACGCCCGAGGTCCGGGCCAAAGCCGGGTTGTTGCACCATTTCGGCGGCTCGCCGATTGGCAACTCCCGGGTGAAGCTGACTAACCATGCCGACCTGGTCAAGCGCGGTCTGATTGGCGAGGACGAGGATCCGCTGAAAAAGGCGGCTGACCAACTGGTGGCCGACGGCGTCGACGTCCTCCACACCATCGGCGGGGATGACACCAACACGACAGCGGCCGACCTGGCCCACTATCTCCACGAACACAACTACGGGCTGTGCGTCGTCGGATTGCCCAAGACGATCGACAATGACATTGTGCCGATCCGGCAATCGCTCGGGGCTGATACCGCCGCCGAAATGACGGCTCGCTTCGCCCAGAACATCATGGCCGAGCACAACTCCAGCCCACGCGAGTTGATCATCCACGAGATCATGGGCCGCCATTGTGGCTGGCTGACAGCGGCGGCGGCCTACAAGTACCGCGGCTGGTTGGAACAAGCCGAATGGCTGCCGGAGATCGGCCTGAGCCAGAAGGCCTGGGATATCCATGCCGTTTTCATTCCCGAGGCCGAGATCGACATCGAGCAGGAAGCGGTCCGACTGAAGGACATCATGGACTCAGTCGGCAATGTCAACATCTTTTTGTCCGAGGGCGCTGGCGTCGCCACCATCCTCCAAGAGATGAAGAGCCGGGGCGAGACGGTGCCGCGGGACGCCTTCGGCCACGTCCAACTCGATCGGATCAATCCCGGTGCCTGGTTCGCGCGGCGCTTCGCCTCAATGATTGGTGCCGGTAAGGTCATGGTCCAAAAATCCGGCTACTACGCTCGGTCGGCCGCCGCCAATGACTACGACTTGGCTTTGATTCACTCGATGACCGATTTGGCTGTCGACTGCGCCCTGCGCGGGGTCTCCGGCGTCGTCGGCCAAGATGAGGCGGACCATGACACTCTCAAGGCAATTGAGTTTTCGCGCATCGCCGGCTCCAAGCCGTTCGACTTCCACCAGCCGTGGTACCAGCAACTGCTGGCTACCATCGATCAGCCGGCGCCGAC
>Ga0123357_10011540_pt1 | contig 11340 bp, 10 predicted proteins | sample TergutEmb28metaG_FD_89873 | JGI IMG/M metagenome (GOLD analysis project Ga0123357, IMG submission 89873) | Embiratermes neotenicus P4 segment gut microbial communities from Petit-Saut dam, French Guiana - Emb289 P4 | ecosystem: Host-associated > Arthropoda: Insects > Digestive system > Gut ...
CCGGTAGTTGAAGACGAAGAACCTGATTTCGATGATGAACCGGTTTCTGAAACAGAAGAGGAATTTGATTGGGGCGAACCGGTCGCAGCAGAAGAAGAGGAAGCCGTTATTGACAGCGAACCGATTATTGAAACAGACGAAGATAATGAGTCGGTTGTTGAAGAAAAGAGAATTAATCCACTCGTTTCTCCAGCCACCCCTGTAGAAAAAGCGCCAAAATCGAGGTCGTCATCAGGTAATTCTCCATTTGTAGAACCGGAAACGTATTATAAAAATAAATACCGTAATGCAAGAAAAAAACTGAGACAACTGAGAGTGGCAACTTATTTGTTAGCTCTGTTTTTAGTAGGCGCTTTGGGTTACATTGTTTTTAATTGGCAGGGAGGATCATTTCAGATTCCCTCTATTAAAGAAATTGTGCAGATTGTTAAGCCGTCATCAACAAAAACGGATACCGTTCGGGAAGTAATACCGGATATCGCTTCTAATGTTTCTGAAATTTCACCCGATAGTATTTTATTGGCAAGTGAACTGGCGAATGGAAAAGAGCAGGTAAAAAAAGGCGACTCGACAAAAGTAAACGATTCGGCAAAAGTGAATGAACCTGTAAAAGTAAATGAGCCTGCAAAAGTGAACGAGCCTGCAAAAGTGAATGAGCCTGTTAAAGTAAATGAGCCTGCTAAAGTGACCGGACCGACAAAAGTGGACAGTCCGCCGATAGTTAGACCTCAGCCTGTAACAGTGGACGATCAGTCTGATAAGAGGAACTTTCCCGACGCAGCCTATTATAAGCGTATAACCGTTGCTGCCGGAGAGCGTTTAACGTTGATTGCGCAGAAAGAATATGGAAATAAGGTGTTTTGGATATATCTTTATTTAGAGAATAAGAATATTCTCTCAAATCCGGATGTATTATCTGCAGGTATGGAAATTTCGATTCCGCCGGCAGCCAAATATGGAATTAACAGCAATGATCCGGCGTCTATACAAAAAGCGCAGGAAACTATTGACAAATATCGGTAATTATTTTTAATACTGATATGTAATTAATTAATTATTTTTAACTTGCAAACTATTTCAATCACGATTTAACATTTATAATTTTGTAGCGTTAAAATGGAATACATATTTTAGTAACTATAATAGCTTTGTATATGAATCAAACAGTTGATATTAGAGAGCTTAACGAAAGGATCGAAAGCAAGAGCGGTTTTGTCAACATGATCACGATGGGTATGGATCAAGTGATCGTCGGACAAAAACATTTGGTGGAATCATTATTGATTGGTTTATTGTCCGATGGACATATTCTGTTGGAAGGCGTGCCTGGACTGGCAAAAACTTTGGCGATTAAAACGCTGGCTTCTTTGATTGACGCTCAATACAGCCGCATTCAATTTACGCCCGACCTTCTTCCTGCCGACTTGATAGGAACAATGATTTACAGCCAGAAGAACGAGGAATTTTTGGTGAAACACGGTCCTGTCTTTGCCAATTTTATTTTGGCAGACGAAATCAACCGCGCTCCGGCTAAAGTTCAAAGCGCTTTGCTGGAAGCCATGCAGGAACGTCAGGTAACTATCGGTGAAAAAACGTATAAACTTCCCGAACCTTTCTTGGTAATGGCTACGCAAAATCCGATTGAACAGGAAGGAACCTATCCTTTACCCGAAGCTCAAGTTGACCGTTTTATGCTGAAAGTAGTTATCAATTATCCGCAAAAAGATGAGGAAAAATTGATTATCCGTCAGAATATAAGCGGGATAAAGCCCAATATTAAACCGGTTTTGAAAAAACAGGAAATTTTGGCAGCGCGTAAAATCGTGAATGAAGTCTATATTGACGAAAAAATCGAAAAATACATCGTTGATATTGTTTTCGCTACCCGCTTTCCGCAAGAACATGGATTGCCCAATTTGAAAGATATGATTTCTTTTGGAGCTTCTCCGCGCGCATCAATCAACCTGGCATTGGCGGCACGTTCGTATGCTTTTATTAAACGACGGGGCTACGTAATTCCGGAAGACATTCGCGCCGTTTGCTTCGATGTGCTTCGTCACCGCATCGGGCTGACTTACGAAGCGGAAGCTCGCAATTTTACTTCGGAAGAAATTATTAGTGAAATTTTAAATAAAGTGGAAGTTCCATAAATAATTATGAATTAATTTGTCATCCCGCGCTTGACGCGGGATCTCCTGAAAATAGATTTTCCATTAACAGGGGATTGCGGGTCAAGCCCGCAATGACACACTGAATTCATAATTCATAATTTAAAAAAGTGTGGAAACAAGCGAACTTTTAAAAAAGGTACGACAAATAGAAATTAAGACTCGCGGATTATCAAGTAATATTTTTGCCGGTCAATATCATTCTGCCTTCAAAGGTCGAGGTATGGCTTTTTCGGAAGTCAGGGAATATGAATTTGGCGACGATATTCGCGATATAGACTGGAACGTTACCGCCCGTTATTCAAGACCATTTGTCAAAATATACGAAGAAGAGCGCGAATTAACGGTTATGCTTTTGGTTGATGTTTCCGGAAGCCGCTTTTTCGGTACTCGCGCAGCTTTGAAACAGGATATGATAACCGAAATTGCCGCAACGCTTGCTTTTTCGGCTATTCAAAATAATGATAAAATCGGGGTAATATTTTTCTCCAGTACGGTCGAAAAGTTTATTCCTCCTAAAAAAGGGAAAAAGCACATCCTGTATATTATCAGGGAATTGATAAATTTTGAGCCGAAAGAAACAAAAACGGATATTGCATTGGTTTTACAATATCTTACCAGCGCCATCAAAAAAAGATGCACGGCTTTTGTTTTTTCTGATTATATTAACAAAGGCGATTACCAACATGCTCTGACTATTGCGAATAAGAAACACGATATGGTCGCTATTCAAATATTCGACGAGCGGGAAGCGGATATGCCGAATGTTGGTTTGATAAAGATTAAAGACGCCGAAAGCGGCATGGAAAAATATGTGGATACCGATTCGTTGAAAGTGCGGGAAACGTATAAAAATTGGTGGCAAAAACATCAAACGGAAATGAGCGACGCTTTCAAAAGAAGCAGGGTTGATTCCGTTTCCATTCGCACGGATGACGATTATGTTAAAGCTTTGATCGGATTATTTAACAAACGGGGTTGATAAAAATAATGAAGAACAGTTATAGAATAAAGATTGTCGTCGGGATGTTTATTTGCTTATGGGTAAATACTTTTTCCCTTTCTGCACAAACGAGTGTGAAGGCGACAATTGATTCGACAAATATCCTGATTGGGCAACAGACGAAAATTCATTTGGAAATTGCAGCCGATAAAAATCAGCAGCTTCAACTCCCGATGATTGCTGATACCTTGATGACAGGAGTAGAAGTATTGAATATTTCAAAAATTGATTCAGCCGATATTGGAAACAACCGGATTCGACTGAAATATGATTATTTGATAACTGCATTTGATTCAGCCCTCTATCTCTTACCTCCATTTAAAGTTATAGCGGGGGCTGATACCGTTTTATCTCCCGAATTGGCGTTGAAAGTTTCTACGCTTCCTGTTGATACCGAATCCGGAAGATTCTATGACATAAAGAATGTCAGAAAGCCTCCGTTTGTTTTGATGGATTATCTTCAAACCATTTTGCTGATATTGGCAATCATTGCTTTACTGGCTTTGGTTGCTTACATTATTTATCGCTATATCAACAAGAAAACGTTGATTCCGTTCAGAAAGGAAGAGCCGTACATACCGTCGCATGTTCGTGCGCTCCGAAGATTGGACATCATTAAAGTGGAAAAATTATGGCAAAAGGGAAAGGAAAAAGAATATCACTCCGAGATAACCGAAACGCTGCGGAAATACATCGAAGAGCGTTTTGGTATAGGAGCTATGGAGAAGACTTCCGGCGAAATATTAGCCGACGTTAAAAAATACAGCGATGCCGACATTGTGTATGATAATTTGAAGCAAATCCTCAGTTTGGCTGATTTTGTAAAATTTGCCAAATACAAACCGCTTCCCGATGAAAACGAATTGAGCATGATGAATGCCTACCTGTTCGTTATTAATTCAAAAAAGGAAGAGTTGCCGACGGAAGAAATAGAGGAAACAGATGAAGAAAATGAAGCGAACGAGAATAATTAAAAATTGCGTATGACTTTTGCACATCCTTTATATTTTTTATTGCTGCTTTTATTAATTCCAATGATTGGATGGTATATTTGGAATTTGCGAAAATCGCAAGCTTCCATTCAACTGTCGTCAATAGAGGGATTTAATAATGCGCCTAATACGCTTCGGGTTTATTTGCGTCATCTACCGGTTATTTTGCGGACAGGAGCGTTTGTTTTTTTAGTAATTGCTCTGGCGCGTCCTCAAACAATTAACAAATGGGATACGACGACAACTGAAGGCATAGACATCGTCATGAGTGTAGATATTTCTTCTTCGATGTTGGCTATGGATTTAAAACCCGATCGTTTGGAAGCTGCCAAAGGTGTTGCTTCTACGTTCATTAACGGGCGTCCGACTGACAATATCGGTTTGGTGGTTTTTTCAAAGGAAAGCTTCACGCAATGTCCGTTGACTACCGACCACACCGTTCTGTTGAACCTCTTGAAAGATGTGAAATGCGGTATGATTGAAGACGGAACGGCTATCGGTCATGGACTTGCAACGGCTGTCAGCCGTTTGAAAGACAGCAAAGCAAAATCTAAAGTGATTATTCTGCTGACTGACGGTTCTAACAATGCCGGAGAAATAGCTCCACTCACGGCAGCCGATATTGCTAAAACATTTGGAATCAGGGTTTATACTATTGCCGTAGGTACAACTGGAGAAGCGCCTTATCCGGTACAAACCGCTGTAGGCGTTAAGATTGTTCCAATGCCGGTCGAAATTGATGAAAAGATTTTGACTCAAATTGCTCAGACCACCGGTGGACAGTATTTCAGGGCAACCAACAACAAAGCCTTGGAAAAAATCTATCAGGAAATAGACCAAATGGAAAAAACAAAAATGGATGTTAAGCAATACAGTAAAAAATACGAAGAATATTCTTTCTTTGCACTGATTGCCATGTCATTTTTTCTGTTGGAACTGTTATTGCGATACTCAGTATTAAAAAATATACCGTAATACAATTTATTATGTTTAGATTTGAACATCCGGGTTATTTGTATTTATTATTTTTGTTACCGGTATTTTTTGCGCTCTTTTTATACGCCCTGTATATAAAGAAACGGAATTTGAAACGGTTTGGCGAGTGGAAAATCATTAAAGCCCTGATGCCGGACGCTTCTCTTCAAAAGCAATATTTAAAATTCGGATTACTGTTTGCTGCGCTTGCTCTGTTTATCTTGGTGATTGCAGGACCTCAATTCGGATCCAAATTGGAAACCGTCAAAAAACAGGGAATTGAAGTAGTCATTTGTTTGGATGTATCTAACTCCATGATGTCTAACGATATTTCCCCCAATCGTTTGGAAAGATCCAAGCAGATACTGTCCAGGATGATAGACGATTTCAGCAACGACAAAGTGGGCTTGATTGTATTTGCAGGAGATGCTTACGTTCAACTGCCGATTACATCGGATTATGTATCGGCAAAAATGTTTCTCTCATCCATCAATCCTTCTATGGTACCTGTACAGGGAACAGCTATTGGAGCGGCTATCAATTTAGCGCTTCGATCGTTTACTCCCAACGAAAAAACGGAAAAGACCGTCATTCTGATTACCGATGGCGAAAATCATGAAGACGATGCTGTTGGCGCAGCAAAAGCTGCCGTAGAAAAGAAAATTCGGGTAAACGTATTAGGCGTTGGTTCTGAACAGGGCGGACCGATTCCCATTCAGGGAACTAACAATTATCAGCGGGACAAAGACGGAAATATGATTATTACCAAATTGAATGAGCAAATGTGTCAGGATATTGCAATTGCCGGCAACGGTTTGTATGCAAGAACCGACAACACGAATAACGCATTGAAAGTCTTGCAGAAAGAATTGGACAAATTGGGTAAATCGGAAGTGGAAAGCAAAGTTTATACTTCTTTCGATGAAAAATACTTCATTCCGGCATGGATTTTACTTTTCATTTTGATAGTAGAATTTTTTATTCTCGACAGAAAAAACAGGGTATTGAACAGGGCGTTGAAAGGGTTTTGGTCGCCCTCCAGCCCACTGAAGGGGGAATTTGAGCAGTGATTTTGAATATTATGTTACAGTAAAGTCCCCTTTAGGGGATTTAGGGGTAATAAAGAATATAAGATATGAAACAAATAATTATAACATTGATTTTTATTTTTGCTATTTCACTTTCTGCATTTTCTCAAAAGCAAGTCAGAAAAGAATTGCGAAATGGAAATAAGGAATATCAGCAGAAAAAATATACCGAAGCGGAGATTAATTATCGGAAAGCCTTGAAGGAGAATGCCCGTTCGGAAGACGCTGCTTATAATCTTGGCAATTCGTTGTATAAGCAAAAAAAGTTTCCGGAAGCGACAGAACAGTATCAAGCTGCCGTTTCTAACGAAAAAGACAAAGAAAAAGCTGCTGCGGCTTGGCACAATATCGGAAATGTTTTTATGAACAGTAAAGACTATCAGAAAAGTATCGAAGCCTATAAGCAAGCGTTGCGAAGGATTCCGCAAGATGAAGAAACTCGCTATAATCTGGCTTTAGCTCAAAAATTGTTGCAGGATCAACAACAGCAGAATCAGGATAAGAATCAGGATAAAAAGAACGACAAAGACAACAAAGATCAAAAGAAAGATCAGAAGAATCAGGATCAAAAGAAAGATCAGCAACAGCAGAATCAACAACAGCAAAATCAGATGCAGCAGCAAAATGCCGAACAGATTTTGGATGCTATGATGCAAAACGAACGCGACACTCAGGAAAAAGTGAAAGCGCAGCAAATGCAACAGCAAAAACAACATAAAACGGATAAAGATTGGTAATTTAACAATAAATATAATGAGGAACTTATTTTTCTTAGTTACTACATTTTACCTGGCAAGTCAAGGCGTCTTCGGTCAGAATGTTTCGTTTGTAGGAGCAACGGAAAAAGTGGTCGTAGTCGGTCAGCAATTCCGAGTGAATTACACATTGGCGACAGATGGTACAGAAGGCAAAAATATTACGTTACCGGCAACGAAAGACTTTGATAATCTCTACGGTCCGGTTCAATCGGGCTATGCTTCATCCACAAGTATAATAAACGGCAAATCGTCATCACAGCTGCAAGTTACTTATTCCTTTACTCTGTCGGCAAAAAGTGAAGGAACATTCACCATTCCTGCAGCTACCGCCAAGGTTGGAAATAGCGAATACAAATCCAATGAATTAACGGTTAAAGTATTGCCTGCCGATCAGGCAGCCACTGCTGCGGCAGCCAACGCAAATGCAAATGCCGGTAATTCGGGACAACAGGGAGGGCAACCTTCCCCGCCATCCTCTTCCGGCAGCGTTTCAGCCGATGATGTTTTTATCAGGGCGATAGCATCAAAAAATTCAGTATATGAAAACGAAGGATTTTTGATTACTTTCAAACTGTATATATTAGTCAATGTAAAAGGATTTGAGGAAGCTAAATTTCCCGATTATGACGGATTTATCGCTCAGGAAATAGACATGCCCAAAGATCAGCAGTCTGGTCTGGAAAATTACAATGGACGCAATTACCGCACGGCTATATTAAAACAAACCATTTTATTTCCGCAACATTCCGGTAAAATAACGATAGCGCCCGGTAAATTCACTGCAATTGCACAGGTGCGCACACAGCGAAAAATACAAAGTATTTTTGATGATTTTCTAAATATGACCGAAGATGTAAAACGTTCATTCACATCAAATCCGGTCATTATTGACGTAAAACCGCTTCCGCCGGATAAACCGGCTTCGTTTAACGGAGCGGTTGGCGACTATAAAATGACGTCTTCAATCAATACAACGAAGATGAAAACCAACGATGCGCTTACGGTCAAAGTGATGTTTTCCGGCAACGGGAATCTTAAAATGATTAAAAACCCCGAAATAGTTTTTCCTCATGATTTCGACAAAATGGATCCGGTAGTTACCAACACATCGAAAGTATCACAGGCAGGCGTAACGGGAACAAAAACCATTGAGTATAATGCGATTCCGCGATATGCCGGCAATTTCACCATTCCTAAAGCAGAGTTTTCCTATTTTGATTTGAAATCAGGAACTTATAAAACATTGACTACCGATGAATACCAACTGACTGTAGAACAGGGCGCAGCCGGCAGCGGAACTAATATGCCTGTTGTAAATGCTACAAATAAGGAAAATGTTCGTTTTCTTGGAAAGGATATTCTGTATATTAAAACAGGCTCGGCGTATTTTCATAAAGGAAATTTCTTTTTTGGTACGTTTGGCTATCTTTTGTTTTATATTATTCCGGCTGTGTTATTCCTGATTTTTTTCTGGATGTACCGAAAACAGGCGGCTCAGAATGCAAACGTTGCTTTGGTGCGGACAAGAAAGGCTAATAAAGTGGCATCCAAACGTTTGAAAACGGCAGATAAATATTTGAGAGAAGATAAAACGGAATTATTTTATGATGAAATACTGAAAGCTGTTTGGGGCTATTTGAGCGACAAATTGAATATCCCCGTTTCTGCTCTGACAAAGGATAATGTAGATGCGAATCTCAGGAAATACGGCGCATCGGAAAATCTGATACGGGATTTCAGAGATGTTCTGGATACGGCTGAATTTGCACGGTTTGCACCGGCGCAGGCAACCGGAACAATGGACGAACTGTATGATACAACCGTTATGGCGATTGATAAGATGGAAAATACTGTTAAACAATAAAGGAAAAGATGATGAAACAATTTTTTGCCATAGTAGCAATTATTTTATTCGCAACTTTTAATCTATCAGCTCAAAGCGATTTATTTAAACAAGCGAATGAAGCATATTCCAAAAACGATTTTCAAACGGCAGCCGCTTTGTATGAAGAACTGCTGAAAGCAAACGGAGAATCGGCGACAGTCTATTACAATTTAGGCAATAGCTATTATAAACAGAACAAAGTTGCTCCAAGTATTTTGAATTACGAGCGGGCGCTTCTGCTTGAGCCTGGAAATAACGATACTCGATTCAATTTAGAAATCGCAAAATTAAAAACTGTTGATAAAATTGACACTGTTGAAAATTTCTTTTTAGCCGAATGGTTTCTTGCCGTTCAGAATTTGCTGAGTACCGATGCCTGGAGTAAATTTAGTATTACTTGCTTTATATTAATGATTGCCGGCATATCTTTCTTTTTCTTTTCTCGCAGAATAATTGTCAAAAAATCAGGATTTTACATAGCTTTAGGATTGTTGTTGTGCGTTATTTTCGGGAATATTTTTGCTTATAATCAAAAGAAAAAGTTAACACAGCGGGACACAGCGGTTATTTTTTCTCCGACAACAACCATCAAAAGTTCGCCGGATAGCAGTGGTACCGATTTGTTTATTCTTCATGAAGGCACGGAAGTCAAGCTGAAAAATACAATAGACGAGTGGAACGAAATTGAAACGGCTGCTGGGAATGTCGGTTGGATTAAGAGTTCTGAAATTCAAGTGATTTGACTGTTTCTGCTACTTCTTCCATCAGCCATTTAGGTGTGGAAGTAGCTCCGCAAATTCCTACGGTTTCGACATGAAGTAACCATTCCGGTTTGATATTATCAGGATTTGAAACTAATAAAGTGTTGGAATTTGCCTTTTTACATTCGGCAAATAAAACCTTTCCATTTGAACTTTTTTCTCCGGCAACGAACAGAATCAAATCGTGCTGGGATGCAAACTCACGGATATTCGGTATTCGGTTAGCAACTTGTCGGCAAATCGTATCGAAATATTTGAAGTCAACTTTCGGATTTATGCGGTTATGAATTTCTTTTACAATTTTCTGAAAGTCATCAACCGACATCGTGGTTTGGGAAAACAGGCAAATTGCACGGGTGAAATCCAACTGTTCCAAATCGGATATATTTTCGATTACGATAGCCGTTCCTTCAGTCTGACCGACTAAGCCGTTCACTTCTGCGTGTCCGGTTTTTCCGAAGATAACTATTTGCAGAGAGTCTCTATTCGATTCGCGGTAATATTTCCGAATTTTCTTTTGCAATTGCAATACCACAGGACAAGTTGCATCAATAATCTGAATGGAATTTTGTTTGGCGGTATCGTAAGTGGAAGGAGGCTCACCGTGCGCTCGCAGCAAAACTTTTTTATTTCGCATTTCTTTTAGCGCTTCATGATTAATCGTTCGCAAGCCTTTATTTTGCAATCGAGTTACTTCCTGACTGTTATGAACAATATCGCCTAAGCAGAAAAGGTCTTTATCATTGGCTAATTCGTTTTCCGCGCTCTGAATTGCATTCACTACGCCGAAACAAAAGCCCGATTCATTATGAATTTCAACTGTAAGCATAATATTCTTATTGTTTTTTTAGTACAAAAAAATGGTGATAGGGGTGTTCAAATATTCGATATTCTTTTTCCAGAAAAAAATTGAAAGTATTACCAACGTTTTTAATTATTTTAATTATTTTGTTTATTTCATATCCTTTTCTATTTATTTCCCAATAATGTTCGCCATTAAAAACATGTTGTTTCATTCGTATAAATGGGGTTTTGATTAATTTTTTATCCATTATTTTCGGAATGTGTATATGTGTTACACGCTCGTCGTTGGGTAATGACAGAATAACTGCTTTCTTTGCTACCCTGAATAATTCGGAAAGCGCTTTTTCAAAATTATCAAAAGGTAAATGTTCCAATACTTGAAAACATCCGATTACATCATACTGTTTATCGGCAAAGGGCATATCCAGAACCGATCCTGTATGATCCGGATGCAATTCTTCATCAATATCCATAGTTTCATAATCAAAGTGCATAATATCTTTTAAAACATATTGTGTAATACCTGTGCCAACTCCTATTTCGAGTATTGAAACTGGGTCTGCTTGAATTATTTCACCAATTTGATGAGAGAAGCTGATCCAACGTTCTCTATCAACGTATTGATTGAAATCATAATGAGTTTTGCTTACTTGTTTTTGTAGTGTCATATATCAATTAATAATTTACAAAATTACTATAAAGTTTGCAATAATCAAAAATTTATTCTACCTTTGCGCCCGCTAATAACAAATTCAAACAAATAAAAATTACATTAAAAAATGGCAACTAAAATTAGATTGCAAAGACACGGTCGCAAAGGGTACGCGTTTTACCACATCGTGATCGCAGATAGCAGAGCTCCACGCGATGGAAAATTTATCGAAAGGATTGGTTCTTACAACCCGA
>Ga0123357_10011541_pt1 | contig 11340 bp, 7 predicted proteins | sample TergutEmb28metaG_FD_89873 | JGI IMG/M metagenome (GOLD analysis project Ga0123357, IMG submission 89873) | Embiratermes neotenicus P4 segment gut microbial communities from Petit-Saut dam, French Guiana - Emb289 P4 | ecosystem: Host-associated > Arthropoda: Insects > Digestive system > Gut ...
CAACACACACCAAACCAGATACCACCCATGAAATAACAACCAGTTAGTCGCAGACTCCTGAAGATGGTCGTATTAACGGCCGAAACATGTTGAGCAATGAATGAGTATTGAATAAATAATAAGATAAGTGGCATCAAGTTGGTTTCTCTTTACTCAACTATAAAGATGATGCACGGTCCCATAAACATAAGATCTAGATGAATGTTTCTACGTTCACATAATGCGCAGGCACTACCTTCTAAAACACGTTATTGAAAGAAAGACAGAAAGTATGAGAGGACGATTAAGAAGACGTAAGCAGCTACTGAATGATCTTAAGGGAAAGAGAAGATACCAGACGCACTAGATTGCATTACCTAGGAAACTCGCTTTGGAATATGCTATGGACCTGTCGCGAGACTAAGCAATGAATGATTGTTATCAGGTTAAAATTGTAGGGTCAAGGTATTGCAGCCTTAACTAACACCAAATGATGCAATATCAACGATGGTGGCATGAAGGGTTTTTACCTGCAGCTACATAACTATGAAAGAGAGATATTTAATAAGTGAAACCAAAATATATGTACCTTAAACCATTATTTACAGCTCTGTATATCACTTATCCACACAATCTCCTCCAACTTCAATACACTAAAAAATACACGACAGAGGAGGCACAACGTTGCAGCCCGTCCTCGTAACAAACAAACAAACAAACAAACTGACAAGAGCAAACGTAGCCCTGTGGTCAGTCTGATGTCATCCTCCCATCCCTTCAAAGTGGTGACTTCCTAACAAGTTTTCCCATCACTCAAATACAGGTGTATCTCATTCCTTCCTTACCAGCTACATAACCAGCCCATCATAAGCCCTTTATTAAACTCTCAGTATTCCTACTGAATAATAATAATAATAATAATATACTTGAAACATCACACATAATACGGAATGTACTGCAGTGTGAAGCTTGAAGCCTGAGCGGTGGGGATCACCACTGGTTCAAGATAAGTACCAGGAAGGAAAGGCCTGTGACAAGAGACATCCATATCGAATAATAATAACAATAATAATAATAATAATAAACGAATATGGACCTATTCTTCTTCTTCTTCTTCTTCTTCTTCTTATTCCATTGGCACTACAGCCCACTGTGGGCTTTCGCCTGTCGAACAATGTTCTTCCATTTTTTCCTTTCTGCCACCAAATCTCTCCATCTTCTCACTCCCAGAAGTTGAAGAATATGGATCTAATATATCCACGATATTGGCAACACTGCCTTCTTATGTTAAAGTTACTTACAAAATTTCGTTTTTCATTGCAACAACTATATAAATTTGGAAATTTCCGAACAGCGTACACAGAGAACAGAAGATTTACACACAACAAAATGGTTCGAAATTCCCAATGCAACAAACAGCTTGAGAAAAGAAGGAATACATGTAAACTGGCATGAAGGTACGTATAATTCCAAAATGTAATTTTGCAGCTGAGTTACGGGCAAAAACGGCTCAGGATTGGATCCTATGGGTGGAAAATTTACTAATGACCACTTTTGTTCGCAGGTGGCACTGACAGCCAAGGCGCCGTTACCGTGCCTAGAATCCCACTGATACGTTCTAGAATAAACACGATGGGCACTATACGTTTAACGTAACTTTGGGCTACGTTCGCATAGTATTTATACCACCTCAGATATCTTCAAATATTTTTACAGTTCACTCGTACAGAGGGAATATATGGCGTTTGAAATGTCACTGCACTTAAACTCCTTGTAATTAAGATATCGCCAGCTACTGGGTCCCTCATTAGGAGCTTACAATGGCCATCTGCAAGAATGAAATAACCAACTTGACGCACAATTTTTCATGTATGTTTATTTCTATTCTCTACGTGTTTCGGGCAGCCATGTGCCCATCATCAGGAGAATTTTTGTATCAATGCGACACTTGGTTAATTCCATCTATACTGAGTGAAATAAACCAGGTGTTGCAATGGTACAATAATTGTCCTGATGATTGGCACATGGCTGACCGAAACATGTAGAAAACAGAAATAAACATACATGAAAAATTGTGCGTCAAATTCGATATTTACAAGGATCATACCAAGATGTTCGGTCAACAAAATATAAAAATTATACTTAGGCCTTAAGGTAAAGTGCCCAATATTTTTGTCGGATTCAAACAGGAGTTCTTCGACATATTGTAACGAAAGTCTCCAAATAAAAAATGTGACGGAACTCCGTTCAGTGGGAGCCCAGCTGATACATGCAGACATGACTACGCTAACAGGCGCTTTTTGCGAGCACGCAAACGAGTATAAAACAGGAGAATGTTAATCACCAAACTGCCACATTCAACATGACTATTAGAATCGTCGTAAGTGTACAGCACGGGGTGAACACAAGATCCAATAATGTGGATACACATGTTTAATAAAATCCTTATTAACACCTTCGTTCTGAGAGCCAGATGAATAATGTGTCTCCTGTATGCAGCAGCAGTGCTAGCATGCGGATTACAGTTACTTGGAACGAGCTGGTAACGTGGTGTGGTATGTAAAGCGACCAACATCACTCTGGGAGGGTGATAAATCCACCTGATTTACGTAGCGGCAAGGACAGTGGCGTACCATGGGAAGATACTCCTGGGGTTGAAGCTCTCCTTACTGTAACAAGGATATGCAATCTAACAAGCAAATTAGGAAAATGGCTACATCTGTTCTCACACGCCTGTAATGCAATATTGCAACCGGATAATCACTACCAACAGCCTTCTCTGTGCTACGTTTCCTTTGTATTCTCAAACAGTAGTAGTTGTATCCCTGTTCGACAGGCCAAGGATTTAGCTTCAACCACGACATGTGACTTCTTACTCACTCAAGGGACAGGAGTTCTGTTCTTACTGAAGAAACGCATTTCATTCTACTTGAAGTGACCGGAGTTCTGTTTTCACTCAAGAGATAGGCATTTCATTCTTCCTGAAGGGACCGGAATTCTGTTCTTACTGAAGAAACGGAAGATTAATTCTTCCTGAAGGGACCGGAGTCCTGTTCTTACTGAAGAAACGCATTTCATTCTACTTGAAGGGACCGGAGTTCTGTTTTAACTCAAGAAATAGGCATTTCATTCTTACTAAAGGGACTGGAGTTCTGTTTTTACTGAAGAAAGAGGCATTCAATTTTTCCTGAAGGGATCGGAGTTCTGTTCTTACTGAAGGAATGGAAGGATAATTCTTCCTGAAGAGACCGGAGTTTTATTATGATTACAAGATCGCAGTTACGTGTTTATCCAGAAGGTCAGAATTATATTCTAACTCAAAAGACCCAACTCCTCATCTCACCAGAGTGCTCGAACTCACAACGTAACTCAAAAGATCGAATTTCCATCTGCAACAGAATGACCAAAGTTTTATTGTTATTGAAGAGACCTGACTTACAACCTAACTCGAAAGATCGAAGCTCCCGTAACTACATCGTTATGCTGAAACTTTTGATCCACTGAGCAGGCCACTCCAGGAGTCACTGGCACTGATCAACTCCTCAAAATCCTCATCTACCGACCATCCAAGAACATCTCTACTTTTATCTGACACCACGCAAATTATTTACTCCAAATAATGTCGTCATATGCCTCACAATCCATCAGTTTGTGGGAATGACTTATGAATTCTTCTTAACAATGTTTCCACCCTGGTCCGTAGGCAGACCATGAATACAGTGAGTGTAGCGGCTTTCAATGCGCGTGCACATATACACATACGTTTATTTCAGTACATAATTCTCTATAATACATATACAGAGTTATTCGAAATGATTGTCGGGGGTTTAACAACTTGTCATACACAATACACTTGAGATAGGAGTATATGTATTTTTTATTTTTTATTTCCTCCTCTTCCCGCAAGTATCCCGGCACTGAAATTACGAATCAGAACCGCCATTGAAACCATCACCACTGACATGCTACATAGTTTGGAACGAACTCGATTATCGTGTTGATGTTTGTAGAATCACAAAGGGTGCACATATACAGCACCTGTAAGGTATGTAACAAAGACTTGGGAGTATTGTTCTATTAAATAAAAAAAATACATATACTCCTATCTCAAGTGTGTTGTGTATGGCAAGTTGTTAAAACCCCGACAATCATTTTGAATAACCCTATATTTGTATGTATTACATAAGCGTAAACTTAAGAAACTCTTTTGCAAGAACCACAAAATCCATACTTTAACTACAAAATGCGTTATACAACTTAGCACAAATTATTTTGCCCATAGATTTATTAAAATAAGTTGTTTCGAACCACGACAAATCAACGGAGGTAAAACATGGATGTGGTAGAGTGTCGCAAGTTATATAGGGAGGCAGATCAGCATATTTATCTCTTATATTCTGAAAATTCCTAGTGGTTACAGAGAGATTTGTAGTAGGTGCATTGCAACCTCTTGCACTCCCGTGGCTATGGGCCCGTTTCGACGCTGTGAATCGCGTATTTCATGTATGACACATTAAAAATTAACTTCCTACAGCAGAAAAAAACAAGCATTCATTGTAAAGATGAAGTAAATCTTTTGTATATTGGACCGTGCATCATTGTGATAGTTGAAGAATAAAGGACAAAATTGATGTCACACTTTATTAAGTTTTATTTCACTTCTTCTATGCTCAACATGGGTCGGACATTAATACATCCATCATCAGGAACCTGCGACTTTTTTATCGTATCATCACATTGGTTGTGTGTTCTTGTTTCGATCTGTTTTGGAGTTTCGGTGTGGCTGGTTTGCGGTGGTATCCGTGTGGCAGACTGAAGCCTGTCACACGAATACCACACCAAACCAGCCACACCGAAACTCCAACACACATCGAAATAAGAACACACAACCAACGTGGTGGTGCAACAAAAATTCGCTGGCTCCTGATGATGGATGTATTAATGTCCGAAACATTTTGAGCATAGAAGAAGTGAAATAAAACTTAATAAATTGTGACATCAATTTGGTCTCTTATTCTTCAGCAATCAACGATGAAGTATTTAAAGGCGATATTGCAAAATAATCGGTATTTATTTTCATAGTTACACAAAGCAAATAAATACAACGTGTAGGCAAATTTTTGATTCCTACAATGTTAAAACAGATGGTACATACCTTAACCGTTGGGCTGTTTAAAGAGGCGGCAGTGTAATGAGGCAGATGAGCAAGAATTATTGGATTCTGCGTCGTTTTATCTGCAACTTGAATGTTCCTTGTACTCCATTTACCCAGATATCTTTAGGCGAAGATCAATACAAAGGCAACAGAAATGATCTTCTAAATATATGCTGCTGGAAGGGTGCCACGTGTTTAATTACTTGTAAGATAATGTTGAAGAATATTATCCCGACATGCAATAAGACAATTCTGAAGAATATTATTCCGACATGCAATAAGTACTAATTGGTAATAAGCGGCAAGTCCCTACAGCAGATAAAGCGGAGACGTACAGAACGAGGGTTTCTTTTTAAAGTATGGCTTCGTAATCTCTGCTAACAATGCAGACGAAGCTACAACAATTCTTAACTCATTACAAGATGTAATGCATAGCATGTCCTGTGCTCCGAACTCTCTCTCCATAGAAAGGACATAAGAAATATGTGCACTAAAGATTGAACGCATCCTGAAGTCTACGCGTGTCTGGAATCAAACACGTTACCCGTCCTTTATTCAAACTTAGTGAGCTATTCTACTAGACAGAAACTCCTTGATCTTTTAAATAAGTTAAACGCTACAGAAATAATAAGTAACGAGTAAAGAAGTAGAAAACAGTCAATACAATCAAGAGAAATTAATAACAGGAACATATATTGCAGGGGACAGACTCAGTTACACATAAGAGAAATAAAGATCCAGCAGGAAATATAATTATCTACGACCGAAACACAGAAAGGCACTACACAGCAAATACAGTAGCTAGGTCACAGGGTTTGACGACTCACAAATCGAGGCTCAATTAGCGAAAGCAGGAGAATTTCTCTCCTCTGCAACGTGCAGACCTGCGCCCAGGCCCACACCATCTCCTACCCACTGGCTACCAACGAGCTTCCCACGGAAGAAAATTGGCCGGACTGTGAAGATAAACACTCGACTCTTACTACTGACAACATTAAGAACGCGTGGATCTAAGCCTCCACTCCTCAAAATGTCTGTTTAGCGTGCTGCTTGACCAAAGAGACACCTGCAGCTTAAAATAATTTAATGGAAACAAATGTTAAATTTGGAAAATCAGAAATAATTTGAGCAATAGAATAGAGTACCTGAAACCGAGAAGTGTTACAGAAATAGTGTATGCGCGTTTTAGGGCATTCGTAACGGTATTGATAAGGATTCCGTTCTTCTGGAAAGTGACGCTGTGTCTAGGGATAAACAAATACTGATGTTTCGAGGCCATTACTTTCATTACAAATGTCGGAAGAATATCTATGAATCAATCGACTGGGTATTGATAAGGATTCCTTTCTTTTGGAAAATGACGTTGTGTCTAAGAATAAACAAATACTGATGTTTCGAGGCCATTACTTTCATTACAAATGTCGGACGGATATCTATGAATCAATCGACTGGATATTGATAAGGATTCCGTTCTTCTGGAAAATGAATTGTCTAGGGGTAAACAAATCGTGATGTTTCGAGGCCATTATTTTCCTTACAAATGTCGGACGAATATCTATGAATCAATCACCTGATGCCAATACAATTAAATTTTCCGTTTCATGTAAGACACAAACTTTCATTCTTTAGTTACTAACATTGGAGCAATTCATAATAATTTTATTTTATCTCTGTTCATGTTCATTTCGAAACGACACCCGCACATAAACAACTGACACATATCCGCCACAAAACAGATGTTCCAAAACAAACAGCACACAACTCACGAATTGCGGATTATCTACCTATCGTATCGCCACTGTCCATTTCCCCTTTAGCACTGTCTACACACTTAATCTCGCCATAATAGAAGCAGGCAACGGAATTCTGGATGAAGGATTACAGTTTAATTATAAACCGCTTTTCGTGTCTTTGCAGACATTACATTTGTTACTCGTTTATAAAGTGGCTGATTACCCAGACGCTCGCCCCACTCGGCAACACGTGTACACAAATAAGAAAAGATGTCAAAGTGCGAGAATATATTTTGGTTTTACAAAAATTCCTGAAATGTAAGATTTGAGTTCCTCACGGCGATGACTATGTGGGATGTGACGCCGTGTAGTCTGGCCTTAGAGGAACTTGCTGTTTCCATTATCAAAACAGTTCGACCAAAGTATGGAGGCAGAAAGCTCCTCTCAACCGTCGCTACAAATATACCAAGTACGAAACAGAGTATTCTAGAACATATGAATGGGAAGAGCACAGATTTATATTGTAGGCAAATTCGTGCTTGATAAGGGAGACAATGCGCTACTCTGAACCAGTGGCACCTTTATACCAACCTACAATGCGACATATTCCACACAATGAACATTCATTTGAATTTCATCGATGACAAGGAGGACTTTCTCAGAATTTCCTGAAATTTGTGTCCGTGTTCGGCGTGCTGTAATTGAAGGCACCGACTTCATTCTTATGCAGAATAAATTATCCCCCCCCACACACACACTCAATTCTATAAATTAACATATTAGCAATTATCCATCGTTTAGTACTGGATTACGCGTGTGATATTCGATTGTTAGCTACAGTAAATTCTCAACAAAACAATAGACGGAAACATATTTCAACAACAATAGTCCACAGCCAGGAATATTATGTCACAAAAATTATGATCAGTTTGAAATATTATGGTTCCTGTGCTGGCTGTTTTCAATGTGCTATGAGTTGCTATAGGCCACCTGAATAACCTGTTCCCATTTCAAGACATATTCTGTTGGTTGGGGACATAACGGGTGGTTGAATTATTGGAACGTAATACACAGCAAGACAGGTTTTGTCTGAGGAACAGATTATGCTACATGTCATCATAATAGGCAGAATTTATAGCTTACTGGTCAAGTTAGAGATTAATGTTGCTTAGCTTGGGATTAATGGTAACTAAGAGGAATGTGTTAGTATCCGGACAGCGGTCTTCCAGTAACTGACTTAATGGAGTTTGGTGCACATACTCTAAACAATCGGAGAAACGTGATAACGCCATACCAAAGACTAGAATAAGTTGCAAGAAAAAAATGTTATCAAAGTTTTTACTACCAACTGATGCACAAGAAAATTGTTTTTAAAGGAGTATTGAAATTTATATTAAAATTAAAATAGCTCTAACATTTTGACGTTTTGCTGACCGTGCATCTCAGTATATTTATCTCAGTAATTAACCAACTTGATGCACACATTTTTTGTTTTACAATAAGTTTGTTTCATGCCTCTAAATATTTAGAGCACATGTGCTCGAAACATGTAGAGGCATTAAATAAACTTATTGTAAAACAAAGTTGTGTGCATCAAGTTGGTTAATTACTGAGATAAATAGCTCTAACATGTTTCGGTGTGATCACCATCATCAGGGAGCGTATTGTGTGAGCTTGCTAAAGTTATAATGTTAAAACGTTTGGAAATGTTTTAACATTGTAACTTTAGCGCACTCACATACTACGCTCCCTGATGATGGTGATCGCAACGAAACATGTTGCAGTTATTGTCATTTTAATGCAAATTTTAATACTCCTTTAAAAATAATTCTCTTGTGCATTAGTTGGTATTAAAAACTTTGATGACAGCAGGATGTACGGTACAAATGTGGGAGGGGGCGGGGGAATTTAGTTTATACAAGTAAGGAAGAACCACAATCAAAGCACAGATGTGACTAAATGTGATACTTGCACAAAATTAAAACCTCGTAATTTTTAACTATATTCATTTATTTAGTGTTGTCTTCACAATTCTTCTTCTTCTTCTTCTTCTTCTTCTTCTCTTTCTTCTTCTTCTTTTTCTTCTCCTTCTTATTCTTCTTCTTCTTCTTCTTCTTCTTCCTATTCCATTGGCACTACAGCCCACTGTGGGCTTTGGCCTGTCGAACAATATCCTTCCATTTTTTCCTATCCGTCACCAAATCTCTCCATCTTCTCACTACCAGCACTTCAAGATCTCTTTCTACTTCTTCTTTCCACCATTTCTTGTGTCTTCCCCTTCTCCTCGTCCCTTGCAGTTCTTGAGTGAAGATGTTTTTGGGCATCCTATCCTTCTCCATTCTCTCTAGGTGACCTAACCAACTTGTCCTTTGCCCTTTTATCCATTTTACTATATTATATCTTTTTCTCATCTCTTCTAGTTGTCGATTCGTCCTACTTTTCCGTTCTCCGTTTTCATATTTAAGACCATATAATTTCTTCTGAATGTTTTCCTTTCAAAAATTAGCACAGTTTGTTCTTCTTTGTCCTCACAATTAAGAATCACTATTTTTCCCTGTCAGCATTAATTGGCTGGTATTTGCAACAGAAGCGCTGTGTATTCTCTGTGGGTTGGAAGTTACACTTTTCTATAATATTATCTTCAAGCCTCAAAGCGACATTAGAAGCTCTCACAGCGAAGATCCTGAACATTCAAATCGTCTGCGATGTTACGCAGTTTCGACTGGTAAATAGTTATCGTATTTTCAAAGTTTCGTACTGTCTTCCTCTTCAGGAGCAAGCATTAAACAAGAGTCTTCAATCTTCCTTCTCTAAATTTTAAAATATCGAAAAGGTAAAACCATATTTAAAGATTACATTGTTCTTGTGAGAATATAAAAATAAGAGCAAAATTAATGTAGAATGAAACCAAATTTTGCAGACCAGTTAGTTAGATTCAGCATGCACCTTCAGTGTTTAATTAGCAGAAAATAATGAAGACGCAAACATTTTTCTGGCAGCAATAATTAAAATCCACTCCAGTAGACATTACAGAAAGTACAATGCAGCAGACTTTCAGAATGCCCGTAAGAAAGGTAAAGGTAAATCAGTCCCATTACAGGCCCGAAATGCCCAGATGGTTCCAGGAAGTTAAGGTTCCCAAATTACTTGAAAATGACTCAGGATAGTGGTAAGGTTGGAAGAAAGGTCAGTTTTTAATTAAATTTCTTTTTCAGCATGTCACTTGAGTGTGACCAGCGAGACTGGAGTACAATCAAAAATCCTTTTGCAATCACCCTGATTGCTTCTGGCATTAAAATCGTTCAATGGTCGCTGTTACCATAGTACAGAGAGACAGTTCACAGCAGGTGTCTTCTGATATCACCGAGTGATTACTGTCTGCAATCCTACTTACACGCGTGTCTCCAACATCCTCCATTTATTCCCAGTGCGCAATAAAAAGCAATGTTCTTTGCCGACTGCTCACAAAATTTTCCTTTTCAGAATCCCACGCATTACGTTCATCAGCAAGCTATTCCCTTTCCCTTGACATAATATCACAAACGATTCTATTCAAAAGCCTGTAAGTAGCCAGAGTGGAACACTGCACAGTCCTTCAGAGATATTTCTGTCTGGTGGTTTTGGAACCGAACGTTGAGCGCGAAAATGACTTTATAAATCGACATGGCATGATGCCGGTGCGCTTGGAGCAACGGAAAGAAAACGAAAAGAATAAAAAAATATATATTGCACCTTTCTACATCATGAAGGCATATAAGGCAATATACGGCATAGATCCGATAATTCTTAACCTTGACATAATATGTCACATTCAAGCCCCGGCCACTCTGATCCCTCGGAAATAACCTCAATAGAAGGTTGGATACGCCACACAGCCTGTAAAAAGAGAAATATTTTGCTCCTGTCCTGAATCGAACTACGGTTCTTCGGACTGTAGACCGTAGCCTAGTCACTCAACTGTACTCTCCAGGCTCTATCTTCACATTATGATATATAATCTGAATATTCTAATTACTTCGACAGAGAAACGAGCCCAGAGTCTTATACAGGGAAGTCTGATTCTTACCCAGGGAACAGACAACGCGCAAAAATTATTATCCAATAAAATGGTAGCACTGTTACAAAAAATACGAACCAGGAATAAATATGTATGTTAGTGCACGTTGTAACTGAATACATATGGAACATTTCCGTCATCGGATACGGAAACTCAAGGTTTCAGGGACGAGTTATGTCACCAATATGTTGTGTTTCTAAAACGTAAATGGAACGAGGACAATCAAACATACCAAACCGTTTCATTTATAGCAACATACGGGTTTTTTTATTTTTATTGGACTGTACATCATTGTGGCAGTTGAAGAATAAAAGATCAACTTGATGTCACTTCTTATGTGCTCAACATATTTCGGACATTAATATATCCATCATCAGGAGCTTGAGACTATTCTGTTGAATTACCACATTGGTCGC
>Ga0123357_10011543_pt1 | contig 11337 bp, 9 predicted proteins | sample TergutEmb28metaG_FD_89873 | JGI IMG/M metagenome (GOLD analysis project Ga0123357, IMG submission 89873) | Embiratermes neotenicus P4 segment gut microbial communities from Petit-Saut dam, French Guiana - Emb289 P4 | ecosystem: Host-associated > Arthropoda: Insects > Digestive system > Gut ...
CGAACTACGGATTACAGGCATACTAGACAAGATAGATGAACACAGACGGAACTGGCTTTCACACTTGCAAAGAATGCCACAAAACCGAATCCCTTTGAAATCATACCACTACAGACCACAAGGTAGGAGAACAATTGGAAGACCGAAGAAGCGTTAGCGCGAGCAGCTGTAACTCTGGAGATGGAACGGATCAAAGGGTCTAATCCTTGATGTTTATGATGATGATGATGATGATCATCATCATCCGAACACTGTCCTTCGAAGGGGAAATGGGTACTTTCAGCAAAACTAAAACTCGTATACTTTAACGTAATGCAGGACAATAGGCTTACCAATATGAAAAGCTTAAGATATATGATAGATTTCAGTTTATGTTGTCCCGAAAGGTTGGTAAGTAACTACCACTACACGCTGCGTAGCCTAGAATAGCGCAGTTCTCAGCTGAAGTGATACATCATAATTATGTAACTGCACAACGCACAGTCCCTCTTGACAAGCTGAAAATTGCTCAGCCACGGAACTACACATTACTTTACGTAAGCCGAAGGTTCATCACCGTGTTCGTAGCAGCCTCTCACTGATCTCTCTCCTCAGTCAGACTAAACCAGCCCAACTCTCCAATCCTACATATATAATGTTCGTTTCACTATTGCCATTCTCTCTACACCTGTAACATCCGCGCGATTTATTTCCTTACTTTCCTACCATACTTTTTGTGCTTCTCTTCTTCCTCATGTGCGCCACATGCGCAGCCCAGATCATCCCGCTTGATCTTACCTTTCTAACAGTATTCGGTGTGCTCAACTCATGAAGCTCCTCACTATGTAATTTTGTTCAGCCTCCTGCCTCTTCTTCCGTCTTAAATCCAAATTTCTGCTCAGCAGCCTATCCTGAAACACTCTTAGTCTAAGTTCTTCCCATAATGTAAGATACCAAGTCCGTCATTCGTAAACGATGCAGGCGGGACTGTTGTAGTACTACGGTAACAGAATGAGGGTAGACGTTCGAGGACAAAGGACTGATGAGAGTATTTGGAGGGTCGAGAAAATTACATAACTGTAGTTTCTTTCAACCCTCACATGCCGTGGGGTTTGTAGCACGAACCGGGGGGGGGGGGCAGAAGTGCATGCAACATTTTAGTCGACCCTCTCAAAGGAAGAAACCACTTAGTTAGTCTAGGGTAGAAGAGACGACAATATTAGACATGTTCACATGCATGCCACGAAATCACAAGTAAGAGTAGAGGTGCAGCGCCACTCACTCTTAACCCCAGCAAGTGAAGCCATCTTAGATTAATTTGGTGTGAAATTGAAGACAGACAGCACGGCGAAATACAACGGTACGCTTTTGTGAATAAGATAATGAACTTTCGGTTTAACAACAAGGATTTTCTTGTCCAGCTTAACATGGTTACGTAACAGTGTGCGTGCTGAGGATAATGTGTTATGGAGGGTACAGGAGAGGTGAACAACCTTTCCAGAATTTTTTTCGTACGGTTTCGAGAAACGTCATGTATGGGTTGAAAAGAGGTCACAAATAAATCCGGTCAGCTTCTGGGAAGAAGAAAAAATGTTGCGCTTTCAGCAACACACACAATATGTTGCATTATTTAATAACATACATGGTATCAGGTGAGCGACTATATTTCCGTAGTGCTGAATAAAACATGTGACACCGGAAAACAAAACATATAAAGACAACTCTCTACACCTGCGTCTGGAGTAACCGATTCGAAACTCCCTCTGAAGAAATCTCCAGGTAAAAATGATAGAATATTGCCTCATTCAGTGTTCTTAGCTTGCGTGCAACTCACGCGTTATAAAACCCTTATAAAACCTAGCAAAAATCAATGAGAACACGCAACGATGATTATTGTTGTTAAGTTGATTCGGAGAGGTGGCGGTTGTGGCCAAATTGAAGGTCATACAAGCCTAACTGTTGCAATACAAACGGACTTCGGAGAGACAGGAAAACCATCGGATATAATAACCTGTCACACACCAAATATAAAGCATTAAGTGACAACTGCTAGACCTCAGCATCCAACTATGAAGTGATCTGCGTCATTATGAATCATTATGGGAAGGACTTGGTTCGATCTTCCATCTTTAATGGGGCCCGTTACTTAAGATATGGAGTAGATGTTTCCAGTCTTGCTACATACGTATAATTTCACCTAAATTCTGTGTCTAACACAAAAAAGGTGTCAAAAACTTTGACACGCTGACAATTGCCACGCTGTCTAAAGAAGAACTCTTCCCTTGTAACAAATACGTGTAATCCCCTCACTATTAAAATGATAAATACTTGAAAAGTAAAAGGTAAATTTTATCCTGTAGCCTACCAAGACGGCAGAGACGGGAAGTATATGTATAGATCAACTTTTTCTTTAACCTCGCCGCTGGATGGGGTGAGTGGCTAACGCCACAACCCGGCCGCTTTGTCCCCAGGAATAACCCGGTTCACACAATACGCACGGGTGCTGAAAATCTCGCCCCCACCGGAACTCGATCTCCAGACGGTCAAGCCCATAGCAAGTCGTTATACCGACTACGACATCCCGGCCCTTTTTTTCTAAGGTACAAGTAAATTGCTTTGGCTACAGTCAGAAAAATGACGGTGTCGTAAAGAGGAACAGCGTCATACTGTAATCAACTGCAGGTTGGGAGGAAGGAAAATCTAAAAATTCGCTATTTAGAATTCTGCTTTCCACACGCATTCGCTGTACTTACCAATATAAGCCTTCTCAAGTTAATCAGCAGCACAGACACTACGAAATCTATGGACACAAACTTCTTGAGTAGCTAACAGTCGTTTATTTCGTCACAAGAAATTCCTCTCCCATAACAAAACCCGGGGATTCATTGACGTGGTCATAAGAGAATATCACCATAGCCTACTCTCGAGCCAGACGAATTCCGTCCACATCCTTACACGCCCCAACTCAATTTCAATATAATCCTTTCATTTACGTCTCTCTCTCCCAAGTGGCCATTTCCTTTCAGAGTTCTCAGCTAAAATTTTGGGCACATTCCAATTTCTCCCATGCGTGTTACACGCCCGGTGTGATAACTGGTACGAACTATGAAGCTGATTATTCTTGCTGACACTTCTTCCACTCAACTCCAAACACAGCCTTATGTACCTTGTCTTAAAAACATTAAATCTGTATTCTTCCTGCGATAAGAAACACTTCACAGTAGTAACTCTATTGTGGTCATACGTAGAGCCAACTTCACGATATTATACTGCACACATAATACACATTACCGTAAGTTTCTTTAACAACAAACTGTATCGAAATATGATCCGTGTGAAAGCTACCTATCTTATAATATTACGTCATGTACCCGTTTTCACAGGACGGGCCAGTTTTAAGAAATTTACTGAAAGTTACATTTGAACTCAATGATAATTAAGGGTTGACAACTGACAACCACAAACTGACAACCTCTCACAGAAGATATGTCTTCTAAATCCCCCACGCGGCTGGAGTTGGAACATTCGGAAGGCTATACAGACCAGCCTTTCCCACGCATAAGATGTATGATTTTCTTGACATAAGACAGCTCTGTGCCGATTTATACAGATGCCTGCTACCTTCCATCTACGGCGAAGCAGTGCTGCTATTCCCACAACATCCACTTATATTACCCCATTAATGGAGACGGCCGGTGTGCTGTCCAACAACTCCCAGTGCGTGAATGAACCATGATTGAGTACACAGCTGTTTGTGTAATGTGGTCTTGGAACACGCATCTCGTTACTAGCGCCACTGAGGGCGTCATCGTGGCAAGAATTGTTAATTTCAAACCATCAACAGCCACTTGTTATTTTTAAACCCAGAAGAGCACAACTCAATAATAAATTCCAAATACGGATTCTACAGTATTTCAGGCTACATTTAATTTAAAATTCTCATAGGGTAGCTCTAAACAAGTGCAAAGCACCAAGCGCGACAAATGAAAGATTATTTCACATCGAGCCGGCGGGTGTGAAAAAAGGATCGGGAGGTTAGTTGTATTGATACATATTTAAGTACATTTTTAATAGCTCAGAATATACAGTGTCGAATCTTTTAATGGTTAGAGAAGAATGAATTCGAAATTTTGGGGACTAAGCCGTCGCAGCGTAACTGGAGATACTATACCGGAATTTACCGTGAGGGAATAAGGAAAATCAAGAAAATCCCACTAAGAACTTCAGGGGCCGAGGTTTGAACCCGAGACATCACGAGTAAGAAGCCATGCCACCGCGACAATCAGTAATAATTGCATACTTCTGGACATTGCTTGTCACTTCTAAATCCCGATCACTGCCGCATAGACATTAAACACTTAAGCTCTACCTCTGATTTCGTACTTTTGTTACTTTCCGATTTCCTGGAAGCACTTGCTCTGCTGTAGGAAAGCGGACATCTTGTGAACCACATCTGTAGGAACTGATAGCGCCAAACAGAATGCCAGCTTTTATCTCCGCCTTCTATGTAGTAAGGTCTCTGTGCACTCCATCAAGGCGTACGGAGGCGGAGCTGCTGCTCCACTCATTCTTAAACGCAGCACTAGGTGGAAGCAGGTGGCCAACTTCACGCCCCGGCAGCTTTACGTCAGGAGAGAGAAACCCGGTAACCGTTGAATGGGAGGCTGGGTAGGCCGCACAGCAGGTCTGGACAGTAACACCTCTTGCCCATGCCGGGAATGCTCCATCCCACAAGCAATCGTGACCGACACAGCGTCACATGTCACAAGATCCGACTCCTCAGCAATACAGCAGAGAACCTCAAATCTCATATTATGCGAATTACTCTCCATGATCTATACTAGCAGACCGAATATCATGGTCGGCTAGAGCTCCTGCTTCGTAGTCTAGAGGTCCCGAGTTCCCCAGACTGGCAATCCCGATTAAGGTTTATCGTGTTTTCATTCAGTTCCTCCCCACAAGCAGCCGGACAGTGCCTCAAATAAAGCCGCAGTCGCTCTATTTCACGTACTTTCCAATTCACTGTTCATTCATCATCCTGCTATTTGACGCTGCCTACTCCAAACTACTAACAACATATAAACCTTACTGTTGCACCGTTGAAGTGATCCTAACAACATCTTTAAATAAACCATAAATAAACAAAAATGTGGAACACATAAAGTTCGAAACAAAAATAATTTATGGTTAGAACTAATATACTTTAACCCACAAATGAGAAAAATAGTAAACCAAGTCCAAGCAGGACTGGATGCTTAGAGAAATTCTGACTTTGGGAAATAGAGTGAGAGATGGTTAAATAGCCACAGGCCTACATGTTCACGAGCGCTACGTATGCGCCAGCAGCGCCAACTAATCACAAAACTCGTATCGTATTTGTGTCGCCAGTAATAATTATCGATTCTCGAGACATGCTACAAGGAAATACGTATAAGCCCAAGTCCACCTTTTAAGGCGTTTTATATTCCGACTAACCTCGTTCACGTAACCCTACTGCAATATCATTTTATTTTCTTAGAAACGTCTCGGCAGTGCTACAATGTGGACTACTACTCGATCCGATTGTCAACATATATGGTAGGTAAATCAATAATCAATGGCCTGCAGAAAGCTATTCTTTAGAGCTACCAAGCCGAAGGTTTCGCTTTTCCGATCCTACCGGTCATTTTCTTAAACAAAATAAGCTTCGTACGTATACCGTACAACTGAGGAGCGTTCGAGTAACCACTGTTGCCGTGGAAAAGTAATTAATATTACTTATTCTGTGTGTGTGTGTGTGTGTGTTTGTGTGTGTGTGTGTGTGTGTGTGTGTGTGGCCTCTAGATATCCAACATAAAAAGCGCATGCGCCGTACTACATTGTTATCTGTGGCCTGTCTCGCTCTACAAAATTTTCCCACACGATCTCATTAGCGGCATAATTTTTGGAGAAACGTTACTGTACATAAAATGTGTTTTGATTTTCCCTACAACTTTTGTCTGAAACATTTCTCATTCCAAGAATAATTCAGCGAGATATGACCATAAATACAAACAGGCCTTCATGTAAAGTACCCATTTTTCTTTTCAGATTTTAATCAAACACGAATTTTCGTAACAGATTTTCGGAAAATCCTCTAATATCAGCTGCCAAGAAAATCCGTCCAGCGGGAGCGGAGTTGCTCCATACGGACGGACGGAGAGGCTAACGTGACGAAACTAACAGCCGCTTTTCGCAATTCTGCAAAAGTTCCTAAAAACGAATGCAATTCTAAACAACTTATCGAACAAATGGGCTTGTATTCGGAATGATCTGACGACGCTAACAGTCGTTTTTCGCAAATTTGCGAGAGCTGCTAAAAATACACTACACAAAAACCCCGCGGTCTCACTGCAACGAAAAACGGAAACTCCTCTTTTGCAAGAAGGGCGTTTTTAAAATAAAATGAACTTTACAAATCATATTACATAAATATTTAAAGCTTAATCTTGATTTTAAAACTTCACGTTCCACCAAGTCGACCGCCGAGTTCCATCAGCAGTACGTGTCCCAGCGGTTGATAAACACTGTCACTGGGGTTGAGAGTCCCGTTTTGGGTAAGAAGGAAACGCAATGGGCTCTTCCTTCCGGCAGTCACAATACGACGTACATGACGCAGACATGGACAACACCTTAAACCGAATAACAACACCAACCGAGCACATGTGATCAACTGTAACTGTCTAGACTTGTGTTCGGGAAGTGTCCAGTTCGACTCCCAGCTTGAACACTAGCTACACTGACAGATGTTCGTGACACCCTGCAGTCTCTCCAAAACAAAAATACAGAGGCAGCACATCGATTATGCCAAGACTGCTTCATGCCCTATCCTTCCCAACCCATTATTCATCTAATCCTACCATGGACGTCACATAGTCCTGAGATACTGGCCGCACCATAAAAGAAATCACAAGAAACAACACGGAAGCAAATTGGGGTACACAGAAAAATAAAACTTTTGGAAACATCGACGCTGCATATGAAGGCATTCTGACTTCCAGCATAATTAAGGCGGTAATGCAAATCTTTAAACTGCATACGTATTCCCAAAACTAGAATATAAATAATAATCACATGCCAATACTGTATACTGAGTCCGCGACATCGTCTCCAAGTTGGAATTTGTAGCTTAGAACAAAGTATCGTCGTAAAAACAACATGTCTTGACGCAACCTTTACAACCAGGGTCTCGGTTCGTGACCTTACGGTCATCCACTCTGGAATAAAATCGGGGCACAGCACCTCACATGACAATTTAAAAACTACACCTAAGCAGAAGAAACTCAAAACGGTGTTGCGTGACACAAGATAACAATATTAAACGCATGTCCACATATACACATACACACATTTCTGGGCGGGTAATAATATAATGGCATGAAATCAAAATTTAAAATTACACACTTAATTTTAGACAGCGGTAATAAAAGGGAAGGAACATGTTCCAATTTTGGCACAAATCTTAATCCCAAAGAGATATTTGTGGGCCTACTTCAGACCATGAGAAAGACAGAAATCTAGAAGGCCCATAGAAATATTAACTGATCAAAGGAGGCTTTCAATGGAGACGGAAAAAGTCGTTGCGTGTAATCCATGTTCCTGGCAATGGACAACAGCAGCAACAACAGCAGCAGCAGCAGCAACAGCAACAACAACAACAACAACAACAACAACAACGACGACGACGATGACGACAACGACAACAACAACAAAAGGTAACATTATTTTTGTCCAAATTCGAAGTGACGAACTGTGATCGCCTTGCATGAAGTCCATTCTAAGTTGAGATATGCAAGTACTGCCCTTACTGTACGATCTGACAGTCCTTTACTGCGGCGGTTTGGGTACGTAATAAACCGATAAATACATATCGCAACGAAACCACCAAATGCATATAAGCGTTTAGGAGTATTTTATGTTGTATCATAAACATGTACGAGGCAAACTATGTTTATAAGACAATATACTTCTAAACGTTTATATGCGTTTGTTGGTTTTGTCACCTACCTAATCAGCTTAATGCATGGTCATGGTTTATTTGAAATTATACCGATACGTGTAACACCATACCTTGTATGACCACTGGAAATGTCATCACATTACAAATGTCAGCTTAATTTTAAAAAGCCAAATAGAAAAACTTTTCAGTAAAACAGTTTCACATATTCTAATTCAGTAACTGCAGACACTGTTGTTGCAACTTTATTTGAACGCATGCAGTGGCGGCCATCGGCGAACCAACTGTCCAATTTAAATTTTGTGTTTGCCGGATCCGTAAGCTTAATGGCTAAGAAGAACTCGTAAAACTTATAAAACAATAAACCGTTTCCGAAAAATGAAAAGGGACTCTCTACACTACACACCAACATTCCAGCGTACAGCTCATTTGGACGTCCTAACAAATTGTCTACAGTGTTTCGGAAGCGAACGCCTACACACAAAACAATCTGTCGTTTCGTCCAGCGAACCGGTTCTTATTCAGTGCACCTGTACACGTCTAGACAAGGAGAAAGCGTAACGAAAGCAGTGTAAAGTCTTATGTAATACATGCATGCATATCTGAAACCAATCGTGAGCTTTGTAATACTGAATTCCTAGAGTCGCTAAAATCAAATAACTATGACCTTGATACGGTGAATAATGCACTTACCAGCTATCGCAAGCAGGAGCAATATCCATAAATCCATCACTTTCCACTTCAGTAATGCCAGTACGTCCACTTCCGCCTTCCTCTTCACTTCAGACCTCGCTTTTTACGCGAAGTTAGAGCCAGATGTCGGCATACGCAAGACGATGATAACGATGACAGACCGAGAAAAGTGGGGTGAAATCATCTGCTACCAACCCCTGTCGATACATCACTGAACCCCAAAAAACTGATCTTAGTTAATCTTATACATGAACTTGCAACAAATGTTAAATATCGAATGTTTATTCTAAACTCCGACAAGACAAGGTTCTGTGTGGTGCTTCCGACACTAGACACTGGTTTCCTTACTTTCGTTGTCGCCCGAAATCGTGCTTAATTTGTAGGGTCTTTACACCCTTAAATAAGTCACATAGTTTGTTAGTGATTTGTCCAACAACACCTGAAACTAAATTTCATGCGTATTTGAAACACTGGTTTCGGAAGTGTCCCCCACCACGGGGAATGGGGGAGGTCCGTTTGAAGAAAGAGGCGTTTTTTCCTTTTGAGTTGTATCAATAATCAGTATCTGCCAAATACGGGGAACACTTAGCTCTCCAGGTCCTTGCTCGCTCACTCACTAGCAACTCGCCCGCTTCCTCCCTCGACCGCGCCGCGCCGAGTATTGACCGGAGGGTCTGCGCGCGCGGCGGCGGCGGCATGGCTCCCTGCTTCCCTCTCGCTCTTTCTTTTACGTGCGTGCCGACTAGGTTTAGGATGCGCTGGGACCTTTCTGTCTCCCTCTCGCAAACTTGACTCACTCGGCTGTCCCAGTGTTGCCAACAAAGAATTCTTTAAAATATTCGGCTAGTAAATATACGCTCATTTGACGACACAGTACATGCCCCATTTTACGAAGCTGTGTCGGCCAACAGCTTCGAATCGTCCGTGTTCTTAACTATCACCCCAGACTTGTGGTGGTTTTGATCTGTCCGTCCAGGTAAATGCTAAATAGTACGTCAAAAGTAAGCAATAACGCCTTCTTCCAAATACCCATCTGCTTACCATTCATGGCCATGTCCACACAACGTTCGACGTTACAGCAGGTTTTTCAAAAAAATAACACTGTATAACAGGGGCGTAGTTGGGGCAGGAGGAGGGGGACGATGCGGCAGCCCCGGTTGCCAGAGTCTAAGCAGCGGCAAATGAAATCTGAACTATTTTGGGATTTTGTGCAGCGTAGAATGGTAATTCTGTACCGACATTTCGGTCCCATCTTCAAGAATCCAGCAGTCCAACTGCACTCTTGACCCTTGAAGATAGGACTAATGGGTTGTCCCGAAGTGTCGGTACGGAACTACAGTGCCACGTTTACGTAGAATCCCAAAAGGACGCAGATCTCATTTATATCGCGGTGGAAACCTGAAATAATGCAAAGAGACAAATGAATACTTTGAAATAAAAAAAAATGATTTTCTGCTCTCAATAAATTTTAAATTACTGAGCCAAAGAAAAGGAAATCCGATACATGAGTGCCTTTTTTTTAATGTTCATATTTTCCGTAAGGGGCGGCCACTGCGATTACTCGCCCATGGCGCCAATATAACCCAGCTACGCCACTGCTACAAACATACTTGCAAAAGCGAGCCGACCCAGCCGAGCTAAGCTTAGGCCGAGATTAAGCAGCGTCATACATTGAAAATCCAGCACATCAGCAGATCCAGTAGCCCACACAATTTCCGACTCTATACGTATGACTACTCCATGTTAGGACTAATCTGTAAGTAACTGTACAACCGAGTGGTTGTATTGGTCAGTTGCAACAAAGAGTATAGCAAGTAGCGAATGTCAGTAGTAAAATAGTCTGCTTAGCTTAGCATTCCGATTTTCTTGCCAGGCTACTAAAGAGGTGTAGATGTTAACGATGTGACTGATTTGTAAACTGGCTAGACAAATGAACACCAACAAACATCCTTTAAGAATCTCATTCCTGGAATTACAGACCCTAAAATTAAAAAGTACTCGTTAAACGTGTGCCGAAAGGAAAAATGTTTTAAACATGGGTTGTAGAAAAAAAAATGCAGATATTGTAATCAGTGGCGTATTACGCAGACTTTACCAAGACAGTTACTATTTCCGAAACGTCTTACATTGTCACGGTACACATGTAAATGTGCATCCACATCAAAATTACGGTCTCGTGTGCCCTCATTTTCCCGAAACTCAGCGTCTCAGCTGCATTACATGGAAATATTTTATGCCGAATTTTATCCAAATCGGGCGAAAAACGTAGAAAATGTGGAGAGAAAAAAATATTCACGCCCTAGGTAGAGTGCGGCTTTCACTGGATTGAAATACATCGAATTTATAACTGCCAAAGTAATTATAAAGAAATGGTCTGTGTTAAATTTCACCCATATCATTAAAGAAAAATTGAAAGTATGGGTAGAAAATCGTACACCATCAAGTAAACGACAACGGTCATTGCGCCGATTTCGCGAAACACAGGTTGTGCTCAACAGATTTTTGTAAAGAGCTCAGACACGAATACTCTAAATCTCCGACAAAAGCCTAGTCGCTTTTACTAGCTAACAAACGGACAGACGGTCCGACGAACAGATGTTGTCTCTACATAGTTTTTTGTAACCCCCCCATCCTCCCCCCACAACCCCCATACCCACCCCACCACCCCCCAACACCCACACCCCCCCCAG
>Ga0123357_10011544_pt1 | contig 11337 bp, 9 predicted proteins | sample TergutEmb28metaG_FD_89873 | JGI IMG/M metagenome (GOLD analysis project Ga0123357, IMG submission 89873) | Embiratermes neotenicus P4 segment gut microbial communities from Petit-Saut dam, French Guiana - Emb289 P4 | ecosystem: Host-associated > Arthropoda: Insects > Digestive system > Gut ...
GCCATCTCGATTGCAGTTTTTGCGGCGTCAGAACCTTTGTTTCCGGCTTTCGTGCCGGCTCTTTCAACGGCCTGTTCTATCGTATCGGTTGTCAAAACGCCGAAAATTACCGGAACTTTACTTGCAAGACCTACAGCGGCCACGCCTTTTGAAACCTCGGCAGACACATAATCGAAATGCGGAGTAGAACCTCTTATAACGCAACCTAAGCATACAACCGCGTCAACTTTACCGCTTTCGGCAATTTTCTTTGCCACGGCAGGAATTTCAAACGCTCCCGGAACCCACGTAAGCGATATTCCGCCGTCCGCAGCGCCGTGCCTTTTTAGCATATCCTCGGCTCCGCTTATGAGTTTGTTTGTGATAAACTCGTTAAATCTCGACGCTACTATCGCGAACTTCTTTCCTTCAGCCTTCAACTGCCCGTTAATAATTTTCATTTTTTCTCCTGTGGCTTTGCCACTTTTTTATTAAACCGTTTTTAAAATATGGCCCATCTTTTCTTTTTTGGTTTTCAAATATTTCCTATTTGATTTTGTAGGGCAAATTTCTACCGGCACCCTTTTAACGATGTTAAGCCCGTATCCTTCAAGCCCGACGATTTTTCTCGGGTTATTAGTCATAAGGTTTATGCTTTTCATCCCGAGCTCAGACAAAATCTGCGCGCCTATGCCGTAATCTCTTAAATCCGGCGCAAATCCAAGGGCAATATTAGCTTCGACGGTGTCCATTCCCTGCTCCTGAAGATGATAAGCTCTAAGCTTGTTTGCAAGTCCTATGCCTCTGCCTTCCTGATGCATGTAAAGCACTACGCCGCTGCCGGCTTTTTCAATCGCCCTGAGAGCGGTTTCAAGCTGGTCGCCGCAGTCACATCTTAACGAGTGAAAAATATCTCCCGTTTCGCACGATGAGTGGACTCTCACCAAAACGTTGCTTTTGCCTTTTACGTTTCCTTTAATTATCGCAAGGTGAGTTTCTTTTGTCAGAGTGTCTTCGTAAAGAGAAAGCTTGAACTCTCCGTATTTGGTAGGCAGATTAACGCTGACAACTTCTTTGATAAGCTTTTCGTTTTGCGTGCGGTAATGGATAAGCTCTTCTATCGTTATAATTTTCAGGTTGTGTTTTTTTGCAAACTTCACGAGGTCAGGCATTCTTGACATACTTCCGTCGTCATTCATTATCTCGCAAATCGTTCCGGCGGGCTTTAAGCCGGCAAGCTCCATTAAATCTACAGCCGCTTCTGTGTGCCCAGCTCTGACAAGCACGCCGCCTTCTTTGTATCGCAATGGAAATATGTGTCCCGGGCGCGCAAAATCCTGCACTTTAGCGGTTTTATCTATTAGTTTTCTGACGGTAAGAGATCTATCATGCGCGGATATGCCGGTGCTAGTTCCTATGCGATAATCCACGGAGACGGTAAATGAGCAGCCTTTCTTTTCCGTCGGGTTATCAACCATATTTTTTATTTTAAGCTCGCTGAGACGATCGTGCTTCATCGGCACGCAAATCAAACCGCGGGCATATTTGGTCATAAAGTTAATAACTTCCGGAGTAGTTTTTTCCGCGGCGCAAATCAAATCCCCTTCGTTTTCCCTCCCGGGATCGTCAACAACTATAACCATTTTGCCAGCTTTAATGTCTTTTATCGCTTTTTCTACCGACGTAAAAACTTTATCGTTTGTTTTTTTCATGCTCATTCCTTTTTAAAAACCTTTAAGCATTTCTAAGGTTAAACCTTCAGAACTTTTATTCTTTGAAAATTTTTCGAGATACTTCGCCAGCACATCAGTCTCGACATTTACGTAATCACCGGATTTTTTATACTGCAAATTCGTGCTCTTCAATGTTTCCGGAATAACATAAATTTCAAAACCTTTATCCGAAACTTCCGACAGCGTCAAACTTATTCCATCTATGGCTATGGAGCCTTTATTTACGCAATAGTTTGTAATATTGCCGTCTGCCAAAAATTTTAATTTATAAAACTCTCCGACTTTTTCAAGGCTTGTAATTTTAGCCGTGCCGTCAACGTGGCCGCTTACGATATGCCCGTCTAAGCGAGATGAAAGCTGCAGCGCTCTTTCCAAATTAACTTTTGAATTCTGTTTCAGAGATGACATCGTAGTAAGCTTATCGGTGTTAGGGCTATAATCAGCGCTAAAAACGCCGACGGCAACGCTCGTTGCAGTCAGACAAACTCCGCTGACGCAAACGCTGTCGCCGATTTTTATACCGCCAAGACTCGTCTTTATTGAAATTTCCGACGATGATATTGATTTAACTATCCCGATATCTTCAATTATTCCGGTAAACATTATATTTTCCCCGTTATAAGCAAATCCGAACCTATTTTTTGGACACGCGTATTTTTAACATTAACGGCATCCGCAATTTTGTTGACGCCTTTTCCGCCGACAACAGGCACCGCATTTTTTCCGCCTATTATTTTCGGGGCAATAAACAGATAAACGTCGTCTACGGCTTTGGAAAATAACGCCGACGATATAATCTCTCCGCCGCCTTCGATTAAAATAGTTTTAAGCCCCAAGTCATTCAGTTTTTTGATAATAATTTTGAAATCTTTTCTTGCAGCCTTTGCGTCAACAACGGCATATACAACCTTTGATTTCGGCGGTTTGCAATTACTGCCGCAAACAACTACCGTAGGCGCGTCATCATTAAAAACTTTCAAATTTTTAGGAAGCTTTAAATTTAAATCTATTACCACCCTTACGGGATTTTTTCCTTTTCCGTGCGAAGTGAGCGTCGGATCATCTTTAAGCGCCGTATTAAAACCAACAAGCACCGCATCGTATTTGCTTCTAAGTTCGTGAACAACTTTTCTTGATTTGACTGATGTTATCCACTTTGAATCAAAACTTTCAGTCGCAATTTTACCGTCGAGAGTCATCGCCGCTTTAACCGTAACTTTACTTTTCTTTTTTAGCGATGCAAGATAATCTTTGAGCAGAGGCTTCGCCTCTTTCGCGCAAACGCCGCTTATAACTTCGACGCCAGATGCGTTCAACATTTTCTTGCCGCCCAAGACATTAGGGTCGCAGACCGCAAAAAATACGCGTTTAATTCCAGCTTCTATAATAGCTTTTGTGCACGGCGGCTGCTTGCCGTAACTGTTGCAAGGCTCAAGCGTAACGTATAAATCCGCTCCAAAAGCTTTTTCTCCGGCGTCAAGCAAAGCGTTAATTTCGGCATGTTTACCGCCAAAATACTCATGCCAGCCTTTGCCCACAACTTTATTGTTGTTCACTATAACGCAGCCAACCAAAGGGTTCGGAGCAACTTTACCGGAGCCTTTTTTGGCAAACTTTATGGCAATCTTCATATATTTTTTCTTCATAAAATAAAAACCCTATCCTTAAATATACTTGTTCCCATGTTGTCACCCTGCGCGAAGTCGCAGGGTCCATGAATTCATAGATTCTGCAATTGCTTCGCAACGCAGAATGACATCTATCCAAATAAAAAAACCTCGAAGCGCAAAGCTTCGGGGTTAATATATGCGTCAAAAGACGCATGGTATCTTCTCTCATCCGGACTTTACCGTCGGCATCAGATTTTCACTGATTCAGTCCGCTAATTGTTTAGCGGAGTCGCAGGCTTGAAACTTCGCGTCCGAAATTTCTTCACTGCCGGTAAGGAATCAAGAGGCTTCTCCTCTTTCACCTTCCCCGAAGACTATTAAGTTGTAACGACTATATCATTTCAAGCAAAACTTTTCAAGAGTTATTACTGATTCAAAAGATATTTAGCGGCGTCAAAATCACTGTCATTGGAATTAGAAGAACTTGTATCGCCGGAAGAATTCGAAGAATTATCAGAGCTTACGGAAGATTGGTTAGACGTATCCGGCGAGCTTTGCTGTACGGCAGGTGCTTCAGGCGCAGGCTGAGCAGCTTGAAGTGACTGTTGAGGTTGAGCGCTTGCCACCTGTGGTTTAGGCGTAGGCGACGCAAATCTATACCCAAGGCTTATGAAATGAGAACCTATCGTTTCCTGCACGTCAAACGGCATTCCGAACGCGTAATCTATCAACAACGCGGAATCGCCTATCTTCAACTCATAACCTATACCCAAATTTATCTGCTCGCTCCATCCTCCGACTCTTAACGCCAATGCTCCGTCTATTACCCTTGTCTCCGCTCCAAACGCCAGTGTATTATCTCCGCCTCTCATGAGGTAATCCGCCGCTATCGTGAATTTCGGCAGTCCCAATATAGGCAGTTTTTCACTATAATACGATACTCCCAAATCATTTGCCGCCAATATATCATAACTTCCAAGGTCAGAATAAAATCCCATATTCGGAGTATTCAATTGTCTTCCGCTGTATCCTACGGTTATTCCGTTTGAAAATTTTGCCATTATTCCGACATCTATAGCTATCGCGTCAGTCGACAATGTCCCTACGGGATCATACGAATGGGAAGTATCAAGCGAATGCGACAGATATTTAGCGTTTACTCCCAATGCTATCTGCATCCAATCTAATTTTATCAAATCGTTCAAATTTCTCGCGTATCCCAAATAAACCGTATCTTCGGTATACAACCCTACTCCTCCAAAGTGACCCCAGCCAGCCGAGATGCTTCCTATCGTATCGTTTATAGGAACCACTCCCGCCAAGAAATCGTCGTTTATCTCCACATCGTTTAAGCCTGCAAACAGCTTCGACGCCATGCCCGTAACTTCCGCGCTTTTCATAAATCCGGGACCTGCGGCATTGTATATAGGCGCACTTGCGTCATTGGCTACAGCCGTAAACGCTCCGCCCATACCCATTGCTCTGACTCCCCAAAATGTCGTAGAAAAGTAGGCAAATCCTTTGGCGGAAGCCATCATAACTACTATGGATAACAATATTATTATCTTTATTGCTTTCATTTTTTTACGCCGTTATCTTACAAACGTTATTACTCCGCTTATTACCTGACCGCCTGTCTTTATCTGATACAAATACATGTCAGGCTCTACATACGCGCCGCCGTCGTCTTTTCCATCCCAAACGCATGAATACGCGCCATACTGGGAAGGGTTGCTAGCCGACGCAACCAAAGTTCTGACAGTTTTTGCTCTCATATCGAATATAACGACGGTATCTCCAGGATTCAAGCTGCTGAAATACATTAATTGTCCCGGCAAAATACTGTTTACATTAGGCCTATGGTCGGTAATTACGGTCTGAGTCTTATCGAAAATCGCATAATATCCCATGCCCGTGCCTGTTTGCGCCAAGCTTACGGAAACGGTTCTGTTTGTAGTATCATTTGAGAAATTTACACTTTGCCATTTATTTGTGCTGATACTGCCGCCGCTGGCATTAAGCCACATAACTTCAATATTATTTATGTTCGCGGGTAAATCTCCGTAATACATTATAATTGTAGGCATAGGGCTTGCCGTAAGAGGCGGCATAGGATTTGTCGGATTATTCGGGTCCGGCGTGAAATAATAAGTAATAATCGGGTTTCGAGTGTCATTAGAAGGTGAAAGATAACTATGAATTTGACTATGCGTAGTGTTGCTGTCAGAATATAATTCCGTAATATAAAAAGTGTTATCAACGCTTAAAGCGCCGTTAGCAAAATTTATATTCGAATTGCCTCTCGTCTGATCGCCTGACTGCTGTATAAGAGTCCCGCCGGTAGTTGCTATTGTTCCGGTATCGGTAGTATATAAAGCGGCTGTTTCGACATTAGTGCTTATTGCTGGGAAATAAATTTTTGCATTATCATTTGTTACGGCAATTATTCTGTAGTATATTGCGTCTTCATTTTCGGGAGACGCGGGAGGAATGCCTGCGGCAGGAGCAGCCGGAGTCACAAAAGACCATGTGTTGGCATTAATTTGTTTTATGCTTGCCGTAGTATCTATTACGCTGGGATTATATTTAGTGTAGTATTCAAGAGTTACGGATTGAAGAACAGCGCCGCCGTCGACTTCGATATTCCCGGCAAGAATCAATTTACGCATATTCACCGATACTCTCGTAACAGGATTATAGTTGCTGAAAACAATGCTCGTAGTGGTAGACGGAGCAGCCTCAAATGAAATCTCGGCAGTATTGATTATGCTTGTAGTTGAAGCAGCCAACGCAACACTACAAAACGCAAACATTGCTGTTAAAATGGTTAAAATAATTTTTTTATTCATTGTTTTTATTCAGTCATAAAATCAATAACTATATTACCATTCCTATAAGTGCCGTTTGCCCCGGCAGCGCCGGTGCAATTAGCCAATATATATAACCTTATAGTTGCATCGCTAAGTGAGTTATCAGAGTTTAAAGTTATAGGATTAAAATAGTAATTACCCGCATCTCCTCCGGTCCCTATAACAGAATGAATGCCTCTCATATCGGCAATTGTTACATCATCGCTTCCATAATAAACGGTTGAATTATTGGCGGTTGTAAATGTACTTTTATCTCTCAGATTACCCCAATATTGAAATGCGCTGTAATCTCCGCTGCTTTCAGTAAATGGAAATAAACCGTGCACACCTGTAGTACTTCCATCTACAGACTCATCATAATAATTCAGAGTAGCTCTCCACATCATAGGTATCATCGGATTACCGGGATGATTTATGTCTATCATTCCAGAAACGGTTGTAGTGTCCATTGCCCCGGTATAAGTAGGACTTGAAACCCCTGGATTTTTCGAGTCAGTATATATCATCAACTTCCAAGGAGTAGAACTTGCCTGCAACTGCAAATAATCGATTTTCATTTCAAAATATTGATCTGCAGGCACATACGGATAGCTTGGCGAAGACTTTAACGAAGCTGTATTCCAAGTTATGGAAGACGCAGCTGTTTGGTCAGCTCTATTCTTAAGCTGTATTGAAAAACCAACGTCCGAAGCAGTATTAATAACCTGATTTTGCTTTTTATACAATATACGGCAAATATCAAAAGTTACATTAGCTGATGACATAAACTCAAAAGGCACAGCTACGCCGGTACCAGGAGTAACCATAGGGAAAATACCACCGCTATTATCACCTAACATCGTGCTTGTGATTCCGGTATTTGTGCCTCCAGGCGAAAGCACTGTGTTACTTAATGGTATCGTGATTCTATGCCAATTCCCGTCATTCCAAGCGCCGCCTTCCGCAGGAGTAGCGCCCATAAGCTGTTGTATCGTCCAAACCATATCACCGACGCCGTTACCGGCAGTATTTGGTTGGAACCCAAATCTTAATTGAGATGCTATAATATTTGTATCAGTAGACCTTATCCAACATTCTATTTCTCCACCATAAAACATAGACATATCTTCGCGCTGCCAAGCACCAGTTGGTCCCGGGAAAAAAATAACTACCGTATTCCAAGTATTTGGCAACTGATAATGATGATACTGATTACCGTCAGGGCTCGTAGCTGCTTCCTGAGGGGTCATAGCCGTATACCATTGACCTAAGTTTGGCCCGTTATTATTATCAACTATGATAGTTCCACCACTATAAGTAGCCATAGACATGTAATCGTTCGAAGCAGAAGAATTTTGATCATATATTCCGCCTGGATATATTTGAGAATACAAACCGTAAACCTGACGGCTTCGATTATCCGCAAAAAGCGAGCCGGCAAACACGAAACATGCAAATATTGACAATAATAAAATTGATATTTTTTTGTTCATTGAAGGTTTATTAAAATAACGTTTTTTATTTGTGTTTTATTGAACTATCGTTCCATCTTTTTCAAGCCTGAACTGCGCTTTTTTCGTCGCGCTTTTGCCAAGCATATTCAAGTTTATTTCCACAGTATATTTGCCTGGCTGCAAAACGGAAACCGGTATCGCAGCAATCAATCCGCCTCTTGTAGAATCCGCGTAAACGGGATAACTTTCGGGAATTTCCCCAATATAAACCGCTTTGTTGTTGCTGTCATAAACTTTTATATTTCCCGTGGGACGAATATGAACATTCCCGTCATTTTTAACAGAAAATATCGCAAGGATATTGTTATTATCTGATTTATTAAAAGCTACCGTATTTATGCTGTAACTTACTTTCTCCGTTCCATCAATAGTTAAATAGATAGGGAAACTCATCTTCACGACAAGCACATTATTTCCAGGCGGTCTCAGTGAGAAAGTAACTTGTCCCGAAATGCTGCCTTTCATAGATTTGTTTGTCTTAACGGTAAAGGTAACATATTTAGTTTCCCCCTTTGCAAGGGTGAGTTTTGTAGGAGACATTATAAGCCACGAATTAATATCAAGCTTCCCGTTGCCTTCATAGCTATGCCAATCCTGGGTTATAACATCAACGGTAACATCTCCATCATACAAATTTGTAACCGTAAAAGAAGACGTTAACGTATCATTTGGAGACGCCTTTATCATAACTTTTGACGGAGAAACGGAAAGCTGCGCGTAAGCCGCGCATACGGAGAACATCAAACAAAGAATAGCAAGTAACTTTTTCAATTTTGCCCCTCTTACGCTTATAAATTTAACTGAATTTATTTAAATCTCCATTTAATAACTACGGGCGCTTAAATAAATTCAGCCTTAAAATTTTCAGGGGGAAGTTTCCTTCCCCCTGAAAAATGTCGGACTTATTCTGTGATAGTCTGAACAGTCAAATAATTTGTTCCATATCTAAATGCCGGTCTCGCGTTAAAAGCAGATGTCGCGAAGAACATATAGGTATTCTGTCCCAATGCCCAGTTCTGATCAAAAGAAGTTCCGTTCAATCCCCATCTGAAACCCTGGTCAGTAGCTATTACAGAGTATCCGTTCGGAATGCCATAAATAGGCTGGTCAAATCCGCCGGTAGCTCCGGTAGTGCCATAATCCAAAACCATAAAGTTTCCGTAAATATCAAGAGGCTGAGCAGGATTAGTCAAATCCTGGTCTGCGCTGATATCTAACTGAGCGATTGATGTAAGAGATGAGTATGCCGTCGTATTGCCAGCAACTGTGTCTATCTGTATAGAAGACATTCCATCATTGACCATTCTGTAAGCTATAGGCAAGCCTACGCTGTTGGTGGAAGTATTTGCGCCATACATAGGGCACATAGCCGTTGCCAAAGTGCTGCCATTTACCATCGGATCAGCTTTGTAAGTAGTTGCACTGGCTGTTCCGCTTGAGTTTTGCGTATAGAAAAGCACGGTTGAACCGGTAGGAAGACCGGTGCAGGTAATTTTCGCATACGTTTTTGAAGTTGCAAACCATGTTGCATTTGTGCCAGGTCCATAACCTCCGGCTGCCGCTGACGTATCGCCATTGCCGCCTGCAGGCGCTACAGGTCTGAACGAAAGATTCGGAGTGTAGCCAGGAGCAATATAACCAGCCGTGTGCGAGGGATCAGCTACGTCCCAGCCAATCTTACCAGACGCAGGCGCTAAATCGCCAGCGGCCGGCATTGTACCCGCCATCTGCAACAACGTGAAGCCGAACGTCGTGTTTGTAGACACGAATGAAATTTCAGCCGTAAAGAAAGACGATGTGCTCGTTGTTTGAGCAAACGTCATGCTTGCAGCGGCTGCTACGAATACTACTGCTGCCAAAAGACCAATCAATTTACGCATTTATTTCTCCTTTTTTAGGGCCTCTTTGTGCCAGTTTTATTTGATCAAGCCGTTTTGCGCGTAAAGCAAAAAGCTGATTTTCGCCGCGATTGCGCGACTCTTAATATTATTGCTTATAAGTGTGTTTTTGTCAATAAGAATGTTGTGGGAAATTCCGGCCTGTCCGGCCTTTTGGAAAGTATAGTTTGTTTTTTGCATTTTTACCATAGTTAATTTGACTTAAAATTTTCAAATAAATATGTTTTATAAAATATAGCCGTATAACAAAATATATGCAATGGTTTTTTTGCGTTATTAAAACAATATTGCTGATTATTAGATTGCCAAAGCGATGAATTTGTTACACTCATCTTTCAACCGCTATTTTGAAAGTTTTTTTGCCGCCGGCTCCATCGGTTATATGCAACAGATAAACGCCGCTCGCCACTTGATTGCCCGACAAGTTTACGGCATTCCAAACGGCTATACTGCCGGAAGGCGTAATTGCAGCCACTTTTTCCCCCGATATGGAATAAACCGTTATTTGCGCGTCTGGCGGCAAGTTTGCAATGGTCATTTTAGAGTAAGAAGATCCCTTCGAGGGAACAATAGGATTAGGATAACATACTACCGAATCCAAACTGCTTGCCGCCGCTACGCCCATTATGGCAAACGTCGAGAGATGGTCTAATTCCGCGGAGACGTATTTGTTTTGCTTATCTACCTTAGACGATAAAATGGGAATCCAGATATTATTTTGAGGGCTGTACCGCGCCAGGACAAGAGAATCTTCTTTCATCTGAGAAATATCGCTGGCATTGTAGGGAATTTTCAAAAGTATCGTCTTTGACGGCTGTTTTCCCTGGGCGTCCAAATCTACGCCGAGATCCGTGGGATTCAGTTGGATTACAGAGCCGGCGGCAACAAGAGTTTTATCCTGGTTTGCCGACATTACGACGCTCGAATCGAATGTGCCTGACCGGATAAGCGCGCTACCGGTGCCTACAATGCCGTTTGCAAACTGCACTGGGAAAAGCATCTCGACATCGGCATCGGAAGGAGCTATCGCCATTCCGCTAGTGGATTCCGTTATGCTGAATTGCAACGTCGGAGATGCGGCGATTCCCGCTTGCGGCGATATATAAACTGTCCAGCCTCCGATGTCTGTAAAATTCGCGTCAAACGTCAAATCCGCTCTGGTTAACGACGTGATGTTTACCGACGGATATATCTTATTTCCGGTAACGTCATTTTGAAGATAAAAATTGGTGTAACCGCCGACAAAATCGGTTCCGTTAACGCCTATTAGCGCCGTTTGAGAAACTGTGCTGCTTAAAAGTATATAACCGGAAGAAAGAGAGGTGGCCTGCGGCGCGGAGTAAACCGTTATGGCGCCTGTCATGACGGCCCGATCTCCGAAAGAGTTTACGATATTCAAATCATACGGACCCGACGGAGAATCCGACGAAAAAGCGACGGAGCAGCTCATGCTGCTTGAATTTACAAACGTCACTCCGTTTGCGGCTACGGTAGAGCCCGAACGAGTAAAGCTTACGGACGAACCGTCGACAAAATTAGAGCCGGTTATCGTCAAATTTTCGCTGACGCCTTTTATAGCGGTGCTTATGTCTATGCCGGTTATCTGCATGCTCAAATAAGCTCTGAACGTCATTGTTGACGCCGTAGCCGAAATTTCCGACAACGCTATGTTGGCGGGATAACCGTCCCAGCCGATGCTGTTGGGATTTGTGGCATTCGTAAAAGACGTGTTATTCCCGGAGCGGTAATAATAC
>Ga0123357_10011545_pt1 | contig 11337 bp, 7 predicted proteins | sample TergutEmb28metaG_FD_89873 | JGI IMG/M metagenome (GOLD analysis project Ga0123357, IMG submission 89873) | Embiratermes neotenicus P4 segment gut microbial communities from Petit-Saut dam, French Guiana - Emb289 P4 | ecosystem: Host-associated > Arthropoda: Insects > Digestive system > Gut ...
ACAGGCTGAGGTTGAACAGGTAGCCGGGCGCCAGGTTGCGGGCGTTGCCGGTGCCGCGGATGGTTTCGCGCTGGGCCTTTTGCTGCTCGATGCGCACGCGCGCGTAGTTCTGGCCATCGCCGATCTCGGTGTAGCCGCCGGGCCAGGCAAAGACTTCATGCGAATCCTGGCTGTGGCCCGCCGGTTGCGCCTGACGGGTGTCGAGCAGCGCGCGCGGCTTGGTGAAGTCGTAGTCATTAGCGGCAAACTTGCCGCTGGCGATATCTTGGGTAGCGTTCCAGCCGTCGATGAAGTCCTCATCGTGGACGTGGGCGGCGCGGTTGCCAGGGAAGTAGCGAATGGTGCTGGGGCCGGCGGGCAATGGCCTGTGGCCGCCGATGTCGTCAGCCAATATCATTTTGTGGCTGCCCATCTGGTGTTCAAAATAGTAATAGGCGCCTTCGTGCTCAAGTATCCGGTTGACAAAGTCGCAATCAGATTCGCCGTATTGAACCATGTAGTCCCAGGTGCGATACGGGAAGGACAGCCTGTTTTCCACAGCAAAACCATAGGGGGCCAAGACTTCTTGAACGATGTCGGGGACGGTTTTGAACTGGAAGATTTTGAAGTCGGTGCGGCGGGTGGCAAGCCACAGCCAGGGTTGCAAGACGGCTTTGTAGAGGTAAAGGTCACCATCGCGACCGGCGAACTGGAAGGCGGTGACCTGCCCGGAGAGGTAGCGCGTGCCGCCACCGCCAGTTTCGGTGGTGAGGTCGATTTCGACCGTCAGGTCGGTGCCGAGCAGGCTCTTGGGGTCGATGCTGTCGCTTTCGGATAACAGATCCAGTTCGAACTCGAACAGCTTGCCCATGTATTCATGGCCCGTCAGTTTCCGAAACTCTAGCTTCTCGCCCAATGCGCTGTGGGCCGTGAACGTGCGGGACATGGACTGTCTCCTTGGAGGTGGGTGGGGTCGAAGGGATGGGTCTTGGGTGGGGAGGTCTATGTGACCTCGCCGCATGCGCGTGGCACTGTCGCGGGATTTGGAGACAAGGAAACACACACGACCTGATGGGCCGCGCAACAGATGCGCAACTGCTCGCTGAACCAATGCATGGCTTGAGCATCCAGGAAGACGAATTTCAGCCACGCGCCATCGTGGCCGGGCACGCAGACAGCCTTTGAGCCACTGGCGAGCAAGGAGCGTTGCATCGCCTCCCAACTGTCACTGGCGATGACTTCCTGAATCTCGCGGTCGGAAAGGCTCAGGGGAGGCGCTCCAGCATCGCGCAAATAGCCTGCCTGGCAATGCGCGTAGTGCCAAGCCTTAATCCGAAAGAATGCTTGGGCAACGTCGGCTTGGGCGGTTTCTACCAGCCACAGGGTGCCGGAGCGCACCTGCGGAAGATGCAACCGACGGTAGAGGTTCTTGCCTTTCTGAACGATGGGTGAGCTGACTGGCCACAGTCTGGCTTTGATGCGCTGGAAGAAGGATTCATTCACGTGGGGCATGTCGGATACGAAAGCGAAAGTTCCGAATGCGCAGAAAATTTCGCTCAGGCAGTCAATGACACGTTGATCCAGGCTTTCATCGACGGGTTCCGGGTCAAGTTCCCAGGACAACTCACAGGCCGCGACACCCGTTGGCGCCACGATTTTTTGCGCCGGCGCCTGCAAACGAAGCGTTACGGTGGATTGATGCGTCTCAGAGTCCATGCTCTCGCATCCACTGATAGACTTCATTTTCGGAAGCTTGCATCAGCGGCGCGAATGAGGTGTCCTCGGCCCAATCGTATGCAGCACCAGCTATATCACTGCTTGCAAAATATCCCCCGAGGCCTCCGACAATACATCCGCTAAAAGTGCCAATGGCAGCGCCAACGGCATTGCCGACTATGGGGAATTCGGTTCCGGCGATGCCTCCGACGTATCCACCCCCCGCGCCCACCACCTTGCATCCAAGCCATGCTCCCGCCCATCCGGCGACGACTTCAGAGGCTCGCTTCAACGGCTTGTTGGCTTTCACAATCGAGACCAGATCGAATCCGACTCCCAGCACCAGCATCAAGCGTCCGCCGTATTTGAAGTATTTCGCCGCCGTATACAAGTATCGTCCAGCTGGCGCCGCAGGCGTGTGATCAGCAATCCCGAATTCTGAGAAAGTGCCTTTCTGATTCCAATGGTAGTCAATTACAGTGACTTTCTGGCCATTGATCGTTTCTGGTCGCGGGCCATAGTCCAGGCGAAGCATCCGCCCGGATTTTTGCTTGGGGTCTTCAACAAAAAACAAGGTTGATGTAGCCCCCTTATAGCCTCCTGGCGCATTGAGTTGCAAGCACAAGCCCTTTGTGCCGGGAATGGGAATACGAACGACGGATGCAACCCCGGTACCGACCAGTACGGTTCCTTTCCATTCGACATCGTCGGAATTATGGTCAGGCATGTCATCAGATGAAGCCTCCCGCTGAGCAGCCGAAAAACCTTTTCCGTTTGAATTATTTTGATAACTGTCTAAAAATATTTCCTGCGTTGGATGAGTCCGACCGGACGGAGTTGGCGATCTGCTGAACGACTCCATTGCCGAACTCCACGCAGCTTCACCGTCATCCTCCGAAAAGCGCGGACGGTGGGTGTCTGCGTTCGAGCTTGGCACGATATACATGACCATGCGTGTTGTGTTCCTGTGATGGGTGAGAAGTCAGGGCTAAATTGTTATTGTGCCCTACTCTGTCCCGGCGCATGGTTTCACGGCGTTTGCTAGCTGCCCAAGCTAGCCCATGCGATCAGCGGCTCAAGCACGGCCTCACTTGCAATGCCGGTGGTAGACCCCGCATGATGGCCGCATTGCATCGAAACAGGGCGATGACATGTTTGTGCGCACCTGGTTGGCAACTGTCCCGGCCAGATGGTTGCCTGCATCCTAGATGTAGAACTTGAACGGCAGCATCGGCTCACCTTCTTGGGGTGCCGCCAGCAGGATGTCGCCGATAGCATCTGCAAAACGAATGGTTACCGGCTCCCGGTCGTTGAAGAGACAGGTGTTGAAGTTGATCTTGGACAGCGCCAAGACGTCACGGTAGACGGTCGATAGCGCCGCATCGCCGCGCCGAATGCTGACCTGCAGCGGGTTGGGCGTGTCCGGCCCCATGTAGGTTCCCAGGCGCGGAACGAACCCTGATGTCCACAGAAAGCCCGAGTGCGCGTCGATGGTCATTGCCGTTCCCCGGATGACTGGGTATGCGCCCGGCCGGAACAGCTTGAGTTGATCCCAAGCGTCGGCGATCTGGACACCCACCACATTCGTCGATGTGCCCTGGCAGGCCGCCTGGAAGCCCTTCCATTCCTCGTTGTTGAACGACGACTTGGCATGGATGAAGAGTTCCGACGGGGTGCTCCCGTGTCGCAGTTTGTATTCGCGGAGCACCGTGCCGACCAGCCGCGCTGCCGCATCGCCATCCAAGTGGTACTGCTTGGTGTCGGGATTGAACCAAGGTCCCAGTGCACCGCGAAAAACGACGCCATCGCCGTCCGACAGAAACATCTGCGCCGCACACACCGAAAAGCGCGGTGCGCCGACCTGCCCCTGCTTCTTATAGACCAACCCAACGTAGCACACCCCTGGCCGCATCGCTGCGATCTGCCAAGGCCGCCCTCCGCTCTTGTAGTAAGACCCCAAGCACAGCTTCCATGCGATCGTGGCGGGATCTTCCACCTGACGCTTCGGCTTCCCGTTCGACTTTTGGAAATCGCCAGGGGCCAAGGTACTTTCGCGCACGATCTGTGTCACGATCTGGTGATCTAGCAGTCGCGCCTTTAGCTGGCGCCGGAAGTTTTTCTCGTATTTGTAGACTTCGGCCTCGGCTTCGTCGAGCCCAAACAAGGTGGGCTGCACCGCCAGCAGCCGCGCATCTTTTTCCTTGAGATGGACGATGCCGTCAATCCGATCGGCAACCCTGACGCTTGACAATGGCCGCCCAAGTTCGTAAACGATCTCCGGCACGACCACATACCAGAAGCTTGGGGGATATTCGTCTCGTTTTTGCTCCGCGACCAACCGCTCGACGAACATGTCGACCACGGCCTTGATAGCCTCGTGCCGGTTCGAGATGTGGATGCGCTTGCGCAGATCCTGCTCATCGATGTCGTCGATGACCCGGGCCGGGCGCGTTGTCCATACAGCGTTGAAGGCCTCAGAGAAGCCCGGAAACGGCACGTGATGTGGTTCGATCGCCTTGGCTCCCTTCCGCGGCGGCGGCACTGGAATGAAAGCAGCGACCTGTTCGGCCCACCGCTCGAAGCGATCGAGGCCAGTCTTTGTACCAATGAAACCGTACCGGATCTGCCGGCGCGCATCGGTGGCATCCACGGGGCCATACAGATAGAGACCGTCGCGCGAGTATTCGAGCTGCTGTCCATAGCGAAATTCCAGCTTCGGCTCCTCGATATAGCAAAGCCGGGGACGGGTGGGCAGTGTCATTCTTCTTGTCCTCCTTCCCCTTCGATAGGATCGTCCCACTCTGCGGCGGGCACATCGGGGTCGTCTTCGTCATCGGCGGCATCGGTTGACTCGGCAACGCTCACGGGACAGCTGAACTGCATCGGAGGAAGGGTTAGCACAATCGCCGTCTGCTCGCCGACCGGCAACAACAGTTCGGCCTTGCCGTTAGCCAGCCACCACAGGTAGGCGCAGAGCATGTCGCGCCAGCGCGGATTGCGCCATCCTTTGGCAAACGAGCGGCGCAGAGAATGCACACGGTGCGTATCCGTGATCGCATCCAGGCCATTCTCTGTGAACACAAGGCGTGCCGACAGACGCAGATGCCGCAGCGGCGCGGTCCGCAGTTGAGCATTGATGGCGTAGTGCCAGTGCACCCCGCGTTTGCCCGACTGCCCGATGATCTGCCGCAGGCCACGCCGGAAGTTCCAGTCGAATCTGATCTTCGCCATCGGCGCAGTCTTGATGTCACCCCACCAACTGATGCGACCATTGGCGCTGGCGTAGGCCTTCAGGCCTCTTGTCTGGCAGAGCTTGTCAAATGCCTGGTTACCGAGATCCGTGTACATCCTGCGCGCCTGGTACATGTCGATGCCGTACGCCTTCCAGCCCTTTTCAAGGAAGGTATGGATATCGATGGAGGCCACTACTTTGCCTGGAATGTCCGTACCCATGGCACCGCTGATATCAGGCACCGCGAAGCCGACCACGCCGCCACGGTGCGGCACCATCGGCCAATGGTGCAGCGGGCGCGCCTGGAACCGCTCCAGCGAGGAGCCGACCATCGGTTCGCAGTACTGGACAAACTCGGGTTGGCTGCGCACTTCGAGCCAGTTGGATACCAGGGGTTCCGATCTAGCGAGCAATCGGTCGGCGCCGTTCGTGTGCGAGGCGAGCCAAATATCCAAGCCCTGCGGTGTGCCTCTGGAGATGTGAGTGTCGATCAGCAGTTCTGTCAACTCCACCAGCCCTCGTGCCCAGCCGCCCTTGAAGTCGATGTACTGGGCTTGCGCGATGCGAAATGGAGCGTCATATGACTCAAGGCGCAACGGGATGATGAACTCATCATCGCCAAGCTTTTTCGCCAAGTTGGCGGCAATCTCAATCTCGTTGCGCACCCCCTGTTTTTCAAGGGTGAATGGCGTACACACAAGCAACATCTTGACCGTCCGCTGCCGCAGTGCGTCTTCCAGTTTTCGTGCCCAATCGCTGCCGCCGTGCAGACGCATTACGTCTGCCCACACCTCGTATCCCATGGCCGCCAGCTTGGCTCCCAGCCACCGGACAAAGTGGTTGTCTTCCGGCGTAGCGTGCGAAATAAAAAGCGCATTGCGATGACTGTGTTCGGGGCTGGCTTGAATCATCAGGTTTCCTCGTCAATCGATGTCGATGCATAGCAACGCCAGATGCGTTGGCCCCAGACCGCCGGCAGGCTTGCGCTCTAGCCACTGCCGGCGGGTGATTAAGTGCCCGTCAAAGTCATGCGCCTGCCGTATTACCATTGCGCCGCCGCTTCGTGGTTATCCGAGCAAGCGCCCGCAAGAATGGCTGGGCGGCGCATATCGCGACGTTTTCACCCTTACGCCAGGCGCTCTGAATTCCGATCAAACGGTATTCATAATCGCAGCCTTGAGGAGGCTCCCGGGTGCCGAAGACAGGACCGCCGCTCATGCCGCCGATATCAAACCATCGTTCCCATTCCGCGACGGACTGAAAGTCCACTTTGGCAAAAAGACGCCGATATTTTGTCGGCTCCAAGTCGGCAGGACGTTCTGCCAACGGCACAACTCGAATCGTGACATGGCTCTTGAGCGAGGGCCCCTCATGACTCAGGTTCGCGAACTCGGTCGGCAAGCCGATCAACGTCCAGAACGAAAATTCGCCCAGATCCTCAGCGTCCCATTGGTCTTGCCGGACAGGAACGATGCCGCTCTTGTTGAGCGCGATCGCGGCCATCGGATCCAAAAGATACGCACCGTAGTCCAGTCCGTCTTCATCGAGGGAAATGATGTCCTTTTCGAGATTCACGTCCACCGGATAGGCAGGGAATCCGTGATCAGTGACCATCGAATCGTCGATGGCCCAATCTGACAGGATTGCACCCTGGCGCACGGCTTGCTTCAGTTCCTCAAAGACATGCCCGGCCGTGATAGCTAGCAGGACACCCTCGACATCGACCACGAAAGCGCTGAAGTTGTAGCGCTTCGGCTTTCCGCCATTAGATGCCTTGGCATGTGCACCGGAGTCCACACACGTCAGGTTGATGTAGTGCCGATGAAGGTTTCTCAGGTCCTCATGATTCAGAATCAGTTCGTCCGCCACTGCTGTCTCCACTCAAGGCCGCTGTGCTGAAGTACGGTCCACACGGCCGGGCCCCAGATACTCCAGCGAGAGCTTACCGAAATCGCTGGTTGAGGTGGCGACGATCAAACCCTTGGAAGTTGGCGTCCAGCCGAGCGTCCCTACCTCCCGAAAGTCGGACGTGAATACGCTGCGCTCCTTCCCAGGCCCGCCGCCAAGGCGCAAGGGCGTACCGGGCGGCATCGGGACGTCCTTCCACGCAATGGGACTCGTGTATTGGGTTGATCCCCACGCTTGCACGGCCTGAACGCTACCGGGTCCATGAAAGTCGAGCCATAGTGAGTGCGATTCCAGCGTTGGCCAGTTGGATTCTACGGATAGATTCTGTAGTTCATCCGAAGCAAGCCAAGCCATCAGACCACGCATCGAATCGAAGTTCGCCCCCGTTAATGTGACAGCCCGGATGGCCGCCAGCCGCGATCCGAAGCCCGCCTGAATCAATACTGAGGCGGCCACCACCAGCGTCCCCGTCTCCAGTGCAGCGACGGCGTGCGCACGAGGGTAGTCGGAAGGCCCGGCCTCGTCGGAGAACAAATCTTTGTGCGCCTCGGCGCGCACCCGAACTGCCTCCATTGCCCAAGGCAGGTTGTAGACAAAGGCCTGTTCGATGAACTGGACAGATTCGTCGTTGTTCCCGGATGACGCATCGGCAACCGGTTCCCCAAGGAGCCAGCGCCTGAGCAAGGGCCTCCAGCCGTCAATCAGCTTCTCTGGCCGGAACGGCGAGATGTCGAACGCGACCTCGGCGAAGGCCGTGATCGCCGCGACCGCCTCTTCCTGATTACCAGCGCCAATGTACATGTTGGCCGCCAGCAGAAGGCGTTCCAGTTCCGGTGCGCGCGCGTCGAGCGCCTTTCCAGTAGCCAACCCCACACCGGCCAGGAAGTATCCTCGCCGTTGCAAGGGGGTACTGTTGCGCCAGATGTACTCGGCTCGGGCATGCAACCCCGCCGACAGCATTTCCCGCACGTCTTCCTCGTGGCGTGCGAGGCGTCGCTGGAACAACGAATCCGTCAGGATCTCGTCGAGCTTGGCCTCTACCTCGGCATCGAGCACGAAGGTTTCACCGAGCAAGCTAAAAATTGCGGTGTCCAAGCTCGCCAGGTGTTGATCCCATCGCTGTCTCGCGTCGTCGGACTCCTCGGCTGCCTCGAAAGCGAGTACCGGAAACTCCCACGCAGCCTGTCCGGCGAGGTACTCGATAAACCGGTCAGCATCGTGGGAAGCGAACTTCTTGCGCATTCGACTGAGCAACGTCGCGACCAGTCTGAGCAGACCACTTTCCATCTCCCGACCACCCTGGCTCGAGACCAGTTCCTGCCAGTCGTTGCGCCGCAGCCTGACGTTGTCGAACATTGGATAGAGCACCAGACCTTCAACGTCGATGTAGGCACGCCCAGCCCGACCGACGACATTGCGAAATTCTGAGGTATCCAAGAGATCGCGGCCGCGCCTTACTCCCCGAAAGACCAGCGAGGTTGCGGTGAGATTGAGTCCCTGGGCCAACGTCGGCGATGACATCGTGACGCGAAGCACGCCCTCCCGCAACAAGCGTTCGACCTCCTTGCGGTACGGTGTGGGCAAAGCGCCGTGATGGACTGCCACGCCCAGCCTCAGGCACGCGAGGATGTCGTGGTCAGGACCGAACCATTCCGTGCCAACGGCCAATGCCGTCGCCAGCACGGTGACCGGATGCGTCAGGACGGAATCGATGTGTCCGCGCTTGTGCATCTCTATGACGCTTGCCGCAAGGGGCAATACCGATCGCCGCATCGGGCAGAAGACGAGGACGGTCTGGCCATCTTCTACCAAGCGCCAGGCGGTTGCGATGCACAGCTGCCCTTGGTCGGACGGGAACAGTTTTGTGGATCGGCCGCGGGTCGGCTTCTTTGCGACCACAAACTTCGGGATGAAGGGCTTCTCGTCACCCACGCTCACGCTGAACTGCGCGTGCTGGCCCTTCCATTCGACCTCGCCGAAGCGCAAGCGGGTCGGACGCCAGTCGTCCTTTATTAGACCTTGAGGCTGGTCCCGCGTCAGCCAAGCTGCGAAGTCCTCCAACTGGCTTCCGTCGGGCAAGATCGCCGATAGGCACACGATGCGCCGCTCAGCCGCATCCGCGCGCCGTAGCAAACGCTGAATCTGAGCCTCGTAGCGCACCTCGCGCTCACCCAGTCCGATCATGTGTCCTTCGTCGAGGATCACCAAGCCGACGTCGTCTAACAGCGTCGGATCGCTGCGCAGCGCAAAATCGAGCTTCTCGGGCGTGGCGACGACGATGTCGGTCAAGCGCAATGCATCGACATCCGTGCCGCTGGTGCCGATACTGCCGTACAGGCTCGAGACAGTCTTGCCCAACGGTGCGAAGGTACGTCGCAGGCTTACCTCGGTCTGCGCGGACAACGCCCGGAGCGGCGTGATGAAGACGACGCGCTTGCCCCGCGCCAAGCAAGCCAGGATGCACAACTCCGCGATGCGCGTCTTGCCCGCGCTGGTTGGAAGTGACAGCACCAGGTTCGTTCCAACATTGAGCACACGCTGCGCCGCCTTGAGTTGTGACGGCCAGAGCTCGATCTCTGATTTGTCCCTGCGGTAGAGCGACGCAATGAAGAGCTTGCGCAGCAGAGCCCAGTCGCCGACCTCTACGCCAGACGGCCCGGAAAGCGGCAGGATCTTATGGAAGCTGGTCTCCCAAAGACCGCCTAGCAAGTGGCTCGCCAGACGGTGACACCACCAAGCGGTCACAAGCTCAAGCTCGCTGGCAACCTCAAACCCACGCTTTAGGCGGTCACGTGCGAGCGGCAACAAGGCCTCGTCGCCGCGCTCCAAGGCCAGCATCGCGACCGCCAGCGCGGCCATGAAGTTGTCTTCCAAAGCGACGAGCACGGCGCCAATGCGCTCGTCGGACTCCTCTGCGCCGTCCGCATCATCACCCAATGTGCCGCGCCGGCCCAGCGCAGCAACGACAGCATCCTCGCCCCCCTGTCCTGAGACGAACCATGCACTAAGATCCGCAGCCAAGCCGTCGAGATCGCGGAGCATCAGCTTTGCCAGCCCCTTTTCCATGGCCGAAAGATTGGCCTCGGCCAGCCCTTTATGCAGCAGCGAATAAGCCCGCGCCGAAAATCGGCCCAGGTGATAGGCCGCCGCAGCGACAAGGCGATGAAAATCGCGCTCCGCGCTGGCTGCTCCCCGTGCAACTACTGCTTCGAGCGCTTCGGCGACCGCCTCGAAGGCCTTGCGGGCCGTCTCCGCGTCGCCGCCTAGATCGACATACCGCAGACCATGCTGCAGCAGCGAGTAGCCATATGCCAGCAGATCGTCCGAGAGTTCAGCGCCGAAGTTTGGCGCATTCTCTGGTAGAGCGCCATCGCGCCAGATCATCGCGCGCGCCTGACCGCGGGCGAGCAGCCGCGCTCGGTATCCAGGCACAACGGCTGCGTCGATATTGGCTTTCAGTTTCTCGAGCGTCGCCGCCATTACTTGACCGCCTTGCCAATTGCCGCGAAGACCGCCTTGATGAAGTCCTGGTGTCCTTCGACTCGAAGACCGACGTAGTGCTGCGATATGGAACCTGTATAGGACTGCAGGTTAATTTTTAGAAGCCTCAACGGGTCGTTGCCTGAGAACGTGAACAGCATGTGCGAAACCTGCGACGCACGGATGCCGTCTTTAAGCAGTGCCTTGTCCAGCGCATCGCCAAGCGCAGTGGCACCTGCCTCGTTCGAACGGTCGGCAACGAATGCGAGCGCGTGCGGCGACGGAAGTCCGCTGTTGGCACAGAGCGCTGCTCTGGCTTCGTCGATGACGGTTGTCTGCATTTGAGACCGACTCTTGACCTCTGCCTTGAGGATTTTCAGACTGCCACTTTTCGGATCCAAGTTGAAGGCCAACACATCTTCACCGCGCATCGACATGTTGCGATGGTCCTTCCAGCGCAAACGCCTGACGCCAAGGTTGAACGGCGTGGACTCATACACATAGGCGCTGCACAGGATCTCGCCCAGATCTCCGGAGCGGATGTTCGCCTGCGTTGGGAGTTTCTGCTCGACATGAGCGGCAGCAGCCGGCTTGCCCAGCTTTTTCAGCAGATCGGCGATACGCTTCGGATCCGTGTAGTAGCTTGGGATGGCCCTCGCGATCGCACCAGTCGCCTGTGCCTGCATTCCAGCAGCAATACGCAACCCGTGCAACCTGTGCTTTTGAACGGTCTCCTCGGTTTTGACGAACCACTTCGTGAATTCCATTCACTCACTCCACATTTTTTGATGATCGGCCGAATTAGGCATGCCTCTCGCCCAAATGTTTCCCTAGCCTGACCTACGGCGTCTCCTTGCCCGGCACAATGTCAACCCCAATCCGATCCGCCAGATTCAGCAGTTGCGCATAGGTCTGCTCGTCTTTCAGCAGGCTGCGCGAATCGCCTGCCTGCAACAGCGCGCCTTTGGGAATCCTGTCGCCAAACAGCATCACTGCGCGAGCCGAGTCGTCCTGACGGGAAA
>Ga0123357_10011546_pt1 | contig 11337 bp, 8 predicted proteins | sample TergutEmb28metaG_FD_89873 | JGI IMG/M metagenome (GOLD analysis project Ga0123357, IMG submission 89873) | Embiratermes neotenicus P4 segment gut microbial communities from Petit-Saut dam, French Guiana - Emb289 P4 | ecosystem: Host-associated > Arthropoda: Insects > Digestive system > Gut ...
CAGGTCGACCTGGTCGGAGTTCAACAGGACGGCCAGCGCCACCGAATCGTTGCCGTCCCACCCGCCGGCCAGCCAATCGGTGGCCGCCAGTCGGACGAACAGCGGCCCCGGCCACACCTGACGGACGGCCGCGACGACCTCGCGCAGCATGCGGACGCGGTTGCTGTAGCTGCCGCCGTATTCGTCGGTTCGCTGGTTCGACAAGGGCGAATAGAACTCGTGCAGCAGGCCGCCATCGGCGGCGTTGATCTCCAAGACGTCAAAACCGGCACTCGCCGCCCGACGTGCCGCCGCGGTGAAATCGTCCACCGCCTGGTGAATGTCGATGACGCCCATCTCAGTCGGCACCGGGTGACCAGGGTAGGGCACCGGGCTGGGACCCATCGGTTGCCAGCCGCCGTCGACGGCATCAAGGGGGCCTGGCGTCTCGCCCGGGAACGCCCGCCGTGACGACGCCCGCCGCCCGGCGTGCGCCAGTTGCGCGCCGATCTTGACCGACACCGTCGAACCGTCCGGGGTCGGCAGCCGCTGCGCGTGGACGAAATCGGTGATGTGACGCCACTGCTCGGCCTGCTGCTCCGTCCACAGGCCGACGTCGTAGGGCGTCTGGCGCCCGACCGGGCAGACCGCTAGCGACTCTGTCATGATCAGCCCAAACCCACCCTGGGCGAAGGCGCCGTAATGCACCAGGTGCCAATCCGTCGGCGTTCCCTCAAGGAAGCGGGCCGAGTATTGGGCCATCGGCGACACCCAGGCGCGGTTCGCGAACCGCACCCCGCGCACGTCGATCGGTGTCAGCAGTTTGGGTGTCATCCCTAGCCTCTGGTCAATCGGCGGTACTTGCTGGCATGGGGACGGGCCGCCTCCTCGCCCAGGCGGGCGATCTTGTTGGCCTCATAGTCGGCGTAGTTGCCCTCGAACCAGAACCAGCGTGGCTCATCGTCGTCGTCGCCCTCCCATGCCAGGATGTGCGTGGCGATGCGGTCGAGGAACCAGCGGTCGTGGCTGACCACCACCGCGCAGCCGGGGAAGTCCAGCAGTGCGTCTTCCAGCGATTGCAGCGTCTCGACGTCCAGGTCGTTGGTCGGCTCGTCCAGCAGCAGCAGGTTGCCGCCCTGTTTCAGCGTCAGCGCCAGGTTGAGACGGTTGCGTTCGCCGCCGCTGAGGACGCCGGCCGGCTTCTGTTGGTCTGGGCCTTTGAACCCGAAGGACGCCACATATGCCCGGCTGGGCACCTCGAAGTTGGCCACCTTGATGAAATCCAGCCCGTCGCTGACCACTTGCCAGACGTTCTTGGCCGGGTCAAGACCGGTGCGTCCCTGGTCGACGTAGGACAGCTTGACGGTTTCACCCAGCTTGACGGTGCCGGAATCGGGCGTTTCATCGCCGACGATCATCTTGAACAGCGTCGATTTGCCGACGCCGTTCGGGCCGATGACGCCGATGATGCCGGCCTTGGGCAGGTCGAAACTCAGCTTGTCGAACAGCAGACGGTCGTCGAAGCCTTTGACAAGGTTGTTGACGTCCAAGACGACGTTGCCCAGCCGCGGGCCCGGCGGAATGTTGATCTCGGCGGTGTCAAGCTTGCGGCTGCGCTCGGCCTCGGCTGCCAGTTCGTCGTAGCGGGCCAGGCGGGCCTTGTTCTTGGCCTGGCGGGCCTTCGGCGAACTGCGCACCCATTCGAGTTCGCGCTCGAGAATCTTGGCGCGCTTGGCGTCCTTCAACCCCTCGATCTGCAGACGCGCCCGCTTGGTTTCCAGGTATGTCGAATAGTTGCCCTCGTAGGGGTACAGACGACCGCGGTCGACCTCACATATCCAGCCCACCACGTTGTCCAGAAAGTAGCGGTCGTGGGTGACGCAAAGTACGGCGCCCGGGTAGGCCTTCAGATGGCCTTCCAGCCAGTTGACGGATTCGGCGTCCAGATGGTTCGTCGGCTCGTCCAACAGCAGCAAATCGGGCTGCTGCAGCAACAACTTGCACAAAGCGACGCGGCGACGTTCGCCACCGCTCAAGACGTCGACGATCTGGTCGGGCGGCGGGCACTGCAGTGCGTCCATCGCCTGTTCGAGTTGCGAGTCGATGTCCCAAGCCTGACGGGCGTCCAACTCGGCCTGCAGCTCGCCCATCTCGGCCAGCAGCGTGTCGTAGTCGGCGTCGGGGTCGGCCAGCTCTTCACTGATCGCATTGAACCTTGTGAGCATGCCTTTGACGTCGGCCACAGCCTCTTCGACGTTCTCCAGAACCGTCTTGCCGGGCGTCAACGGCGGTTCCTGTTGCAGGATGCCGACCGTCGCGCCCTTGGCCAGTTGGGCCTCGCCGTTGTTGATGGTTTCCAGCCCGGCCATCACCTTGAGCAGCGTCGACTTGCCGGCCCCGTTGGGGCCGACGACGCCGATCTTGGCGCCGGGCAGGAAAGCCAGCGTCACGTCATCGAGAATGAGTTTTTCGCCCACCGTCTTGCGAACGTTGTGCATCGTGTAAATGAACTCGGCCAACCCGACCCCTTTCGTCACGGCAATTATGCCAGGTTATGCCGGGTTGCCAATGCCTTTCGTCAGCCCACCGCCGTGTCCTCCAACTCGTCGGCCGATGCAGCCTCGTCGTCAACGGGCGGCACGGATTGCGGCGGCGCTTCGTCCAACTCGCAGATCACCATGCCGTCGGGCACCAGTGGCTCGTCGTCGGAAAACGCGGGCACCCTCTCGGGACGGATGAACGTCGAAACGCCGCGGGCCAGATCGTGGCCCAATGACGATGCCTCGATCTGCTGCGCCTCGTGGCGCTGGCCGTCCGAACCTTGCCACGACCGGTTGCGCAGCCGACCGACGATAACCATCGGGTCGCCTTTGCGCACCGAGTCGCGGACGTTCAAAGCCGTCTGGCCGGACGTCCGTACCGTCATCCAAAGAGTCTCGCCGTTGACCCACTCGCTTCCCTTGCGCCAACTGGGCGTGCAGGCGACTCTGAACCGGGCCAGGCTCCAGCCGGGGCCGGACGAGAACTCCACGTCGGTGCCGACGTTGCCCGCCAATGATATTTGTGTTTCCATTTCTGCCTTTCATAGTGGTTTTGGAAGGCTGCTGACGCGGTTCGAGAGGAGGGTTTGGTACGTCGATTACCCACCGCATCAGCAACCTCACAATCACTATGGAAATGAGAGTGGCAAATTCGCCAAAAAGTTTTGCGCCTGTGGATGACGCTGTGAAGTTTCCCAGACTTGTGGATAACTCAGCGCAACGGCGCCACCTGGCCGGCCGCCCGCTCCGCTTTTCGTTGGTCGCGCAATCGCCGCAGACGATGAACCACCGCCGGGGCATACGCAAGGGCCTCAGGACGGTCGATCAAAGCGTTGACGATCTGATAATAATGTGGCTCTGACAAGCCAAAATCAGCCCTTATTCGGTCGCCCTTGGGGTTCCGTCCCTGGCGCCATGTGGCCTCGAAGTCGAGCATCGCCTGTTCGCGTTCACTAAGGCCACAACCACTCGGCTGGTTCACGAGGTCACTCACGAACCCGATCCTAGCGCACACCCACCACACGGTCTGGGCCGCCCGGCGACCAACCTTCGTTGTTTGCATCAGGGGGTGCCGGTATGGTTGGCTGGAACCAGAAACGATACCTTCAAGGAGCGCCGATGCAGTCGCTGACGGGCACTGTCAAGCACTATGACTGGGGTTCGGCCAACGCCATACCCAAGCTACTACGCCAAACCGCCGACGGTCGGCCGTGGGCCGAATACTGGCTCGGCACCCACCCCGCCGGCTGTGCCGTCGTTGCCGACGATCTAGGCGAAGCACCTCTGGACGCGTGGCTTGCCGGCCATGACGGCGCCCTCAGTACTGTCGAGGCGAATGACTTCGGCGAGCGTCTGCCCTACCTGATGAAGGTGCTGGCCGCCGACCAACCGCTGAGCCTGCAAGCCCACCCGTCAAGGGCCGACGCCCAGCGCGGTTTTGCCGATGAACAGGCCCGCGGTTTGGCACCGGACGACCCCGCACGCAACTTCAAGGACGACTGGCCCAAGCCCGAGATGATCGTCGCGTTGACGCCTTTCGAGGCACTCAGCGGCTTCCGCGACCCCGCCGCGACACTGGCGCTGTTTGACGCGTTGGGTGTGGACGACGAGATCATGCGTCCGACGTTCGGGCCGCTTCAGTACCGTCAGGGCGCCGCTGCGCTGGCCGAGGTATTCCTTGACTGCCTGACGCTGGACGACACCCGTCGCGCCATCTTGAACGAGGTGCTGGCGGCGGCCGTCCGCCATGGGCAGGACGATGGCGAGGTTGGGCAGTTCGCCCGACTGGCCATCACGCTGGACGAGTATTACCCCGACGACCCGTCGCTGCTGGCAGCCCTGTTGCTGAACCATGTGACGCTGGCCCCGGGCCAGGGGCTGCACAACGCCGCCGGCGTAGTGCACAGCTATCTGCAGGGCGTGGGTATCGAAATCATGGCGTCCAGCGACAACGTGCTGCGGGCCGGGTTGACGTCCAAGCACGTCGACCACGCCGCGCTGATATCCATCGTCGACTTTGACCCGGCGCCACCCGAAATCTGCGAACCAGAGCCGGACGGGCCGGGGGTGTGGCGCTACCCGACACCCGACGCCGAGTTCCGTCTGTGGCGCCTCAGCCCCACCGAGGACGACCCGCCGCACCCGCTGCCCGACCCTGAGCGCGCCCGTATCGTCCTGGTGACGGACGGGTACGTCGACGTCACCAGCGACGGCCAGACAACCGAACTGGTACAGGGGCAGGCCGGGTTCGTCCGGGCGGACGAGCAGGCAAGTTTCACAGGGGACGCGACGGCCTACCTGGCCGGCCCGGGTGTCTAGTTTCGCCAAAACCGGCTGAACCAGGCAAAATGGATGCCTGGATGCCACGCCTCGGTAGCTCAGCGGCCAGAGCTCCCGCCTTGTAAGCGGGAGGTCGTGAGTTCGACTCTCACCCGGGGCTCCATTCCGTCACAATCGCTTGGTACTCCTCAGCGGTTCTTATTCGAACCGCTTCGTCAACAAGCTTCAATCGCCTCAGCACCGCGAACAAGCTCGCGTGCCTTCGGCTCAATCGCTTGTACCCCCACTGGGACTCGAACCCAGGACCTACAGATTAAAAGTCTGCAGCTCTGCCAACTGAGCTATAGGGGCCAGGGCCAGTGCCTTTTCGGGCCGCTGGCTGTGCGTTGATAGATTCTACCGGAAATGACACCCGCGGCGTCAGGCGTGGGCAAGTTCAAGCTGACGCGACGTTTCGCTCGCCGCAACCGGGGCGACCGTGCGTTTCGGCGCGGCCTGCGCCCACTCTTGCACGATCAGACGCTGACGCAAGTGGAACCAGGCCGGCACAAGTGCCGACATCGACCCCACCCAGGCCAGAGGCGACGCCAAACAGACGCCCAGGAAACCGAAATGCGCCACCAATATCAGCCCGGCGCCGGCCCGCAGCAGCAGTTCCATGACGCCGGCGGCCGTCGGCACCGCGGCCTTGCCCAAGCCTTGAATGGTGCCGCGCAACGCGAACAACAGACCCAAAATCGTGTACGTCAACCCCTGAACGACCAGGTATTTGTGGGCCTCGGCCACGACGTCCGGGTCGCCCGCCCCGACGAACAACCGCACGAAACTGGCGCCAAAGACGATGTTGATCATGCCCAGCACAACGGCCATGCCGACCGACACCATGGCCGTCTGGGCCACCCCGTCGCGGATGCGCCGCCACATGTGGGCTCCGCGGTTCTGCGCCACATATGTCGACAGCGCCAGCCCGAACGAGTTCAGCGGCGCCGAAGCCAACTGGTCAACTCGCGCCGACGCGGTGAACGCCGCGATGGTGTGCGGCCCCAGCCCGTTGACGGCGTACTGCAACACCACCGAACCGATGGCGATAATGGACGTCTGGAAGCCCATGGCGATGCCCAACCGGGCGGTGCTCAACACATAGGCGGGCGATTGCACCCACTCGTGGCGGCGGACGTGCAGCAGCGGCATCTTCTTGGTGATCAACACCAGGCAACCGGTCACCGCCACACCCTGCGCGACGATCGTGGCAGCCGCCGCACCCGGCACACCAAGGTGCAAAACTCCGACGAAGAAGGCCGACAGCGCCGCATTGAGGACGGTCGACAGCACCAGGAAATAAAGCGGTGTGCGCGAATCACCCAGCGCCCGGATCAGTGCCGCCAACAGGTTGAAGGCCACGGTGACGGACGCTCCGCCGAACGTCACATACAAGAAATCGGTGGCCGAACGCATCAGCTCGGGCGGTGTGTTCAACAGCCGCAGCATCGGCGCGGCGCCGAAGCAACCGACCACCATGATGGCCAGGGCAATGCCAATCGACGCGTAGACGGCTGCCACGACGGCCCGCCGCAATTCGCGGGTGTCCTTGGCGCCGAAGGCCTTAGCCACCGGTATCGCCAAGCCCGCGGACGAGCCCCATGTGAAGCCGATCAGCAGAAATGTCAGGCTGCCCGTCGCCCCGACGGCGGCCAGTGCGTCGACGCCTATAAGACGTCCGACCACCACCGCGTCAGTGAACAGGTAAAGCTGTTGGAAAAGATTGCCGACAAGCAAAGGAATTGTGAAAAGGACAATCAGGCGCAGGGGGGAACCACTTGTTAAATCATTCATTAGCAACCGTCGATACTATCACCCACGTCAAACGACAACGCCGCCGGCCTTCCCGATGTTCCATACAGACCTGGCTTCTGTTCATCCCCTAATCCAGAAACCTCCGCGTCGGCGACCGAAACCTGGGCGGGCGCCTCACTGTCGAAGCGGTGGTCTTTGAACCAAAACGGCCCATTTCACGCCACGGATCACCGCCTCGACGCCGTCCCGTCCCAAAACCCCCGTCGAAGCGGCGGTTTCTGAACGTGGCATGCTGGAAACATGAGTTCGGTTTGGCTGGGGTTCTTCATCATCTTGGGCGTCGGCGTGGTGATACTGGCTGTCGCGGCGCTGGCGGATCGTCGCACCCGTCGTCGGGGCGAGGGATTGGCCGACGCTGCGACGGGTGACGAAGCCGCCACCCCCGCCTACAAGACGATGAGCGAACTGCTGCGTCGCAGTCCGTCAGCGGGCAGTGCGTCGTCGCCGGAGGCCTTGCGCGGGGCAACCACCGTCGGGTTGACGTTGGCCAGCCAAGCCCTGGCCAATGACGACCGCCGCTGCGTAGCAAGTGACCCGCGCGACCTCATCTGCGACGACGAGGTGACGACGGTGCGCGAGTTGGTGCCGGTTTGGGGACGCCTGCAGCCCGGCCAGGCCCTGACCGTCGCCGCACCTGCCTTCGACCCGGCCGTCATCGAGACTGCCATCGCCAACAGCCGCGCCGGCACGCGCTTGGTGCAGTTGCTCGTCGGGGACGCGGACGCTCGCGCCGCGCTGGCCGCCATCACCGGTGCCACACCCGTCACCCACGCCGACCTGCAGGCCGACGCCGTCACAGTGGCAGCCCTTGGCCACGCCAAGTTGATATCCGCCGGCCCCGACGCCACCCAGGTGGCCTGAGCGCCAGCCGCGAGTCCACCGTTTCGCAAACCATCGGGTAAACTAACAAGGCCACAAGTCCCCATCGTCCAGTGGCCTAGGACCCAGCCCTTTCAAGGCTGTAACGGCGGTTCGAATCCGCTTGGGGATACAAACGATTGAGCCGAGGACACGCGAGCTTGCGCGCGGTGTTGAGGCGATTGAAGCTTGTTGACGAAGCGGTTCGAATAAGAACCGCTGAGAAACACCCGGCGAACCAGCAGATACTTATTGAACCAGCAGGGTCCGATCCGTCAGAGCGGCCCGCTTTTCGAATTCGGCCAGCAAATCTTCAACCGTCGCTTTTGCTTTTGCTTCGCCTGACAAATCCAGGACGATCTGGCCGGCGTGCATCATCAGCAGGCGGTTGCCCAGGCGCAGGGCCTGCGCCATGTTGTGCGTCACCATCAGCGTCGTCAGATTGGACGCCGCCACCTCGCGCTGCGTCAACTCGGTTATCAGCTCGGCCCGCTTCGGGTCGAGCGCCGCCGTGTGCTCGTCCAACAGCAGGATGTCCGGGTGCGTGAACGTCGCCATGACAAGGGACAACGCCTGCCGCTGCCCGCCCGACAGGTAGGCCGCCTTGGTGGTCAGGCGATCCTCAAGCCCAAGCCCCAGGACGGCCAACTCGTCCCTGAAGAAGCGCCGCGACTTCGCCGTCAGGCCACGACGCAAACTGCGGACGGCGCCCCGTTTGGACGCCACCGCCATGTTCTCTTCGATCGTCAACTCGGGGGATGTCCCCGCCATGGGGTCCTGAAAAACCCGCCCGACGCGTCGCGCCATCGCCGGCTCGGGCCATCCCGTCACGTCCTCGCCGTCAATCAGGACGCGCCCCCGCTCGGGCTTGTGCAACCCGCCGATGACCGACAGCAGCGTCGACTTACCGGCCCCGTTCGACCCGATTATTGTGACGAAATCACCGTCCGCCACCGACAAGCTGACGTCGTCCAGCGCGACACGCTCGTTGACGCTGTACGGGAAGAAGGTCTTCGAGACGCCTTGGACGTCCAGTTTCGGCGTGTCAGCCATTAGACACCTGCCCCTCTGACGGTGACGGGGCAGGGATTTCCGAAAGTGAGCGTGAAACCCGGCAGATATGGCGGGCCGGATGGGCCGGGCCGTCCGCCGTCCCTGCGACGGCGGACTGGTTGCGAACGTCGGAATTGCCTGCCCCGTCACCGTCCAGATCCACGGCCAACGCTTGTTTGGCGATTTCGCGCTCGTGACGGGCCCGGGCGAACTGCTGGAACACCGGCAGCCGGGGCACCAGCAGCGCGATGATCACCAGGACGGCCGAGATCAGCTTCATGTCGCCTGCCTGCAGGCCCATCCCCAGCGCCAATTGGATGATGACGCGGTACAGCACCGACCCCAGCACCGCTGCCAGCGCGCCGCGCCAGACCGGCCGCGAACCAAATATGGCCTGGCCGATGATGACGCTGGCCAACCCCGCGACGATCGTCCCGATGCCCATGCTGATGTCGGCGAAACTGTTGTATTGGGCCAGCAGGCCACCAGACAGCGCCACCAGCCCGTTGCTGACGGCAAGACCGGCCACAACCATGCCCTTGGACGCCACGCCCTGGGCCCGCGACATCGTCTCGTTGTCACCGGCCGAACGCATGCCGAGACCCACGTCCGTCCCCAAGAACCAGGTCACGGCAAGCCAGAACACCGCAGCGATGATGGCGAACGTCAACACGGACTGCCAGTCGGCAAAGGGACGCAAAGGGCTGATCAGCGTGGGCATGTTCAGCAGTGATATGTTGGCCCGGCCCATGATGCGCAGGTTGACGGTGTAAAGCGCCACCTGCATCAAAATGCCTGCCAGCAGCGGGTTGATGCCGCCAACCGTGTTCAGCAGCCCCGTGCATGCCCCGGCCGCGCACCCGACAACAAAAGCCAGCACCGTCACCACCAGCGGCGACCAACCGCTCACAATGCCGATAGCAACTACGGCGCCACCCGTCACGAAACTGGCGTCGACCGTCAGATCGGCGAAGTTGAGCACCTTGAACGACAAAAAGACGCCCAACGACATCAGCCCCATGAGCAGGCCGAGATCAAGCGCGCCGAGCATAGGTAACCCTTCAATAGTTGGACGGGCTAAGTCTACGCGAGCGTCATGAAGCCAGGCGGCGAATCCAAGTTTGCGGCAGCTTCATGATTCGGTCGCCGACGGGTCGGCCGATGTAGATGCCCAGGGACGCACCGGCGGCCAGCGCCAGCGCCACACCGGCCGCAATCAACAGGGCGGCCGCGCCCTGGCTTGGGGCCGGCTGGACGACGTTCGTGCCGACCATCTGCAGCAGGCCGTTGTACACCCGCATGCCAGGCACCAGACCGATCAACGCCCCGTTGACGATGGCGAAGCCCGGCCTCGATGTCCGTCTGACAAGCATCGTCACAACCACGGCGGCCAGTAGTGCACCGACGAAACTGGGCGTCACGGCGCCACCGACGGCCGCTACCGAGGCGCTGTAGCCGAACCAGGCCAGGGCCGCGCCGCCGCCCGTCAACACTATCGTCTGCCAGTCGGCGAAAGCGCCCACGACGACACAGACACCCGCCAGGATCACCGCCGCGTAGCGCAGCGGCATCGGGTTGGTGGGGACGGTGGACGACAGGTAGATGAAGAAGCCGAAGCGCGACGCGATCGTCAGCCCCGACACCAGCCCGGCGACCAGGCCGGCAGTCAGCATCGCCACCTGCAACAGGCGGGCCGTCGCCGTCAAATAGAAACTGTCGATGGCGTCCTGGCCGGCCGAGACGAACTTCATGCCGGCCACCAATTGGACGATGCCGCCGACGGCTATCAGCGTCGGCGCCAGGCCGTGGAACAACGGCGTCCAATCCCAGGTGCCGGCCCACGACGTCGCCGCCGTGACGACGACGATCAACCACCCGCCGGCCAGTTGCTGGAAGAACACCGGCATCGAGCGGCGGGCCAAGAATTCCAGCAGCCGGTTCAGCGCCACACCCATGACGAACGCCAGTGCCAACACCACCGGGTTGGTGGTGTGCAGCAGTTGGACGGCCATGCCGATGCTGGCGTTGCCCAGCGCGGCCACCCAGGCCGGGTAGGGCGGGCGGGCGGCCCGGATCTCGTCAAAGCGCTCGATGGCGCGGGTCAGCGGCTCGCCCTTGACGATATCGGCGACCAGGCGATTCAGTGCCGCCGTCTTGGCCAGGTTCTGTTGCGCCGGCTCAACCATGCGCATGGACGTGACAGGCTGGCCGGCCACCCCGCCCATCGGGTTTGCGGCCTGTGCGGCGGAGTCCACATAGGACGCGACGATCGACGTCGACGTGATGTCCACCTGCACACGTCGCAAGCCGTAGGCCTGGCACACCCGTCGCATGACAACCACCGTGTCGTTGGCCGATTGGCCGGACGATTGCAGCAGATCGCCGATGCGCATCGCCAACGTCAGAGCGACGCCCCGAGCCGTCGCAGGCAATTCGCCACGACGTTCTTGATCGCCCAGCGAATCGCTGTCATCGGTTTCGGACGGTTGGGGCAGGGGCAGCCCCTCGGGCCCCACCGGTGCGCCCTCTTCGCTCACGTCAACTCCTGGATTGCTTCGCTAGAAACTCTACCGAAGCCTCGAATTTGCCCCGGCATCGCCAAGGCCTTGCCGGATGTGCGAAAATAGATGGTATGCCTCTACTGCAAGAAATGAGGATGTGATGGCAGCCATGAAACCGCGCACCGGCGAGGGCCCTATGGAAGTGGTCAAAGAAGGCCGCGGGCTCGTGTTGCGCATGCCAGTCGACGGCGGTGGCCGGCTGGTGGTGGAAA
>Ga0123357_10011547_pt1 | contig 11335 bp, 7 predicted proteins | sample TergutEmb28metaG_FD_89873 | JGI IMG/M metagenome (GOLD analysis project Ga0123357, IMG submission 89873) | Embiratermes neotenicus P4 segment gut microbial communities from Petit-Saut dam, French Guiana - Emb289 P4 | ecosystem: Host-associated > Arthropoda: Insects > Digestive system > Gut ...
CTTATTGCTTCTTTAAATTATATTAACTACATTAATATGTACCTAAGGACTTGTTCTATATCATATATGCATTGTACTATGGTCTATGGAATGTTAATAAAATTACAATTACAATTACAATAAATGCAAAATAAAGGGATTTCATTTCTTTAATTTCAAAATGGAAAAAGCATTCAATAAAGTATTAATTAACTAAAATACTGCTATTGTTAAAACTGTTCTTGTAACTGCATTTCAATCTCCTTTCCAGATATTTTACAATTGAAAACTGAAGATTTCTTATTAAATAAAACATCAAATTATGTGTTCTAAACACTTAAGTTACAACATGTATTTTTGAATCATATGTTCCTAAATAAGGCAACTGGAATCAAAGCATCTCACACATTTACCTTTCCAAGCCACAGCAGAGCAGAATGAAATCTTACATCATTTATTACCAACTATGAAGCATATTAATTATTTCTTTGCATGTTTCAGTGATGTATGAGACCATGAAAAGTAAAGTGGTGTAAGTAATGTTTCCTTTACCTGGAGAAATTAACCACAGCTTTACCTACAATGGGATTATCAACACCAACCTTTGTATGTGTTGTGCTGTGAGAGGTAAATTCATAATTATAACTGACAACAGTCTGCCCATTCATTGATCTTGGTGCTGTCATAACATATATGAAGTAGTCTCATTTTTCCTAAAAGACTGACTTAACACCACTTTGACTTTCAAACGTTCTGATAAGGGAAATACTCTTAAATATGTAACCTATAATACATAACACTATCATGGGTCATGCATGCACAGCAAATTTAGTAGTATATTCCATGCAAAAGCTTAAAAACAAGGGTGCATGAAAAACTTATCTATTATTTCATACACATGCTAAGAGGCACATGCAAATGTCTGGTGCTACCATTTCACAAATGTTAAATTGATTTAAAATTTATTTGCTTTTGGTCTTTACTACCATGGAAGATTGTGTTCAGAGAGGCCATGCTGCAAGAATTCCAGAGCAGAAGATTACAAAGTCTTTGGAGAGGAATTTTCAAAGGAAGGCACTTAATTGTTCTACTTCTGAAATGGTTGATAACACCATCAAGAATTTACAGGAACAAGGTAGGTGTTCACTGCATGCTAAAAAGGAATACATAGCAGAATGCTATAAGGTGGACTGTGAGATATTATCGCCATTAATCAAGATGTATAATTATGTTTTCTATCACTTTTAGCAAGTTGGTGAAAACTAATGGAAGAGGAGCCTCTTTGTCTTTCATGTTAGTGGCTAAAAAGACTGAGAAAGTTGCTGTGTCTACTGCACAAGTTCGAGGGTGGGTTGGTGCTTTGTTCGAACCAAATGAGAAGAAGAAACATGCACCTCAGCCTAAGGTCAAGTCACCCAAAAGAGCTGTTGTAAATTTTCCAGCAAAGAAGAATCAAGCTTCGCCACCTAAACATAAGAAATGACCATTCAAGGCTGAAAAGGTGGGGAGGGATCCCACCAAAAATCCAAGGCACCATGACCTAAGATTGCAGCGAAGCCTAATGCACCAAGAAAGATGAGCCCAAAAAAGAAGTAAAGACTGGACATGAACATCACTTTGAGACCAAAATTTATACTTGATACTAGTCATAATTCCCATTCAGTGTTTGTATATTTTTGCTCCATGTATGTATAATTAGTACCAGCACAAATTAAAGTTGTTTGTTACTCTCTTTAAATTCAGGATATATTTCCTGGAAAATACTTATTATCATATTTTGAATGTGTAATATAAAAAGACATTTGGTGTATATGCAACAGAGAGTTCTGGGAAGAAATTTATGGTGTTTAACTCACTTGTTGTGATGAACAAGAACACTTAATCATTAATTTCAAAACTTGGCAACCATTTTTGTGAACAGTGTCCCCTCTGCACTAATACAGATTCTTATGGCAACTTTGCCTCATATAACATAATAGCCTTGTATCACCACCTCAGTATTTATGTTGGCATTATGTGCTGGCATGATATTCACACAAAGTTTCATTAATGTCCAACAGATGGATGAAAACACACATGTATTCATGTGACCATATATTTATAAGGAATAGGACAGTCACTATAACACCCATGCTATAAGCGGGATAATCTGAGTTTTGGATACTGGCAGTGGCAGGAGACTTTTCTCTTCTGTGAAACATCCAGACCAGCTCTGGGGAGCATCCAACCTCCTATCCAATGGTTCTTTCCTTGGGACAAAACAAATTACTGTACAGTTGACCACTCAACATCCATCGCCAAGGTTAACCATGAATGGAAATATACCTCTACTCCCCGAGTAAGCCTTGAGGTCTAGGACAGGAAGAACTTATTTTTTTTTATAAGGAATGTTATATAAATTCAAAACTAAATATTCTTTAAAATGGCCATGCATTTTTAACTGACATTACTTCCTTGGAATGGAAAAAGTAAGCTTATGAAATCATGCTGTGCCCACATTTTCATCTTCTAAAACAAGTGAATAATTTTCAAGAAACATGGTGTTAACATACACTTGGAGCTCACAACAACACTACACTCTTCAACGTCCTACAACACTGGACAACAAATTTCAAATTTTTTTTTGTGTCTGTGATGAATATGTTATTAATTTATTTGTTTGCATCTATGAATTTAGAAAAGGGACATGAAAAAATCACTTGGCTCTAGTTTTAAAATTATTCTACACTATGTTATTTTACGAAATAGGTTGAAATATTATACGGAACAGTGGTTTAAATAAAAAACTAAATACTATTCACTAGAAAAGAATGTGTTTAGTAGACATATTCTGTTTAGAGATAATATTTACAACGTAAATTGAACATCTGCACAGTTTTTTATTATGTAAGTTCATTATTTAACACAAACAAAATCACTTTTTTTTTTCCGTTTTGCCTGTCGCTTATATTCCGTGGTAGGGGCATCCCTTGCCAAAGTCCAGCAGTAGTCAGCGAGCATAGCACAGTTCCATTTCCCTTGATATCTCTTCTCCATTGAAGAAATGTCTTGATGGAAATGTTCTCCATGTTCATCACTCACTGCATCACAATTCTCCCGAAAAAAATCCAAATGCGAATGAAGGAAGTGTATTTTTAGTGACATGTTGTAGCCTATTTTCTGGTAGCTCTGCAAAAGGTTGTTTACAAGCTCTTCATAGTTTTGAGCCCTTCTGTTTCCCAAAAATCCTTTTACTACAAATTTAAAACTGTCCCAAGCCGACTTTTTGTCGCCTTGAAGGAGTTTGTTGAAGTATTCGTCCTTGATAAGGTCTCGTATTTGTGGACCAATGAAAATACCTTCTTTCTCTTTTGTCTCACTTAGTCTGGGGAACTTTTCTCATAAGAAAGTAAAGGCAGCTTCTTCTTGATTCACGGCCTTTACAAAATTTTTCTTCAGACCAAGCTTTAAATGCATGGATGGTAACAAAATTTTACTCGGTTCCACTAGTGGCTGATTTTCCATATTCATGATTCCTGGTTCCAGAGATTTTCTGGCACACCAATATTGTCTTGAGTAATAAAGAGGCCGAGCTCTGCTGTCCCATTCACAAATAAAGCATCAATATTTTGTGAATCAATGTTGTAGTCCAAGTAGTAACGCAATCACTTTTAGGTCACCACAGATTTGCCATTTGATTTATCATAATTAATGGCTTCCATCAGAAAGTTTATGTTCTCATACGACTCCTTATTATGCACTGAATGATCAACAGGAATAGAAGGTAGGCTATTGCCATTGTGAAGGAGAAGTGCTTTGAGACTCAAATTAGACGAGTCTATAAAGAGTCGCCAGTCCAGAGGATTGTGGTTAATACTGAGTGTTAGCATCAGGCCATCAATATCAGTGCACGCAACAAGGCCTCTTTCCATTTCAAAGACATGAACTAGATTTTCATGCCTTTTATGATACACAGAAATCATTACTCATCATCTGTGAATGCAGTGCTGACACATGTATCCCTTCCAAAGTAACTATTTTACGCATTATGCCACACTTCATGTAACATGACAACTAGAACCAAGAATTGAATTCGAAGGCCATATTTGGTTCCAGCACATTGAATTGAAGAGGAATCAACTATTTTGGTTATGGATACATTTTGTGTGTTGACCAGTGTAATCAGTATAAAATATAGGGGAAGAGGAACGTGTGAAGTGGGAGACTTTGTTGGTTCGTTTTATCCTTTCTGCTTGAGGAAAACCTGAAAAAAGTGCCTCTGCCAGCATATATGGGGAAAACATTAACTAGTAGCTTTCCTGCACAAGCTAGTGCATTACAGTACATTCAAATGCCAGCCAAAAGATGGACTTTTAATACTGACTACATCATAAAAGTCTTTGTTTATAAAAAAGGTACAAACGAAGAGTAGTACTATATAACAGTGATGAAATCATAAATGTCACATTCCCTTCCTTTTTTCATTTCTGAAGTTTTCAGTGCAGAAAAATGAAAGGATTTACACTATGCCTTACATTTAATTTTGATATGTTTATTTAATGCATTATGCAATAAAAATAATATGCTTGTATGTCTGGAATTGATTGGAATACTCAATAAGATGGTAACATTTTTTTAAACACCTTCCTTTAATTTATTGAAGCAAAAAATTTATGAATGCTTAAAAGCACTAAAATTGAACATTATTACAATGATTAGGTGATCTGAAATTATAAGTAAGTTAGAACGGATGCTTCTAAGCAAATTCACCATGACTTCTGTCCCATCCTGTCATTTGCTGACAGCTGCATTGACTAAGGGTCACAATGACATTCAGGTTGATAATTATACATACATAGTACAAGCACACCAAGCTGAAAAAACAATATGGTTCTATGAGCAGACATGTCTTTGGTTGGCAAAAATGTTTTCAGGATTCTGGAAAAATGTTTGCTGTTGTGTTCCAAAACCAGGAGGGTAAAAATTTTACAAATATCAAAATATAATTGTCCCCATCATAAAGCTTTGCAGGCTGTGCATGTGACAGGCCTGGTGTACATTTTTTCTCTTTTACTTCTTATTTGTCTTCTTTTCTATAATGCATTAATTTAAAACAATTGTACATAAACAATAAGAATAACAGTCATGCACAAATAATGTAAATATGTCAGCTGTGCTGACTGTTATCATTATTATGCTGCACAATGGGATGAACAACAGAAAGATAAAATAACTGTAAATCATAGTCAGGATGTAGATTTTTTGCAGTTTTTGAATATAGTCTATTTTAGCAGTACTAATTCATAGAAGTATAGAACTGAAAATTTTAATTTCTTAGTATCCGATATAATTATTGTTACTGAAATATAACATAAAATACTACATTTTTTACTACACAGTTTAAATTAATGTAAAAGTTACAACATTTCTACATGAAACAAAATGCTTTCTTGTAGTATGCTCAGATTAATGAACGTTAGTATTATATTAGATAGGATTATTTCAGGGGAGTAAAGGTGGCCAGTGCATAAGGCTGACAACCTACTACCGTCCTGTGCCATTGTCACGAAATCTGGGAACCTTAACTTCCTGGAACCCTCTGGGCCTGTAATGGAACTGTTTTACCTTTTAGTATTACATTAGAATTGTTAATGGGACTCTGTCTTGTTTAACTGAATGGCTATTTCATGTAAATATTACTGGATAACCATCAATGAAAAATAAATGCTAGTTATAAAACCATAAAAAGCCCAGTAATTTCAGACACAAACATATTAAAGCTGAAAGCACATAAACTAGAATTATCATGCTGTTTAAAGCCACTAATGATCATGCAATGCACAGATATGTACATATTACAAAAATTAAATACACACAGAAGAATAATACAAGCAGCAAGAGAGCAGTGATGAAGAATATTTTATTCAAAATTGAGATGATTTAATCATGTGTGTGTATAAAAATAATTGCTTCTCCTTTATTCATATTCTAATATGAGACGCATAGATCCTACACTTCAAGCATTTCATAATCCTACCATGTGTGTGTGAACAATATGAACAAAATATAATACTGCTAGTACATTATCTACACATCTACATTTGCCCCAACTATCTACATAAACTGTAACAAATGTAACAAATGAAGTAAGGTTTGAAAACTTCTGTATGTAGGCCTAACTAAAATAAAAGCTGCCACATGCACATATTATGAAGGCTTATACTAGATCATGTAAGAATTTCAAATAATATTTCCAGACATGTTACTCTACACAAATGTAAACAAACCAATCTATGTATAACAAAATAAAATGAACATAGTGATAATGTTGTTTAAAGAATAATGATAAAATTACTCACTTTTTACTGATCTTAATTCCTGAAATTAACTAATATAAGATAACTAAGTATACACGTATTTTATTTAACTGATATATGTAAGCATCTAATAACAACATTTGATTGACATAAAAATGCTATGTACAGCATCTGTGTCATCGTGTTGTGCCTGTTTTGTTAGAGTGCTAAAACATCAAAACACTTAAATGTCACCACTGCCATCTTGCTTTTGTTTTAATCGTGATAAAAAAACTGCCATGAGCATATTTGTCTTAGTAGAAATGAGGAAATAACTTATGTCTCTAATTGTAATATTTGAGGCTTTCACAGCAATGTTACTGAATATTCAAGTCTTCTTGGATATTACACAATGTCGCTGAGTAAATTGTTACTCATGTTTCAATCAGTCATCATGACTTCATATTTGAGACCAAGCAGTCCAGGACATTTTATGGATTGCTGGACCCTAAAGATGAAGAAATTATATTTCTTTGAAACATCAGCAACTATTTATCACACAACATGGCACGACATTCCAGAAGATATTTACCTTCAATAATTGTAACTAAAGTCCACTAAGAGCCACTGCATAAATTCAAAATGTTCAGGTGCTGCTGCGATCACAGAAATATGGACAACTAGTTCTACCAGTTAGTCAGTAATCATTCAAAGAACTGATAAAAGTATTACTCTTCCACATTTTAAACATACAGAACCATTTTTAAATTTTTTAAGATATCATGTAATTTAATAACAATGTGTCCTATATTGGTGTGTTCTGTCTTATTATCAAACAAGGATGTGATATTGAAAGCAAGATTTTTCACTGACAAGGAGCTCCCTTTTCCTCAATTCTTAGCAGATTTTACAGCGCGTTCTTATGAGATTTAATGATACATTAAGACTGCAAGTAAGTTCTTTGCTAACAGCTGTTACTTGAAATTTTACTACTCTTCAGTGAATGTTTCCTCATAGTAATATATTTTCTGTATTTGAAAACTATATAGAATTGGTGGAGGTAGTATCCCTGGATTTTCTCACATTCTGGTGTGTATAGTAATTTCCAACATTTTCCATTACATTGTATTTTCCTTCTGTATTCATGAGCAAATTCATAATTTGATTGTAAACAACAAATTTAAAACGGAGGAAAATTTTCAAGGATATATGTATGTTTTGCATAATCACCTCATTTGTTTTGACTGTCTGTACATATTGGCATATATTCATACATCAGGAATTGAGTTGCATAATTCTGTTTATTGCGGTATTTCAATTTACTTCAATAACGTTCAGTGCCACAGCTGTCTAGTAACAGAAAAGCATCATGTTAAACTTCATTAGATTGTAAGAAATTTGAATTTCCTTGCGTAAATAAAAAAACTTCCAGGGTTATTAGTGATATAATGCATTTTTTAATGTTTTTTGCACCATGCATTGTAATATAATCATATAATATAAACCAACAAAATAAAACTTTGTTAAACTAATATTTTAATTTTTACATTGTCTTCTACACGTTTTGAACCCGAGGGTTCATCTTCAGGAAGACAGTTGTCCGTACAGGTATGGTATAGTATGCTTTACATGCAGAAATTACAATAAAAGGCTTTTATAGGATACATATAAGATATAAAAGCCTTAGATATGTAAGTATAAAATATTTCAAATATTTTGTACTTAGATATCTTATAAAAGCCTTAGATAACTAAGTATAAAATATTTCAAATATTTTGTACTTAGGTATCTCATAAAAGCCTTTTATTGTAATTTCAGCATGTCAACAAATTATACCATACCTGTACGGACAACTGTCTTCCCGAAGATGATCCCTCAAGTTTGAAACATGTAGAAGATATCGTAAACATTAAAATATTAGTTTAACAAAGGTGCATTATGTTGGTTTGTATTATATGATGATATGATGCACATATGTACGTTTGTACTACAGACGAGGGATGGGAAGATATATAAAATGATTATGCATATGTGTAAGAGTATTTTATCGATGAGGAATTAACAGTATCTTGCAAGTGAACTATGATAATGTTTCTCACATCACAAAAAACAATGAATAGCATTTATTCTATAGAAACATTTTGCCTTTCAATTTGAATGTTGGTTTTGACACCATAAATTAATTTTACAGTTACAGCCCAATACAGGAATACAAACTGCAATGTATTTATCCTTATAATGCAATGACATAATTGTATTTCTGATTACGAATACATGTGTTGTACCTCCCAACTACAGAGTGGATTAGAGATTTTTCCCATTTATCTGACGTTTAGACATTTTGGGATACTGACTTAGAAAAGTGCATAATGTAAATTTTTACTTCACGTTCTAGAAGCAGTAAGATTATGCAGAAACTGTTTCTATTCAATGAGCAATACTTAAGAAAATACAGTATTTTATGTTCTACATTAATATACATGCAGTAGCTGAAGTCAGTAGTGTGGGTAGTATGGACAGAGGAGAGAGCAGAATAAACTTAAGATGGTACATCACCATTGGTGTTAACAAATTGCAAGTATGTATATAAAATCAATCACACACAACACTAGTTTTATCAGTCTATTCACAGCTATACACGTATTTTGGCCCTAACTGCCTGATGATGGCTTGCAGTTAGATCCAAAACATGTAACTGTGAATAAATTGATAAAACAAGCATTGTGTGTGGCTGATTTAATACACATACTTGTGATAGAATAAGCTGCTTTTGGAATAAAATCAAACTATAAATACTCACACTGTAACAAGGTGGTGTTTAAATTTTAATGTCTACATTACATTCAGAACTGTACTTTGGAGAGATATGCATTTATATGCCATCTGTTAACTGATCACTGCGTAGTTTTTTTCTGTTCAACAAATTCTGATGCTACATGCAACAACACTGAAACAGTTCATCCTCCTTCACAGAAATTCTAAAAATTTATATCAGATTTAAAAAATTTATATAAAATGAACACTTTTTTGAAATGCTATACATATACTCCAAATTACCCTGAAATAAAAACCACAGTCAAATTTTAAATTGATATTTTTGTCACTGGAAAAATGTCTGGCATGTGACTAAGCACACTAACTTTAAACAGTTTAGGCCTTTTCCTTTACTGGTCATGTTTCATTCAGTGCGTGATGAAGAGACCCGAATTTAATTTTGTGATTTATGATCCTTTAAAACTTAAAACCAGAGTCATTCTTGCTGCAGTACTTGCAACTTTATATGAGGTCATTATTTTATCTAACATACATGGTTTTTCACTTGTCCCCACTATTCCAATATGCATATGGGTAAGCCACTCAGTGGCCATGGCCAACACAAAATAACAAACGCTACTGGTGAAATAAAATGTACTGGACATTGCAAATTATTTTATTCTTGATTAAACTGGATGTCCAAATTATGGGGAACTATTTTGTTACCTCATGAAAAATTCAGTAAGACCTTTCTTTATCAACAAAATTACCATATTGTCTTCAGGCACATAACAAACAGTATGAGGAGATGCAAAAGGAACCAGGTTTCCTATTGGATTCTAGATAATATATAGTTCATACTACAGAACGAAATGTATTATTACATTTTCCAACATGTCACATAAGAACACTGCCAATTGCTAAGATTAAATAGCATCAGTGATAGATGAATGAATACGTGGCATTGATAGATTCATACTGACAAAGAAAAACCGAAGTACTTGAAGGATGGACTTCAAACTCAAGGCAGATGAGATGTGCATAGGATCAAAAACATCATAAGAAATTCACGTGAAGTGAATCTTATAACTGTACCAAGAACACATAATAAAGACATGTTCAGAACCAGAATTCCATATGAAGAAACGAATCTGTATACGTTTATTTAATATATAGAAGAGAACCTCCATAAACCAAAGTTCAAATCCACGTCTTGTATACATGACTAATAGCGGCTACCAAACAATATAACAGTATCTGAGTAATATTAACTATGCTCCAATGCATCGCTATCAAGCCAGACACAAAGCTGTAAATGAATACATACAAACCGTCTCCACATAAAGCTTCCTTCTCTGGCCCCAGCTGAGTCACTGAACGTACTACTTTTATTATATTTAACAAAGAGCTACAATCAGTTACCTAACAAACAGTCTTAACCTTACATCTTATTACACCTGAAAGTATGCAGTTTTTACATGTTTTTATGCAGATTACATAACATCACCTTTGTAAATATGAGATCTCAACCATTAATTGCAACTGAAAATCTTCCTTTTCACTTTCATCATGTTCAGCTTGATGATGGCTACTTATAGCTAGCTGAAACATGAAACTGTTCTTACCCTTAAGAATAAAGTTGTGTTTAGATGGATGTTATCCCTTCTGATATTGTAAACACAATGGTCATGAATCACCTTAAGATTATATTTGCAAGGGTTTGTGCTTCTGCCCGCTGTAATCTGTCACACATTACAGACATCACTTTATGCTTCCTACAGGTTTTGATACTCTACTTTCATATAATAGAAAAGCTCATCAGTAGCAGTATATGTGTCAAAAGGGTCATGAAAGATAGAGTTCCTATAGCTGTGGACATCACAAATTTTATGAGCAGGAATTAGATACTACATAACCCTTTAAACGCGAAATGAAATCCCATCTGCCATTTGCTGGCATTATTAGCTCACCATATTCTCTACATTAGCAGGATAAGGATTAAGAATCGTATAGTCACACCCAATACATGGTGAGAAAGAGTAAGGTACAAAGTTCCATCCAATGCAAACTACTTTGAATGACATAAGAAAGTGATTTTTCTGGCTTTGTAACAGCTTCTGGTTTATGTAGATGACGTTAATTTACTCGACAAACAAGTAAGAGGGGCAATCAGAAAGTAAAGCCTCAAATTATTTACTTCCTTAATTTAATAAATGCCTACAGGGGGAGGCAATCCCACAGGAGTGGAAAAAAGCATATATCACATCTATATATAAGAAAGGGGACAGAAGGAAATGTGAAAACTACAGAGGCATTAGTGTAACAAG
>Ga0123357_10011548_pt1 | contig 11335 bp, 3 predicted proteins | sample TergutEmb28metaG_FD_89873 | JGI IMG/M metagenome (GOLD analysis project Ga0123357, IMG submission 89873) | Embiratermes neotenicus P4 segment gut microbial communities from Petit-Saut dam, French Guiana - Emb289 P4 | ecosystem: Host-associated > Arthropoda: Insects > Digestive system > Gut ...
GTAATAAAGAGGTGTATTCTGTTGATACAATTTCTAACAGTGCCGGACACAAATAATTTGATTGTGAATATTACAGAATAAAAATTGAAGTGACTGTGAGAATAAAACTAAAGAGGCCTAACCACAAATATCCTTCATGTTATCTAGTCGGTAGATACTTAACGTTTCCTGTGACCACCACACGTTATATTCCTTGGGTGGAGTTCATGTTCCCGACTTTGAGATTTGGCCGGTTATAACATCCTGCTGTCAAGGTTAAATCCACATGCGGAGGAAATTATTGGGGATCATCAGTGTCGATTTTGACGAAACAGGTTAAATAACTTATTCTACAATTGTCAAATGCTTAAAAAAATGAGAATACAAAGAAGCAGTGCATCAGCTATTTCTGTACTTCAAGAAAGCTTATGATTCAGTTAGGAGAGAGGTTTTACATAATATTCTTATTGAGTTTTGTACACCAATGAAACTGGTAAAGCTAATAAAAATGTGTCCGAATGAAACCTATAGCAGATTCCTCTTAGGGAAACATTTGTCTGACATGTTTCCTATTAGGAATGTTATGAAACATACATACTATAAAGAAAATAACAAAAGCTTTGGTAGTCGCTAGTAAGGATGTTAGTCTAGAAGTAAATACTGAGAAAAATAAGTATGTACATTGTCATGTCTCGATACCAACACTCAGAACAAAATCAAAGCATAAAGTTAGGCAATAAATCTTTGAGAGTGTAGAACATTTCAATGACTGGGAACAACCTTCAAAAATAAAAATTTCCGTTCATTAAGAAATTAAGAGGAGACTGAAATCAGGGAATGTTTGCTATCATTCAGTGTAGAATCTTTTGTATTTCAATTTGGGATCTAAAAATGTAAAGATTAAGATATACAGAACAATAATTTTTCTTGTTATGTATGGGTGTGAAATTTGGTCGCTCACATTGAGAGAGGAGCGCAGGCTGAGGGTTCGAGAATAGGGTGCTGAGGAGAATATTTGGGCCTAAGAGGGACGAGGTAACAGGGGAGTGAAGAAAACTACAAAGTGAGGATCTTAATGATCTGTACTCCTTACCAAATATTATTCGGCTGATCAAATGGAGAAGAATGAGATGGACGGAACATGTGGAACATACGGGATATAGAAGATGTGCATATAGGGTTTTGGTGGGGAAACCCGAGAGAAAGAGAGCACTTACAAGACCTAGGCGTGGATGGGAGGATAATATTAAAATTGATATACAAGAAGTGGGATGGGGAGGCATGGACTGGATTGATCGCTTGTGACTACAGTAATGAACCTCCGGGTTCCATAAAATGCAGGGGGAAATTTCATGGCTAGATGAGGACCTGTTAGCTACTAAGGCAGAACTGTGTTCCATGGAGGTCATTTGTTAGTTGGTTACTTAGTTATGTTACAAAATGTTCCACAGGCCTCTGGACTTGGACGGATTCTATTGTGCGACGCACGAAACGGAAAATGGAAATGACGTTCGGATCACGGAACGTCAGTAGACTCTATAGATCAGGTTTGGTGAAGGCAGTTTCAAGAGAATTAGCCAGCTACAGTTTAGATGTGATGGGAGTGCAGGAGATCCAATGGGATCAGGGTGGCACTGACCAAACATTGCAGCAGGGTCCTGATATGATGTCAGTATCAAGCAGTCCCGAAATGTATACCCTGCCTTGTGTGGTTATGTAATTTGAGAACACAGCAAAACTATTGCGCAAACAGTATATATTATAGCGCAGACTTTAAAACTACAAGGATGAAATAATGTGGCTCTGTATTAAGGCGAACATTCGTCCCGGATTTTCGGGGACAACCCCCGAAATAAGACATGTTCCGGACTGAGTTTGCCCCAGATTGTCTCCTTTCTTGTTTTTTCGATTTTATTCCGCCTTTCTGTTAATATTATTTAGAATGGATATTTTCGTGGATATTTTTGTCGACTTTCCTGACGAGTAGATGGAAAACGGGGCTGCCCATTGAGGAGTATAGGTTAAAGACCTAAGTATGCGTGATACAAAAATAACACGTCTGTAAAATGTGTATCAATTTAACTTTTATTTCAATGCTGAGCTCGTCCACGAAAACGCTAAGGAGAAAATAGTTACTTTACACTACATGATGGATCTCCAGGCTTTTTATGGCAAAGCGTCACACCAGTTACTGTGGGCTGCTTCGCTGGCCGCATGTAGATCAATAACAATAAGTAGTATACCAAACCGCCTAAATTATTGTTTAATTTCTTATAGTATACACATAATTTACAAATACGGCAGCGGGCCGCATAATACAGGCTGGAGGGGTGAGGGTTGGAGTTCCATGCCTGCTTAATACGAACGAAATGAAAGTTTCTTACGAAAATACCGTGCTGAGAATGACAGACAGATATGTTCTGTTTACTGACACTTAGTTTCAAAGATTATGTATGTAGTGAAGATCATAGAAGAATAACATGTAAGTATAGAGGTGTAATTATACTGACAGGACAAACCGAAGCAATCTGTCATAAATCCGTCAGACACAACTACATTTATTTTTACTTAAACTTGGCTACATGTTTCAGCCTGCACAGACCATCATCAGGCCACTATTACAAAAACTTTCGAAGCAAGGTAATAGTACAGTGCAGTTACGATGCACATAATTTTATATAATTTTACATTGTAATAACTATTGCAACATATGTGGGATCTCATAGTGTGCAATGGAACTGCACTGCACTATTACCTGAATCTGAAAAGTTTTGTAACAGCGGCCTGATGATGGTCTGTGTAGACCGAAACATGTATTCATGCTTAAGTGAAAATAAATGTGGTCGTGTTTGACGGATTTTATGACAGATTTCTTTGCAGGTGGTCTCATAAACACAGCAGGTTGTCTGCCATAAAATTAGGATGAATCGAAGTACGCGAAGGAAACCCCTTTCCTAGCGCCACTTTATCCATCAGAAATCCCTGCATGGACTGGCTAGTGATAGAACCTCAGGTTCCGTGGTGTTATATTGTAGGATTTTTATATAAATCGTACCTCTGAATAATCTATACAGCATGTACCGCACGAATTCTATTGTACTCGTACTCTTCCGAGAAGTTAATTTTAGTGGGTCAAGTGATGTTCACGTATCGAACGCACGAGAGTTCATACTTTTTATGATAATGAAACTCAGAATTGTGGTTGACGTTTTAGGTGAAGATCGTTGTTTTCAACACGAATTGTTTCTGGTTTTTATAATTTTCATATTAATCTAACCCAATGTTTTGAACATTACTAACTTTGCCCTACACGTGCAGAGGTAAAACCTCCTGCTAACCCATACATCTGTAAAAATGAAAATAAAATATTCTGTCTGGATCCAGTGCTCAAGGTAGTGGTGTTCTGTTCTGATGTACATGCTTGTTACATGTGGTGCTCTCATTCAGTAACGAATAACAGCGCGCCACTTACAACCTGAAGGAGTTTGCCTGTATCGTAGTGTGTACGGTGTGGTCCCATGTGGATGTTTGTTTTAAAAGAATACAAATGGGGCTAATCCTGTGGGGCAAGAATAGGGGAGAGGTTCTCGGGATTACGGAAGCTTACGCAGTTGGAACTCAAGATTTGTGTTCACTAGAACCAATATGAATGTTTACATGGTCTTACGCTGCCTAAAATCCTACACAGTAACATAACCAGCAGACAAGAGAGGCAATGTACGTAAAACATAACACTGAGGCGCGTTCGTGCAACCATTGTTGCATCGGAAAACAGTAAGTGTTACATATTGTGTGTGTATGTGTTTGTAGCCTTAGATATCCAGCATGCGTCATATCGTCATCTGTGGCCTGCCCGGCTGTACTATTTTGTTCAACAATTGTCTCATAAACGGCAAGATTTTCTTAAAAACAAGTTATTGAACATAAAACTTGTGTTTTGATTTTCTCTACAATATTTGTCTGAAACATTTCTCATTCTAAGAAGACTTGAGCGAGATATAATTAAAAAATGCATAGAGGTATTCATGTCAAGTAACCGTTATTCTTGTCAGATTTTAATGAAACTTGCGTTTTCTCAACAAATACTCAAATATTAAATACAATGAAAATCCTTCGAGTGGGAGTTGTTCCATGGGGCCGGACGAGCAGACTTGACGAAGCTGATAGGCACTTTTCGCAATTTTGCGAACGCGCCTAAAAACCGAAAATTTCGAAGGATTGATTTCATTGAGTTAAGTTATCGTTCCGATTTTTCGGTGGGTTTCTAAAACCTAAGACACATTACTTGATGGTTCCCTTTGCGCGACTCTATTAAAGTCTGAAGGTACATTATGCCGTGTCGACTGGCAAATACTTACCGACATTTCTTTGAAACGTCTTGAAACATAGTCGCTATTTACCAGTCGATACGGTGTAATATGCCAAAGGCTTGGATCTTCTTTAAAGCCGCTCTGAGAAACTCGAATCTCGGGATATATTGTTGTCTTTCTATGGTGTTTAAAATTTTTTACGGTCTTTAACTTTTTACTCACTGACTACCCGGACTTGCAAATTATCCCCTTACACCGGAGGAGCGTAAGGCTGTCCCTCTCCATGACTGACTAAAGGATTCACCATCTTTGCTACTAGAATGAATCCCAAGTTGTCGAAACTTCAGCAGGTGAAGCTGCTCAGCAAGTTGGAAGTACAAACTAAAATTTTAATCAGAATTTGCGACGTAAAGTAGCATTTTTTAAAAATGGTTTCAGAGCACAAATTCGGAGTATATGTACGGCGTCTATGGAACAGACTAAAGATGATGATCTACTAAGCTTCAGCACTTCATTAAATATCAAAGCCCTTTTGAAACTGTGGTTTTGGTTGACACACGTGCCGTTGCTTTTCATAGTAGGTTTCTGAGTTGTGATAATCTTAATGTGTTTTCATACAACAAGATGCCACTTCTTTAGAACATGTGGATGTTAGTTCTATCTTTCCAAAAGTTTATATTAACATTTGTCGTTGTGAAAACTATAGAAATCCAAATTTAAAATGTCTATAATCTGCCTTTACACGTAGTATGTAGTGGCAACTGAAAACTTGGGATATGGTACTGCTTTGTGTAGATCGAAAGCGAAACGTAATATGCATTATGATTTCACGGTGCGCTGTCTTGATCTTTTTGTAAGATATCTGTCTAAATTTGGCATTTCTTAAATGAATATCCTGTTATTGCGTAAGGACTGGTTTTTTTTATTAATATTAGATAATTTGATTTTGAGATCCAATATATCACGTTTTTGACGTGTGCCTTTTTGTTGGGGTGAAAATGTAAACTTAGGTCCTCGGTAATTTCTTTTCGATATATCCATTCTTGAATATGGGATGTATTATTTCCTCACTTTTTCAATGTATGCGTTGAACAGTTGTATAGGGCTCAAATATATTCTTTCCGGGTTATGGGATCTTGTACAGTGATTGTAAAATGCAGGAAGATTTTAATATATTATTTACCATCATTATTTATAGTTTCTTTATTCATTACCCAGGAACATTTTGTCATTTTCCCGAGTAAATGTGTTCCGGGAACACTTGAATGAAGGTCATGGTTTGGATTCCTATAGAAACACTAAAGATGCCCTAGAAATATTTCTTACATACCATTATACCTTCACCGAAATTAAAATATTTAAATGTATAGCACCTTGATTTCCTGTTGTAGCTATGCGGTCGCCTTTTTACGCAATTTCTCAGTGAACACGTCACATGGAAATATCGGTTTGATTTGAAGTGTTCCATATTCTAAACATTTGCAAAAATATCATTTCCTCCGTCATCATTTATGAGATTTACATACTTATTTAAGCAGCTGACGTCTTTTCTTCTTTTAATTTTTAAGCAAAAATTTCGAGTTTCTAAGTGAGATACCTTTTCCTGTCTCTCTCATTCTATATTTGTATTTACACGTGTTTATTTATTTATTATACAAATGGTCGGTCATCGACTTACGATTCTGATAGGTTGAAGCCTTGTTCTAATCTAATGATAATTCCAAATTTCCTTATCTTTTCTTATATTTAGTAGCTTTGTATGTTGTAATTCTATAAGCACTAAACTAAACGGTATTAAACATTTCAGTGACATAAATATTAGAACTAATTTGCAGGAAGTTGTCAAAGAAAGTTGAAACTTTTATAACGTGATCTATATATTAACGTTACCCGATTGTCGTAAGTGATGTTATATACTTATTGACTTTAATCAGTCTAATGTTATAAGATTCACATCACCTTTCTATTAAAACAAATTTGTTATAATCTATTACAAATCGAGGGTACCCCTCGACTTCTGCGTTCGTTTCGAAAACCATTCATACATAGTGAAAACTCACGAATCGAATCTAACGTCTACTTTGCCCAGAAGCATCAGATTATCTCTTTCTCTTAAGGTTGATTTAAGCTAAAATGCATAATTAAGTAATAGCATGTAATGGAAAATATGTTGTAGTGTAATTTAATGCAACTTTACTTTGAAACCAATTGAGTCGTTGCCTTTCTGAATCCATGCTTAATGAAACATCGAAAGGTTACTTCTAATATTGCTGGTATGGGAAAATGTGGTTCAGCATTATGCTTGAATCTACTCCCACCCATCATCCCTCTTCACCTGAAATGGTCTGGTCAAATCGGATTTTACAAACTCGCATATGACAAAGTTTGCCTTGATTAAATTACTCATTAAAAAGGTTTGAAGAAACACGCAGCACAGTTTAGGAGCAAACAACTGGCCTGACCTATTTCACGTTCAAAATGAATGCTCTCAATTCCAGTTAATAGTCAGAATTATGCTGCCTTCATCGCCTCGAATTTGTGTCCTGAATTCTTCGTTAAATAGTTGCAGTTTATAACTTTTATTTTGCATATCTAACATAAAGATTTTTCTTTCAGAATTTGACTTTTACCACTTTTCGTAATAAATGGCTCATATATAATGTATGCAGATTAATTTTAGTCTTCAGACGGTTAGTGAACCTACTTCATACCCTCACCATGGAGACTGAGGAATTTGAAGAAAGTATATCGCTTGCAATTCCTTCCGAAATTTTCTTTTCTAATTCGCGGATGTTAGCTATTCTTGGTACATCATTTATAGGGTTGGCAATTCTCACACCAACTTTATTAAATGGCAGTAATAATTTTTAATGTATTCTCTTGGGAGACGAGAGGAAATAGTTGCAACAAGTTTAAAGTATAAGGTACCGTAAAGATATTCTTTCGTAATTACAGGATGGGGCTTGTACGCTGTAGAGCCCGGCTCTGAAAACATTTTTGCAGTACATAGACCAGGTTTTCTAAGCTGCGACTGGACATAAATTCTAAAAGTTTACGTATATATATATATATATATATATATATATATATATATATTTGAACTTGTATAGCTTGTACCATTGTGTTACATCGTAGGATTCCGTAAAGTGTGATTTATTGATTCTGCTTTAGGTATCCTGGACGGATCTTCGCCGTATTGCGAAGTTTTCATTGTTATAAATTACACAACTGTCCCAAATTTGTCTTCTGAAGACAATAACAATTTACACCATTCAAAAATTCCCTTTAAAATTTTAGGACCTTTAGTCCTACGTGAACGTATTATGGAGTATTTAGTTATTTATTGTATAAAGTTCAATTTCAGTCGAACAACACTACTTTTTTGTCACATAATTCTTTTGTTATAAGTTTTTACTAGTGACATGCCTTTTGAAAACTCAACAGGAAAATTACGGAATTACAACTTGCAGAAAGAAAGCTTTGTAGAGAATATACACTGCTGCTTGAGAGACTTTCTAATGCCATAAAATTGTTAATTCATTCATTTGCAAAAACGCATTTCAGGGTATGGGTAAATAGGTAACATTTATATCGATTGATCTCCAAAGGAAACCAAATACAAAAATATAAACGTGAGGCAGAATTAAAGTACGTAGATTCCATTCTTAATCGACATCTGCTAGTCCTTTTTATATAAATATATATAATGACGAACTGAAAGTAAATATTTTAGAGTCAGAGACAGTGCAAGAAGCCTGTATCTTAACATTATCATTTCGTTTATCAATAAAATTTACTCCAGGTGTTTGTAATTTTTAGAACTCAGCTGTTCCATTGTTGTTAGTAAACAGTTTAAGAAACAAATATTGTGGATGTATCCACACATAGTTTGTCGACTGTTTGAAAGACGGTGCATAAACTGCAAAGACCTTTAACATGGGATGATAAGAGAGGACGTTGTCTGTGCATGGGAATAGATGTAGGATTAGGGTAAACGGTGCCCTGACCGAGGGTCAAACCGGGCATCTCCCTTGCAAATAAACAATGTTACCGCATTGACAACCAGCTTATATCTGTAAAACTGTTCTGGCTGATTTTTCGGAAGTAAAGGCACGTATCAGTTTCTTCTGATTACCGGAAACTCTTACAATGTCGAAAATTGTTCAGGGTCCTACTAATTTATTGGCGCGAATAATAGGGCAATCTAGAAGTCAGTATTCGAGGTTCGTGCTTATGGTTCTGTCCTTAATAGAAAAGTGAATTGTCTCATATTTGATAAGGAGCCCCGCGCCCCTCCGACAGACATAAATTTGTACAAGTGTTCTGTTTATTTCGTACTGTTTCCTTACCGTAAAATATTGCTGAAGTAAAATTCTATCAGTTCACTGTCGTGTACGGAAAACATGCTCGCAGTGTGTTCTCATGTCGTTGATTTCGTTGTTTGATTTCGTTGTAACACCTTGAGTTTCCGGATTTTTTTTTCTTCGTCGCGCTTTTGTGTTGTTTCTGCTCTGTCGCTGTCAAAAGAGTATTGGATTATCAGTTCACATCGTCGACCTAGATATTACATGCTTTTCTTTTTTGCTGAGAGTAGCGATTTTGTACTTTCAGGCGCTGCATGCAAAATTCATATTAAATTGGGTATCATTGAAAGTTTGCCGTAAAATTGTACACGAAGTAAATGTTTCGTGTGTATTCGAAGGGCAGCAGATTGGGAGACTTTGAAAAATGAGAGTGTAAGCAAGGTCTGGTTTGAACAAGTGTCACAGCCGTTAGTGTCAAACTGTGGTCCTTCCCAAATCGGATTACTGTGTGTCCACACGCAGCTTTTCCAAAGCGCCACTCTAACTTTAACAAAACTTCGTACCCGTTAGTAAATTTATTTACATGTTTTACGACTAATAATTTCTGCAGTTCCTATTACCCGAAACAATAATGCAATGACACGTAATATAGAGCTTCATTATTTCAGTGTTGTAAGACAATCCATGATAACCCTGCAAGTGTTAGCGAGCTCGAATTCTTTCAAATCACCTACATGCTGCGAATGCTTAACACCCCACCCCCACCTCCGCGCCGCCCGGAGGGACGATTTTGATTGCTTAATGAAACTATCATTTCTTTTTCCCGGGTAGTCAGTTTTATTTCATATACCTTAAACTGAAATCTGTTGCATAAAAAACCCCGTCCTTACATCATACTGCCTCAATCTGTCCTGTTTATTCGACTAGCACTGTAACTAAAAGTTACGACCCACTCTAAACACATGTTACCATGACATTTTTACAGATATATAAAAAACCGAAAAGTTTGTGGTGGTGGTGGTTGGAGGGGGGGTTACTGTATTATCGCAGGGTATGTTGGACAGGGATGTGGGTGGGGAGAATGTGTCTGTGACACTCAACTCTTCTACCACCCGTTAAAACTCCCACACCCTCCCTCAAACATCAAGAGATAAACCTACCACCCTCAATTTTACCCTCCTCGCAGATCCAGCAACGTTACCCCCAGATAATGTCGCACCATAGGCTTCTAATTAATGACCGAGAGAACTAGAGAGTAAAAAAGTTTGGGGTTAGAGTTCAAACAGGGCTGAGATTGGCGTGGAGAAATGTATATATAATCGTCGGTTGGTAGTGGTGTTATCACAAAGGAAGTTCGTCGAGCTACCGTCGACATGCGGACTATGATTCATTGTATCCAGCACCGATCGTGTTTTTAAACTTTCTGATGGTAATAGTATGTTCAACAGTACGTTTCCTCTTTCCTAGAAGTCCAGTGTAGTATCACAGTTTTACTTTTTAAATAGGTGTGGTCTTTTCTTCTTTTTTGAAAAATTTCTTAACAGACAGGGTAATATAGACACAGCAACACAAACATAGGTGATTATAGTAACTTTGGTAAGCTGCAGCTCCAAGAACTGCAATTATACACATGATTTACAGCCATTAACACGAATGTATTGCTGTTTATCCCTTACAGTTTTATGGAAATATGTTTCGGCCTTTGATGTCGGTCATTTTCAGGTCACCCACATAGCAGAAGAATGTCCAGAAATTTAATTATAAAAGGATTAAAGTGTCATGTTTTATATATATATACAATTTCACTTCTCATCCCCGGAACTGAGATCTTATTCCATTTTACCTTCGATGTTTTAGATATACGTCTGATCTTTATTAAAGTGCTCTTGTGCTCTTTTTGAGGAGTTTTTATTGCAGTGTTTAGCATTATGTGTTAGGTTTGTGGAATGGAGTTAATTGCTGCTTATCAGCTTATTTGTATAAGAGTAAAACTTGCTAAAACAGGGCTTTACTTCTGCAAAATAGTGTCGTTGTTGAAGCAACCCACTATATGATTGCTTGTTTATTTTTGTTCGTATGTTTATTGCTGTTCCATTCTCACTTTGAACAATAACATAGGCGAACAATTTGTTCAGGTATATGAAGTTTATTTAACATTTGTGCACTAATGGTTATGAAGTCTATTGTTTGCATGGAATTTTTGTATTCTATGAGCGTAGCGTATCTATACATGCCTTTATGTTGTGTTGGGTAGTGGTTCTCTCAACGAAACACAATACAAAGTATTCCTATTAATTAGTGTTTTCCAGAAGTTTTTGTTGGCGGACCCCTTTTGGTTTCGAAAAATAACCACGGATCCTCACATCCCTGCTGAAATAAATAGAGTATCAAGGTAATAGGTATCCAAAATTAGATACAAGGTCTGTAAATAAAGTAATGAGACTGCCTGCGTATCGCATGATCTGGCAAAACTGCGGGCGATCTCTGTGATCGAATTTTTGGCTAAAAAGGGTATTCCTATTGTTTCACAGCCCCCATCTGAGTCTGTGTGACTTCTTTTTGTTCCTAAAACTAAAGTTTCACCTTAAAGGACGCCATTTTGGGACGGTGGAAAACATAGAAAAAGCTGTAACCGACCAACTAAAAGCGATTCCGGTTAGCGACTACCAGCGTTGCTACGAAGAGTGGGAACAACGTCTCCGGAGGTGTGTAGCCTCCCAAGGGAACTATTTTGAAGGGGAC
>Ga0123357_10011549_pt1 | contig 11335 bp, 8 predicted proteins | sample TergutEmb28metaG_FD_89873 | JGI IMG/M metagenome (GOLD analysis project Ga0123357, IMG submission 89873) | Embiratermes neotenicus P4 segment gut microbial communities from Petit-Saut dam, French Guiana - Emb289 P4 | ecosystem: Host-associated > Arthropoda: Insects > Digestive system > Gut ...
ATGACCGCGGCACTAGAAGGGGGTGAGTGGTCAGCAGCACGCCCCGGCCGCTCTTTACCCCCGGGAAAGACCCGGTACCCATTTTACAGGAGGCTGGGTGTGCCCCAGGACCGGTCGGGACGGGCGGAAAAATCCCATCCCCACCGGGATTCGATCCCGAACCGTCCAGCCCGTAGTCAGTCGCTATACCGACTGAGCTACCCGGCTCACAGATCTTAGATCAGTATGACTAATAAAACGAATTCTGTTAGTTTTAGTAATAAGTAATAAGTAATTAGTAATAAGTTTGGGTTCCAATAGTATATTAAATTGCAAATATATAGTTTATCACAACTCAGTTTTCTCGTACTTGTGGATGTACTCTTGGCTGGCGTTTGTAATTTTCAGATGAGACATCCCCATTGTATTGTTCAATAGTTGTGTTAGACTATATATTTTGCAATTTAATACCATGTATACTATTTAACAATACAACTGGGATGTATCACCTGAAAATTTGGTTCCAAATTTTAAAACTGAGAGTGAGTGTCTGAGGACAAAAATGTGATGGAGAAAGTTACAATACGAAGAACTTCATAATGTGCATTCGTTACAGAATATTGTTGTATACAGTTGAACCCGGTTATAACGACATCGATTTGTACGACACCTCGTATATAGCGTCAGATATTGTTTGGTACCAATTAATTCCTCACAGTTCAATATAACGCTGTTCTGTTCGGTTCGAACAACACTCGTTCACAACGACACAAAATATTCGGTCCCTTTCATCACGTTGTAACTGAGTACGACTATATTTATACATCTCTAACGGCGCTGGACGCTAGCGCGATCGAAACCTTCCCGCTTTCCTATATCTTGTTTACAGATATTTCGTAAGACTCGGGATAACTTAAGGCCCGTTGAATGCATCTACTGGCACGGGACAAAATTGGCACGGCAAGATCGGACATTCACGTCTTGATTGTGATTCGAACCCACGATCACAGTTTTCGAGTGGTAGAAGAGGGTGTCGCGTGTTAACGTGCAGCCTCTGCGACCAGCAGTAAGCGACCAGTTCAAACGCAATGAGATGGGCGAGATATATAGCGCGCATGGGACTGGAGATTATGCATGCAAACTTTTTTATCTAAAGCCTCAAGGGAGGAGACTACTTAGGATACTAAGCAAAGACTGAAGGTTAATAATGAAGTATATTTTAAGTAAAAAATATGCGAGGCTGTGGATTGTATTAGCGTAGCTGGGAATACGAAATTGCTTTAATCTCATCGGACATATTCTGTCTCCTCAGAGTTTTCATGACCTTTCATATTTACCCCAGACCGGCCCTGGGGCCCACCCAGCCTCCTGTTAAATGGGTACCGTGTCTTTCCCGGGGGTAGAGGCGGCCAGGGAGTAGGGCTGACCCCCCACCCCATCTAGTGCCGAGGTCCTAGAAAGAGTAGAGCTATGCCTCTACTCACCCTAAGGGCCTTCGCGGCCTGTAAAAAAGGGTGAAAACCTACCTAGCTCATATTTACCAAAAGCTCTGTACTTCTAGTCATGTACTTCTCCATCCCCATGCAGGCTGCATATCCATCAACATAAGAAGGGAAGATACGGTGGAATATACTACGCACTAGTCGAATACGTGATCTAATTACAAATAGGATTCTAAATATATAGACCAATTTGTATTCCTAGCTTATTTAACGACGCTGTCCGTGTCTCACATTGTGCAGCGTTGAATGATTGGACGAGGGTCAATACTGAATTTGAAAGGTGTGGAACGTAGCGGACGTGTCGTAATTTAAGGCAGAAGTTCTGCTGGAGAGACGGAAGAATGTCAGGAGGAAAGAAACCTCATTGAGGATATTCGGTGTCATGGCCACGATTCGAACCGGAGACCTCCCGAATACAAGTCAGAAACTTTAGCCATTTTGTCCTTAATGCAGTAAATACACGTGAAGAATATTGTGCTGTTGTCACGTGATTCATTGCTTGAAACCATAACTTAGTTGTGACACTATTATTAAAAAACTGAGTTATAATTATGGATCTCAAAAGTAAATCCGGACAGTGCAGCAAGTACAGTGACTGGCTTCGGGACTCGACGACCTTATTTCCATTTCTGGCAGTGACATATTGTTTTACCTCACCACCATCTATTGCCGTGTGTAAGAATGCATGGAGCCGTACCTCCACTCCTGCAATGCATTCTTGGAATCGTACAAGGACAGCTTTAGCCTACAGCATGCAGGTCGCGTGTGGGGGAACACCCTGCCATCTGTTCTGTATTCGAGAGGACGCAGATTCGAATCTCTGTTTGGAGAACGGATAACCTGACAAATGTATCGTGGCTTGGCTCCGTTTTCTCAGACAACTTTTGGAATATTATCTGGAAAGATGTTACGACTGTATTCTTCCACGTGGCTTCAAGGAATGTCGCGGCGGAATGATTAGTCTTGTGTTACAAACCGGCTGTCCTAACATCTCCGTCATGCTGTTACTAGTCCTGCTATCCTGCTGTCAGGATTGTAGTTATTTAACACACATGCCTTCAAAGACCGTTTCAAACCACATCCTTTCCAGTCCATCATACGCACTCATCCTGTGCCTCAGTCGGGGGCATGTAGCTTTGTAGCGCAACAAAGTGACTGTAACGTAACAAAGTGACGCCTTCGCTTAGTGCCTTTACCTCCTCGGCTGTTCTAATAGCATGATACCATTGCACTCGAACTGAGCGACTTTGTGGTCATTTATTATCGCAGGCAACAATAAAATATACTTGGGGGTCTTCGTGTAAAATTCCAGATATTCTTGCCCGATTTTAACCAAATTTGGATGGTCTAATTTTTTTTCATGAAAGTCCCCAGCATAAAATTTCACGAGAATCCGTAAACGTTGAGCCGCGCTGATGCATTGTGACAGATGGACAGACAGAAAGACATGACGAAGCTAGTAGGTGCTTTTCGCGGCTATGCGAACGCGTCTAAAAGGGACATTAAATAAATGAGAATCGGTTAATTATTAAATCATTATTTTTCCCCCAATGGCTCGACAGCCGTAAGTGACTTAGGCTTCCTCATTGTTGAGGCTTGAAGGTCATACTGAGACACACCACAGCGAGCGGTCGCAGAATTACGCCTTGGACAGCGTGGACACAAGGATAGCCGTTTAAATAATTATACTATCGTTAACATTTTTAAATGAAACGAAGCTCGTAACATGACAGTAACCTGGCACACTGACTTTTCTTTGGTGTCGAAGTAGGCATGCGTGCCTGTTATTAGCCGTACGTATTTTGGCAGAGACTAGACTGAGGATTAATTTAACTAAATTTGGTATAATTACCAATAATTTCCCCCACGCAAAAGTAATCGATTTTCTATTATGATACTTCTTTTTTCTTACAGAGAATGCTCAAAAATCGTCGCCACCCCGTGCGAAGATACAAGTCGGTGTTTGGTTCACACGATCATAACAGTTGATGCTCTCATTTTGTTCTGATCTGTACGTCCCTATGCATTCACGCACATTTTCGTGTTCAGGGCAATTTATTGTAGTTGTTCTTCACTGCAGTAGTTAAGAAGAGATGTGTTATATATACAGAGTACATAATGGAGTTTTACAAGCAGCTTTACACCCCTTTTTGCACAAAATACAATTTTTAATGAGTTTTAATACATGTTGATATTTGTGTGGTAATGTGACTGCGTGTAATTTATTGGTTTGTGTGTTAATTGTTTTCGCAGACCCTTTTCAAATAAATGATTTAATCTAATGTCAGAAATATTTTCTTTTTGAAGTTACTTGTTTTTATTTTCACGAATTTTAATTTTATTTTGTAAAAATTTCAATTGTACCTCACAGAGAACGGAGTTCATAACCATTATAAAGGCAAGCTGTTTAGGAAAGTAATCGGTATATGGTGTGAGAATCATCAAGAACACAGCAGTACACTTGGGTGGTCAAGGTGCAGGATTCCACAATGTAAAAGAAGGTAGCAAATAGTAAGCAATGTCTTTGGTAATATGCCCTATACCCCGCGGCGCGAGCATCCACGAGGCTTAGGAAGGTTCCCAAATCTACATTTAACATGCTGTGGACGGTTTTGGACTGCATTTCCTTCTTCTGCCGTAAGGCATTATTCTGGACCACTATTACCCGATCTGGGAGTACCTTCTTCCCCAGTAAATTATAGAGGTGACATGATTATCGAGTCGGGGGGAGGGGGTACTGGTTTTCTATGCTACTGGTAGTAGGACATACCTACCACTTGGCTTCGAACGGTTCAGTATGCTTTCCCATCTCGAACGTGAACGTAGAAGAACGCTAATGTTGTATATCCGTCGGTTGTTTGTTTTCAGTTCCTCCTGCTACGCCTACGGTTTTCCTGGAAAGCTGGTTTTAGGAAATACGGCGAAAGAAAGGCTGGTGGCCTGTTGTACGGTATACTTACGATATACTAAACTTAATAAAAAGTAGTACAAGGAACTACAGTTCTGTAGCTTCACCCATATAAGCCTGTGTATCTACTCGGTGTATTGTTCGTTTTAAAATATATGCTCCGTCTTTAAATGCCCGAAATTCGAAAACGGAGGACGAATTTTTCGTGGTTTTCGTCGACTTCCCTAAAAAAATTCTAGGCTATAATAGCCTCCGGACTAAACACTTTTATTATCTTTTCGACGGACACATTTCTTTAACTCTTTTCAGTTGCATTGACTAAGCGTTACGCACTTCATTTCTTCAGTCAAATCTGTACGAAAGATGCAGGTGAAAATGTTGTGTCGTACATGCAGTTATAGGTACGCTGTTCTTACATTCTTGTCACGTGGAACTAAGGCGTATACGGAGGCAGAACAGTAAATGTGACGTAAGGATCATGACACAGACACGTCCTTCCGCTTCCGTCTGAATCATGCCTCGGGATGTAGGCGTGATACGATGAATTTCGTTTCTACAGTTCTTCCATTCAGTCCCTCTAACAGCACGTGTTTGTCATTTATTTACTTCTCCATTTTTTATTTTATACTCTTTTGAATCATTCGTCTCCCAAACGCGAATCACTCTCTCACTATGTTGTCACATAAACTGAATTCAATGAATTCATTTAAATTCTGGTCTATTACTGCACGGTTCTATTCTGTTTTACATATGGGGAAAGAATTATGGGCGATGATCCGGGAAATACGTGGAAGAAAGTGGTAGTAGTGTACTTTAAGGTATTGCCCGCCCGTAGGATCTGGTGAAACCAAAATATATTACCTTGGCCCCGGTCGGTACTTGAAGGGGTAATTTGTGCAAATGGGTCATACATATTAGTGCCCCTTTAAGCTGCTAGTTTAGATCTTGTGTACACAGGATGTATAGTAACTGACAATACTTTCCTCCGCAGATATCTGATTTATTTCTTGCTATGTTGCTTACAAGATTTCTTTGGTATTGTCGACAGTTAATATTGAAAATCGTAGGATAAGAAGTGTTCGAATTATAAATGGTGAACCGGACAGAAATGCGAATGAAGAGATAACTGCATTATTTGAAGGAGGCTGATAGCTTGATGTACATGAATTCACGAAAAGTCTCCTAAACTCAAATTCTGGGATGCGTATAGAACCATGTACCGTAGTTGTTAGTTCTGAGAGCGAATAATGACTAAGAGCTTAGTTAGCATCTCTGAAGGTACTTCGTTATAGAAAAATTCGACGGTCGCATTCGGGTGGGCAGAACTCCTGCTTCAAGTTTCGAAGATGAAATTTTCTTGACCGGGAAACCGTCAGTCTGAAGCAAACATTAATGACAGTAAATACAGTTTTTCAAACGAGCGTTACGAGGCCTGGGACGGGATTTTACATCGCTAGTGCTGATTTAGTTGATTAAGCTTTTAAAAGTAAGTGGTAACTACATGTAGCACCTGACGTGTCGTGAAGAAACTCTGCTTTTTGCCACGTAGCAATGAGCGCCATGGTTTACACAAATTTTATTGACTCTTTGGTCTTTAGTGGACTGTGTCCTTCATGGGGTATGAAATAAATTTTTGTATAATGTAAATATACATTAGTCTTCAAATGCTTAATAGGAATGTTATGAATATAGAAATTTTCTGATAGCGGCAATTCGATATCGGTTTTGGAGACGATTGCACGACCTCATAGAGGTAGAAATTATAACACGTTGACCCTGCCACGGTTCAGACGGTTAGTAGCCTACCATTCACCGCGGAAGCCCGCGTTCGATCCCAGATCAGTCATTGTGGGATTTAAGGTGGGCAAAGTGGCATGAGACAGGGTTTTCTCCTTGTACTTCGGTTTTGCCCTGTCAGTAAAATTCCGCCAGTAACCCGTATTCATCTCCACCTACATGTTACTCTTGCCGGCAGTATGAACGGACGAAGCCAGGGAACCTCCCAAAAAACATTGCCCTATCGTCAATCGGAGAGCATTGTACAGTTTTCAGAAGGTTAAAATTTGTTATAAGTAACCAACGGGGAAATGTTCTGATAGTGAAAAGTGGAGATCGGTTGGAAAATATAAGTCTCCTGGTCCCCGTTCTCCGGGCCGGAAGCGGTTGGCAAAGGACGTCTTCGTAGGTGGATCCGAGAAAGCTGGAGGACTAGATATCCATCCTAATTGATTTGAGGATCTCGCAGAGGTGAACATCAAGATCGCGGGTTTTCTGGGATGTGGCGCCATGTAGTTTGGTAGAATGGTCTAGACATTTCGGAAGAACCTGCTGCCTCTATCTTCAGTGCGAAAGAGGAAGTTTCAAAAGTACACAGTCTCGGAATAAAAAATATCTTGATCTTGCAGTTACCTGTGTCGCTGCTTTGTACCGTACGTACAAGGAAATGTACTGTGGCATAATTAATAACTTCACAAATGACCAGTCAAATGAGTGGAATAGTTGTGTCTGTATACCAGTCCATGCCTCTTCTTACCACAGGAGACAAAATTCATCGGCGTCAACCAGGCAAACAGGATTGCGTTCCCATGACAGCCCTCATTCTGTTTTCTCCAACATTTTCCCGCTTGTCTCATGCGAAGTCATAATATTTGGATTGAGTGCCTCAAATCTCCACTGTATGTTTTACTTTACCTTTGACTTCTATGAGCCAAAAGGTAATTGTCACTATTGTATAGTTAATTGTACGTCTGCTAAATAGTTTATGCGTTAAGAATTTTCTACTGTTTCTTGACTTGAAGTACGAATTTTTGTAACTCATTAAACAAGAATCTAGTAGTCAGTAAATTGTTACTGTAGAAGGTAGTGTTAACTGTAATTATAACGGGTAACAGCTCTTCCACACATCTGATTTTGTTGGAAGTATTATCTTTTTTTGAAGCATCTGTGCAAGATTACGAATGGAAATGTCATGAGAGCAATTAGGTGGAAAGGCTCGAGACTGCTCCTTGGTGGTCAGTTTGTTCTGAAGTGGAATGTCTTATACATAATGTAAAATGCTTTGTTTGTGAATAAAAGAGATTGTCTTACACTCAATTGTGTTATTGTTATGATTGATTTTAAAAATTGCACCTTAAAATGCCCATTTATGGTACCGTTCTTTTCGTTGCGGTAGGGTGTATTCTTAGGCTGCGGATGGAAGTAGCTGCAAATATAATAATGATAATGATAGTGGTGGTGGTGGTGGTGATGATGATGATGATGATGATGATAGTGATGATGATGGTAATAATAATAATAATAATAATAATAATAATAATATGGAGTGGCCTGTCCTCAGAATGAAGAAGTTAGGAGAGAACTAAAATCTACCTACACATTTACAATAATCTACTTCTGTATCCTATCCGTAGTCAAACGTTGGCAGTTCACACACTGATATCCTATTTCTTTAAGGCCAATTTGAATATTATCTTCTCATCAATACCAAGATCTTCAAATGACATCAAACCTTCTGCTTTTCTAAGACTTTATATTCACGTTAGCCTTTCCGTCACGCGTGCTACATGTTCTGTCATGTGTTCCAAAACATGAAGGTTGTAAAAATTGTTCTCAAGATTGCATTTAATGCGTATAGCTGACACGTTACTTAACCTTCAGCAAGGAATTCCGGGCCACACAGGAAGTCTTTATTTCACACAAGTTTCCTATTGTTTAACAAGGTGTTACAGGGATTTTAGTTAGCATAATTGTCGGTCGTTCAGTTCACGCAAGCGACTTCTGTTTAATTGTGATGGTTTACGTCACACGGTTACAGAAATCAGTAGGTTGATATTTTTCAAATGAAGCCAACTAGGTGCACACTACTTCTTAGTATACTTATTTCAACTTCTATACATATTTCGGGCAACTATGTGCCCATCATCAGGAGAACTTACTGTATCTATGCGACACTGGTATTTTTCAATCTGTATGGGTGGCTGTCTGGTCTGCAGGCCAGACAGCCACCCATACAGAGTGAAAAATACCAGTGTCGCATAGATACAGTAAGCTCTCCTGATGATGGGCACATAATTGCCCGAAACATGTGAAGAAGATGAAATAAATATACTAAGAAGTAGTGTGCACCTAGTTTGCTTCATTAGAAAACGATTATACAGGTATGCACGGCCAACAAGACATAAAATACAGTACGCTAAATTTGGTCCACACCACATACACTGAGGATTTGCTTTTGGATGGCCACAAATTTATTAAACAATTCTATCTGTCCCTATAATATTTAGGACACCAAAATTTTTTCCTGACATTTCAGTATTCTGCTGCCATTATCATTTCGCCAATGTTCCATACTTGTCTCCTAGTAGAGGTTAGTAGAATAGGCCAGGACCCAGTACCAAGGGGCTCAACTTCACCCTAAACACTTTGGATTATTAACCGCGATTCTTTGAACTTGCAATTGATAACATTTATTAACTCTTTTAAGACAAAAATTATTTCAGACTTACATGTAATACTTTACCTTCAACCTCAAAGAGAATATACTGCATCCAGTACAAAGACCAATCGGTTATGTTGTTCAGGGAAGTTATGTTTAATTTTTTGAGAAACATGGAAACATACTTATTCAAAAAACTAAAAAGTTCTTTAATATTGAACATGGTGGTACCTATAGTAAACCACTGAGCCTTAAGGGGTTAATTTCTAGATAGCGAAGTAGTACTTGGGATTGGGTTTGATTATTGCGCATCTGAACGGAGGCCTAGAATAACAGGAGTGCAGCACAATAAGAAAGAAATTAAAATTCGTAAGGACAAAATTTGGAGGTTTTGTATTGTGTATATGAATGTGTGTGTGTGCGTGCGTGCTAGGAAGTAGCCACTATGTGGCGGGCGTAAAGGAAATGTGGAATGGTCATGTCACTCTGTTAAACGACACTTCTGTTTCCGGAAAGTACAAAAACACATTCTCTTTTTTATTTGATATGTGGCCTACGATTCAACATGAACTACATACGACCCGTATTAACCTTTTAAAGACGAAGCGCAGACTGCTTAATTTAAATGCCCAGTCCGTACCGCGCTGTAAACACTTCATCTCGGTTATAAAAACCAATCAGTTTATGGTGTAAGTGGCACAAGTCGCTGTTTGTTCTCAGATAAATACAAAACACATAAATACAGTGTGGGCAGAGCGTACAGTTGTTGAATCTTAATCTTGTTGGTGCATGACGTAACCAGTAGGCTTTAAAAGGTTAATGCGTAACACTTGTTAAAGAGGTCATTTTCATAAGTTCGTCGGTGATTATTTCTTTGTGTTCCGCGTCGATCTCATTTACATGGAACGTTAATTGACTTTTGTGAGTATTCTTCAAACGGCTGATCTTGTGAAGTAAGAGAGCTTGGCATAAATACATCTCACTATAATTCACAAGAAGTTTTGGAAATTCTCGTCTACCTGGGAAAAACCTGTTTCGTGCTCCTTGTACACGAAGTACGATCCTCTAGAAGTGTTCGTAAGAAGCTAAAAATGTAACTAGTAATAATTTTTAATGTTCCATTGCCAAATTGTACAACTATGGCCATCAGGCAGTGAGAGCGACGATGGAGTAGTCAGTATAGTGACTAGGCTACGGGGTCTACAACCCGAGAATTGTAATTCGATTCCCGACAAGGGCAAGAGATTTATCCTTTCGCCAGATTGTCCTGATCGGCTCCTATTCAAGGGCACACTGGAACACTTTCCTCCGTTTAAAGCAGCCGGGGCGTGAAGCTAACCAGTTCCGTCTAGTGCCGAGGATAATAATGAGTGAGGCTAGACCTCCAATCCCCTATACGCCTTCATGGCGTTCATAGAGAGAGCTTTATCTTTATTTTTAGCTATCAGGCAGTACATCTCTCCTAACGCTGGTACCCGCCTGCGCAAACACACAGTTTCATAAACCTTAAAAGAAAAATACGAATGTCAAACATTATTAACCATAAAAAATATTATGCTCAAGCATATTGTTTTAGTACATTGAGTTTTAAGTTATTCGTTCTTGTTTTGTCCTTGACGAACAGTGAACACTGAGTAGCTGACACCAAGAAGCTAATTAAGTAATTAATTTACATATCATTATATCCCTTGATTCAGTCCACTTATGTCCGAGTTCCTATGTAGAGAGCTCCTGACGGCAGGAAGAGCCAATTCTAGTAGATGGATCATCTAGGAATCGGGGTTACCATTGAAGTGAAGTGGTTTCGAATGCGTACGTGTCCTGTCATGGCTGTAACTATGAGCCTGTGTGCGCAGAAATCACCAGTCGTAGTTTATGGTCGGGCGGTCTCCACCTCTTAGCTACTGACTTAACGCATGGTTTCCGGAGTTGGTCAGTTTTCTTGTATTGAAAACAAAACACAACGTTTTGAAACTACACGTGTTTCTCGTCCTATGTGAGAGGTTTGAGGTACCTGTTGAGATGTGGTCAGCGCTACTCGCAGTAAATAACTGGACAATGCAGTTCACTTTACATCTGTACGTGCACATGGGGTCAACGTTTGTTAGTAACAAGACAGACAATGTTCATAAAACGTAACATGGAGTTGCGTCCATGCAACCATTGTTGCAGTGGAAAAACAATGAATATTACACAACCTGTTTGTCTGTTTGTAGCCTTAGTATAGAATTATCGTGGGTGAAAGCTCATGTAGGAATTGTGGGGAACGAACTAGCCGACCACCTTGCAAAGGCCGCGGCGAGCGATAGTGATGCCAAAATCGTTTTCGACAGACTCCCGATGAGCACACTGATCAGGACGATAGAAGAAGAAACAAAACAAAAATGGTAAAAGGAATGGGAAGAGTGTACAAAGGCCAGAATTACAAAAGAGTTTTTTCCAACGGTTCAGGAGAGGCAGCAGCTAAAAATAAATATTACCCCAATCCTCACAGCGATGGTGACGGGCCAC
>Ga0123357_10011550_pt1 | contig 11335 bp, 12 predicted proteins | sample TergutEmb28metaG_FD_89873 | JGI IMG/M metagenome (GOLD analysis project Ga0123357, IMG submission 89873) | Embiratermes neotenicus P4 segment gut microbial communities from Petit-Saut dam, French Guiana - Emb289 P4 | ecosystem: Host-associated > Arthropoda: Insects > Digestive system > Gut ...
CCACACTGTAGTGCTGTTTGGAGATAGCCATCATGACCAAATACCTGTAGGAAGAGGAGGAAAAATGCATACATTAGAAAGCCATGTATGTCACACTTACTAACATTAACCATACAGACTAGTGCCAATTCACCAGTCCTTGCCATGCACAGAAATGTTTGGGAAGCCATGATAGAGGAACTGAATACAACCTGGCAAAACCATTTTATATAAGCTGATTCTAAATTATTTGATACTACAGTGGCCTGCACTAGTGAAAATGCTCAGCTTTTATGTCAACATTTTTATTCTTCATCATATCAGAGTGATATTTATTTTAAATATTGATACTTCAAATGTCTCTAAATATTAGATGTTGAGAAGTTCTTACAGCCATATATACATCCTCCTGTACAGGTTGTGTGTGAAATAACACTAATTTTCTGGCATACTTTCCTTATAAGCTTGGGCAAACAGAAATACAATCCCTGGAGCTCCATGACACCACTGCACCAGTTTGTCTGAGTTGTTGCCCAGGGATGAAGGGAAGTTACCAGAAGGGAAGTGAATTCCTTGCAAGTAGTCAATTGTTGGGCGAACCAAGTTATTAAGCTCTGAATCGGCTATGTAGTCCTTAGCCTGCACGAAGTAAATATGTATTAGTATGGGCTGACCAGACATTGACTTCAGCACAACCCCTCTTTTCTCTATTACTACTACTACTATTACTACTACCACCACTACTATCACTACTGGTACTACTGCTACTACTACTTTTGCCAATAACAGTAAAAACAACAATAACCATAAGAATAACAGGAAAACTGTTGTTGAGTACAGCCCTCTTATAAATTGTTTGCTCTGATTAGCCTCACATTTTCCCCATTGCGATACCTGTTGTGTATGCCACTTGATGTCTGTTCAAATGACAAAGGGATTCAGTGTAAGACTGGTACTCTATGGCTTACTGAACACCTACAAAAGATTGCTGGTATGGACATATATTGGAATGCACACAATGGCTAAAGGTTATTTACATTGGAAGGCAAATTCATATTTGAAGAGGCAAGAAGCTGGAAAAAAGTGTATCATTAATGAAAGTTAGAACCATTTTGCAAGTAAACTGTTCAAGCTACATTTGAGGTTACCACAGTAGTTAACATGTGAAGTCATGCAGATTGGGAGATACCACTGACATAAGAACCTCGTATCTCCATCTACAGGACAAGAGAGTGAAGACGAAGCCATATGCTAAATTATGTAGGTGCACATCCCAAATGAACCCACTTTCAAATTGTCTGAGGTACACTGAAATATGTAATAACAGAATTCCATCCTAAATTTAATCTTGTAACTAACTGGTTACACAACATAATGGTAATTACATGACAGTACATTAGATGTACTTTGGTTTAAAACGGCATGTAAGAGATATTTCTCTCCTTTCTTTACCTGAAGTAATATGTAGAGGATTCCTGCTATTCCATGTGCACCTCCCAGATAATATTTTCCGTGCCACATGTACATGAGGGGAACATGCCTACCCTCTTTCTTGGCAAGATTCTGACCTGAGTGGAGAACTGCAGACACCACCTGCAGTAGCATGTAGAGCAGGCATATCAGCAGAGCACAGCAAGCTACAAGACCTGAGGTTGCACCACACACTTTTACAACTAGATAGGTATAATTATACAAAAATGTCATGATACCATAAATCACATGACAATTTTTGGATTTAAATCTGAATCTAAAAGAAAACATAAATCAGATTATCCGTTTGTGTACTACCTTCTACCTCATATCTTATCATATTTTCCGGAAATGTGGTGCATTTATTTCTACCTAGCTTATTAATATAAGGTGTTGATGTCACTTTTATTATTAATGACAAATGTGTATCTGTTAATTGTGATCTTTCAATGTTCTTGTTTTGTTTCATAAGTGGAAATAAGTGTTCACATAAATATGTAGCTACTACTAAACATTCCACATATTTGGCAAACAAAATAAACATCACTGCAAATGATAAAACTTGCTACTGAAAAAACCACAAAACTGCACAGAGAGTTTTGCTCCACTCTATGCTAACCGAGTCTATGATCTTACTGAACTGCATGTTTCTGATTATAAACTGTGATCTTCGACCAGTATTAATAATTGGTTTTGAAATGTTCTGCACACTGTTATATGAATTTAAATGGGCTGCCAGTGTGACATGCCTCATGTAAAGCATTCCTGCCAAGCCATCAAGATAATACATAAAATACATGAATATCACTATTCTCTTTTCGTACCCTCCAACCAAGACGAAGACTTCTGACCTTCACTGTCCATCCTACCATTCAACAGTGTATAGTTTCAGCTATAGGCACCATTAAACAAACCACAGAGAAAAAAAATTTTCATGATGAGCAAGATCAGGAGAAATATGCAGTTGTCATGGCAGATTTAGTGAGAATTCATATCTTCCAGGATGTGATGGTGTGTAGGTGGTTGAACAGTTCCTGACTATTTGCAAGACTGTAGAGCCTTCATCTTCTGGGTCAACAGTCTTCATCAAAATGTCAGAAACTACTCACCCAGTGACAGAACAGTATCCCAGAAGACTTGCATTGTGGAAGCACAACATGACTTGACACCCATTACATAGTTATACTTGACAAGCCACTATCCTATTGCCATCATCCTCAGGGAACACTGAAGATGGTGGCAGAAGGTTCCCTAAAACATTTGGACCTATCTGCTGAGCTACACACAGTCACATCCTAGCACCCACTGCTGTAAGAACTCAACTCTCAAGACATTTAAAAATGGTGGTGTCTTGACATTAACCCTTTAAACGCCGAGTTAAATCCTATCTGCCATTTGGTGGAATTACTAGGAGCTCACCCTATTCTCCACGTTAGCAGGATAAGGGTTAATGTAACAAGAAGGCTGCATGCCATTTGTTTAAATGTCCTCTTAATTAAATTCAGCGGTTATTCTTTGATGTATTCTCATTTTAATTTGATTACTGATGTAATATGGCAGGGGTGGCCTCAGCGCAGCTTGTTCAAGTCACTGGTGTGCCTTGTGCAAGTTGCCGTAAAAAATAATTGTCTAGTAATTTAAATGCCATTGTAATTGTAGTTGTTCATTTTCATCCCTCAGGACAAAATGTGTACAGGACACATCACCACAGTCTCATTCAAACAACTGTCCACATGAATCATACTTGTCACAAACATATCATTTTATAGATTCAACATTTCACACAATAAAACCAATAAATGCACTAATGTTAAAATTATATTTTTTACACACAACATGTCAGAACTCTGACATGTTTCAATCTATCATGGTCTTCTTCAAACTTTTCTATGATTTTCAAATAAGACATGCCACCACATGATGTAATGTACAGCCACTTCAAACTCACTCATCCAGTCCACTTCAGTATCGTACAGACTAACAAAACGTAAACCTGCAATCCTCCTGATATAAACCACTGTAAAAACCTATAAAACTGCAATCTCAGCATCTTGTGGAGAAGTTCTGCACTGCTACAAATGAAATGTATAATATCTACAAAAATTTTATGCACAAATTTTTATGTATTTAATAATCCATCCATGTTATTATATAGGCTTTAATGATGATGTGCAACTCTCTGAGGATGATCAAGATAGATCGGAACATGTTAGAGTTACGAATAGCTTAAAAATATCAGTTCTACAAAATGTAGACTGATGATCTCATTTTTGACCTGTATAATGCATGTGAGACTGTGAAAGAAATTTTAAAAATGTTCTAACAAAAAGCGACTCAGAAACTCATAACTATCAAACATAATTTAACTGACTGAATAAAATACGAAGCCACCACACGAGGAAAAAATATTTTGTTTTATTAATGCATGCCTCTTGTCCAAACTGCCTTCTAAAGTGTGGCTCCTGAAGCTCATCTAGCTGATAACTCCTGAAATTGTCTACCTACCTACCTACCAACCCAACTAACAAACAATCTAACCAACCAACCAACCAAACCAAAACAAACCATCCAATGAAACCAACCAACTAACTCCAGACAGCAGAGTCCTACTTAACAAGATAAAAGTTGTTCTGTTACCAGAGTCAAGAAATTCCCCTCACTTTACTGAATTTGACATTTCATTACACTGCTCACAAGAGCCCACCACTTGTCCCTGTCCTGAACCACGTGAATTCAGTCCACATCCTCCCATTTACTTCTTTAAGATTCACTATCATCTTCCCATCAGTGCCCAGGTCTTCCAAGTGGTCACTTTCCTACAGATTTTCCCACTGTAAGCAGTTATGTATTTTTCTGTCCCTTGTGTACCATATGCCCCACCAAGCTCATCCTCCTTGATTGGTCACCAGAATAATATGTGGCAAGGAATATAAATTACACAGCTCTTTCTTATGCAATTTTCTCCAGCCTACCTTTACTTTCTCCTTCTTAAGTCCAAGTAGCTTCTTTAGCACCCTGTTCAGGAACACCCTAAGACCAGGTTTTTTGCTTAATGTGGCAGATCAAGTTCCCACATATATGACACAGTTCTGTATATTTTTACCTTTTTACTCTTAATAGCCAATGAGAAGACAGAAGAATCTGTGCCACAAATTTAACTTGCTCTTAAATTCATCTGAAATTGAATGCACTGTCAAAAGATTCATTATCTGTCTTTATGTTTTGATTTTTTCTTGCATTCTGATAATGATGCTTTGCACAAACACTTAGATTTAAGCATTTTCTTCTAGAAGAGAAACCTAACTAGTGACTAATGAAGCTTCTGTGCTCTTGATGGTATTTACATTTCTATCCAATAAATAATTATCATTTGCACAGATAAGAAGATAATGTGTCCCAGTCAGTTTCAAATAAAATTTTGAAGTGTCTCTCACCTGTTGCACAGTTTTGGAATCCACAGTGTTTTGTCCAAGGCATTTGTTTAAGTACAGAAGAGCAAACAAATACCCTGTTCGTCCATATAATATCTCATCGGGAAGATCTGATCTCCGATCTAACAACTGTGGTAACATCTTCTTCAGCCTAAAAAAATATAATACTTAAAAGAAATGGAAAATAAAAAACTTCTGTTCCAAATTCTGTCTACAGGTAAAATATATATACCATGTGACACAAACAACTCAGAATAAAGCAAACAGTAATTTATAAAGTACATTTTAGACAAAACAAAAGCAAACTGTAAATTAGATATAAAAAGTCTGAGAAGTACTGAGGGGAAAAAAATCAGAAATGAATTTATGAAGTTGTGGAGTTCAAAATGCTTTAATACATTACAAAAACACTACAGTTATTTGGCTAAGCCAAAGAGAACTAATACAGCAAGAATACCAAGAAAGGCATTATAATTTAAATTTAGAGGAAAGAGGCCTGCCAGGTAATGGATATATATTAAAAAGAGAAGAATGACTGTGGAAATATAGCATAGATTGAAAACTTCCCATCAAACCCTGTAAATGGACCTAATGCACACAAGGAATGGTGATGCAGCAGTAAAGAGAAGCACATGAAATAGATGTCTTCTATTCTATGGTGTATCCCTCAAATAATTGAGGATAGGTCTGTTCCACTGTTCTGGAGGAATATGCTGCCCCCTACTTCAGGATGACTGAATTTGGTTAAGGTGGCTACAGAAGTGACTAGAGATATAAAATCTCTTCATTTGTTTAGGAAGGCTACAAGGACTGTGGCCAACCTAAACACATGCAGAAGAGGGGACTGATCAATTCCCATCAGCTTGGCACAAAATGTAAACCTTTTGAACTTGATGCAGTTCTGACTGGATACGTCACCCACAGAGTAAAAGGAATGTCTATTTAAGTATTTTCTTAATGCTACTTAAAATTTTGCCTTGTCATTCTTGAGGACTGTCACACTGGGTGTTAAACATTTGACAGTTGTAATGCCAGCATAAAATGTACTTTTGTGAGCATAGGACAGGTTGGAATTTGATATGTGAAGATGGTGCTATTCCTTGTATTATTGTTGTGTTTGGGTGAATTTGTTGAAAAAATTACTTGATTATTGACATTTAAGTTTATTAGTGAATCTTATACATTGGCATGGAACAGGTAAAGTCTCTAATTGCTGAATAGATTTCTCCATGAGGTTCTTGGTTGTGCGCCAGCCATAATTCTGTCGATTTTCTTTCATACAGTGAAAATCTTCCCACTGTTGGAAGAGTTATCCCATACAATTATTCCACATTTTATAATGGAATGAAAGTGTTCATAGTAAATTGATTGGAGAGTGTTAATGTTACTCATATAAACCACTGACATCATGGCGTAACATGCACCTCTTAACTTGGGAACCATTTGTTCAATATGGTTCTTCCAATTTTTAGGTGCTTATCAACTTGTAAATCAAAAAATTCTGTATTTACTGTCTCTTCTATACTCTATCTTTATAACTGATATTTAATGTAGCATGTGATGAATTCTTTGTTATGAATCTAATTCTATCATTTTATCTAAATTTAAAACTAATTTATTAGCAGAAAACCATTCAATAATATGAGGGAGAACTGGATTTGACACTGAACAGAAATCTTCGAAATTTACTAGTGTCACTGGCAAATAATATTGGTTATGATACAGAATTTATTCTCAGGGAAAAGACGTTTATGCATACTATGAATACCAGAGGCCCTAGAATTGATCCTTGGGGAACTCCATGTTTCAATGTACCCCAGCCAGAAAAAAAAAATTGAGTTATGTTAGGTGAATTTACTTCAACTTTCTGTCTTCTATTAGTGCAAAAGGACCTGAACCAATCTCCAGATACTCCTTTAATTCCATATAAATGTAATTCAGCTAACAACATTTCATGATTCACACAATCAAAAGCATTTGCCAAACCACAGAAAATTCCTCCAACATTTTTTTACTAATAAATTTAAGTACACTATCTGTTAGTCTGAAGGCAGCATTTTCAGTTGATACTCCTTTCTAAAACCATACTGTTCTGTGACCAGTATGTTGTTAGCATGCAGATGATGGCTTAATTTACTGTGCATAGCTTTCTTGAATACCTTAGAAAAAACAGTTAATAAGGAAATAGTCCTGTAATTTGTCATCCTAATTTTGTCTCCTTTCTTGTAAAGTGGTTTAACTACTGCAATTTTAAGATGGTCAGGAAAAACACCTGTATATAGTGAGTGATTGTAAATGAAGCTTAATGGGTGATTGATGAGAGGTGCACAAGTTTTTAATATTATACTTGTTATATCATCATAACCTGACGATCTCTTTGGTTTTACAGAACATTTTATACTCTTACCTCAGCATCAGTGATTGGGATTATTTTTATGCCGGCAAGTTTCCAGGAAATGAATCTTTTAGAACTGATACAGTACCTCCTTTTGCTACTTGTTGAATGTTTAATTTTTCAGTAATTGTCCTACTGAAGGCAATGGTCATGTCTGCTGGATCCTTTAATTTTCCATCAGTCACAAGTAGGTGGGAACCTGTTACACTGAATATACTTTTCCTGTCTCTTTGTTTATAATGTTCCATGCTGTTTTTATTTTGTTATTAGATCTTGCTATAAGTCTAATGTAGTGCTGCTTCTTAGCTCCTTTTATAACTTTTCTTAGGCTTTTACAATATTTAATATAATGCATCTTTGCTTTTGGATCATTGCCGTTCTTAGTGAACTCATATAGACTTCTTGTGTGTTTGCAAGATATTTTTATTCCTTGTGTAATACAGTCATTTTTTTCTTTTCATACTTTTATATTCAACTGGAAAACTAGATTGGAAAATGTTTAAGAAAGTGAATAGAAATGAATTAAACATATGGGTAGGATCTTTATCTTCATAAACAGATTCCCATGTTTCTTTTTTCAGTAGAATCTGAAAGTTCATGATTATTTCCTTGTTTATTAATATGGTTCTCTGCTTCAAAGGAAATTTGTTTATTGTTGCATATATATTTTTAATCCTGAGAATCTGAGCATAGTGGCCTGATAGGCCATGCATTATGGGAGATATGGAGGACAATTTTTGTCTACTGTTATCCACAAATATATTACCAATGGCAATACTGAATTATTTTGAATTCTTGTTGCAAAATATACTGTGTGCGACAGATTGTATTATGTTAATAATGAGGCTCCTTGTTTTTTTTTTTCAGGTGCTTTCATTGAGACAATGTGTGTTTATGTCTCCACAAATTAAAAGTTCTGCTTTAGATTTATACAGACATTTCAAAGCACCATCTAAACCTTTTCTAAATTGATTATGATCTCCTGTAGGCATTCTGTATAAGCTCAATATAATTAATTTTGATGATTTAGAGTCTCGTTCAATGGTACAAAATTACAAATCCTTTTCTTTACTGTCATGTGACATAATAATTTGCTGAAATGGCCTTTACAAACAAAAATACCCACACCTCCCTTCTGTACATTTTGACAGCAGAAACGTGATTCTAATTACAGCCTGGAAATGTGAGATGTAGCAAGTCCTGTTTCTCCATGTCATGTTCACTTAAACATATTACATGGGAATTAATGTTAAGTGTCTAAACGATTTATTAATGATCAGTTTTGCTTCTTAGTCCCCTAAAATTCTGATGAAACACTTGTAGTGAATTAGAGGAATCTACAGTTCTATCTCGGTCTCTAGACTCTAGGTAATTTACAATTGATATATCTTAAGCACGACTGTGTTTTTGCTTTTAAGCTAAAACAGGGGAGGCTCTTGCACTGGTGATAACAGGAATGCTGCTAGTACCTGACACATTTTTATCACCTAAACTCTTAGCAGTAAGAAGTGTAAGCTTCTTTTTGCCACGTGAATTTAGATGAAATTATGTGGTTTCAATAACATGAATGTGGGACTTCTCACACCCCAACAGAGCCCAATCAATCCTTAGCTTCACACTCCTCACCTTCCTGTCTATCCAAGGTTTGTCATACCTCCAGAAGTGGTTTACAAATTTGACGTTCCTGTTATTTCACCTATCTGCAATGAAGCTGATGTCCATTTTGACTGAGTAATGGTAATTTCTATCCAGACTGTTTCCTGGCCCTCCCACTATTATAATATGATCTTGCTTGGTAAGGTCATTACCAAGCCTTCCCAGGTCCTCAGCGACATAAGCAAGAGGTGCCATGGGCTCAAAACTACTTGTGATTTAATCTGTCTAATCTAATCTAATCTAGCTGGTCTCCATCCATTAATCAACCCACCCACCCACCCACCCATCCATCACACAAACATACACACACTAGAGTGTATGTTTGTGTGTCTGTATACATGTGTAATATCAACATATTCCTTCCACCTCTTTGGCAGCCACCTGAACCTAAATCAGTCACCTTGAAGGAGACAGCACAGTTCCTGTAGGATGCTGGAACACAATTATAAGCCTGCATGGTGTTATGACCCATAAGACTATGATTTGAGCAACTCGTATTATAACAGCATGAAAACTTATGTCAACAGTGCATCTCTGTTTGAGCTCTTCTTTTAAAACAGTGATTACTTTTAAAGCAGAAGATGAGACATATATTTTCTGGGATGTGATATCATCATGTTTGGTTGACGTGTAGAAGTATTTCAGATACACCAGCCTTTTCCATCATCAGTGTAAAAGAAGTACCATTTTCCTTGGGAACAACGATACCTATTTATGTAACTACACGGTATCACATCCAATAGGACCATAGTCATGATACGCACCAACATAAAAACCTAAATGTTTGCCCATTTTGATACGGACTTTGATACCATAAGATGGTGGCAGGGTTTTCTTCAGTAATCTGCAGTACACTGAACATATAACAAGTAGCTGATTCTATAACTGTACATTCAAAGGGCTATCAAAACAAGGAGGCAAGTTTCTTCAGCATGGCACTCAACATCAGACAAAATTGTGCTGTATGAGACAGGAGAAGCTCATGTGGGATAAGACACCATGTAGTTTTATAGACAGACACTAGTTTTTTAGAAAAACTGTGCCTTCGTTTCCAAAATATGAGTCTCCTACGCTGAAGACGGAGGCCAGAAGTTCCTCTGAAATGTTGATGCATACTTTAATGGCATTACATTCTGTATGATCATAATCTCAGAATGTTATAATTCTACCAACAGCTGATTGGGGAAAAAAACACAAAAAATGAGAAAAATATCTTGGACAGAGAGCTTCCAAGTTTCTTAAAAAATCATTCAAATATGAATTAAACATTTTAAAAATTACTTCTTAAATATGCTTAATTTCAATCAAGAAATGTATGGTATAGGCCACCTTACGGTCAAACATGTAACAACATGCAATGTACCTGTCAATGCAATCCTTTGACTTGGCCTCTGCACCCTGTGCATGATACAGCATAGCACCAATGGCCAGAGGACCTGCATCTCCATTCAGGTAACTTACTCGATGATTCTTGAGCTTCGAAAGTGCTTTCTCTGTCATTCTCAATGCCCTCTGCAATACAATAGTTCATGTAACCACTACTTCCACACCCATTATTGCCAATTTTATATTACTATATATATTATGATCTTACTTCTGCATATGAGGTGCTGTTCAATTTTCTGCTCATCAGAAAGTACAGCAATGCTATTCCAGATGTTCCAGTGTAGACTGAATAATCATGACTGTCACTTTCATGTAGTCTCTTATCAAGTTCTGAACACAGTTTATTTACAGCAGACTGCAATCTCTCTTGAAACTCTGGATGTATCTGTGGAAAAACCATATATGTGAATACACAACCTAACAGCTACTTCATATGGACATGCATCCTTGTTTTGTAACAAGCTGTTTAGGTGTTATCATTCTTTTATACTGAGTCATGATGGGCAATATGCTTCTTCATGTCCCATCACCACATATTCCAGGGTGTTTTCTGATCCCACAAAAGCACATGTTCTTAGTCAGACCATCCTCAGGGAACCTGAATAACAATATTCACTTCATAAAATTCTTTATAACATTCAATTTCATGTTTTCTGCAAGTGGTGACACCCAAGAATGTTGTGGTAACAACACATTACACATAATAATAACACAGTCTGTAAATATAATAGTAACTTCAATTTGTATTTTTTTATGCTCACGGTTCCATGCATCATAATTCAATGTTAATAAAAATCCAACCAGATGCAACAGTATGCAGATATTTATTTACTGCAAAGTCACTCTACATGTTTCGGGTGTCACAGCACCCATCAGGAGTACTAAAAACTGTAACTGTAGCCTCCGGTACAGGTCATACTGTAAAATACAAGGATTAACTGGAATGAACTAACAGTGTGTGTTGGCTTGTTAACTTCTGATAGTAATGGGTGGTGGTACATTAACATATTTACGAAAG
>Ga0123357_10011551_pt1 | contig 11334 bp, 8 predicted proteins | sample TergutEmb28metaG_FD_89873 | JGI IMG/M metagenome (GOLD analysis project Ga0123357, IMG submission 89873) | Embiratermes neotenicus P4 segment gut microbial communities from Petit-Saut dam, French Guiana - Emb289 P4 | ecosystem: Host-associated > Arthropoda: Insects > Digestive system > Gut ...
AAAAACCCCCCCCCCCCCAATCATGCAGTTTGTGAGATAATGTGGAAAAATAGTTTAGAGGGGACCAGGCCACAGATGACAATATGGGGCATGCACATTGCATAAACCGCCACATTATGATCGCAAAGCATCAACCAAAGTATTATGATGAATCCATCTGGTACTAAATTTTCCGGAAATAAAATAGTTCCCCAACTGGATTTCCGGGTGGGGACAGCGTCAGATAGAAACATCAACGAAGAATATATCAATAAAATAAAAGGGTAAAACAAAGAAAGAAGTTAATAGAATTGCAACATGGAACATAAGGTCATTAGGAGTATGTGCAAACTCGAAAACGTAAAGATAGAAGTGAAACGATTGAATATAGACATTCTTGGAGTGAGTGAAATTAAATGGAAAGATGAAGGAGACTTTTCGAGCGACAATTACAGTTAGCTATTCGGGAAACAAAAACAGCAATACAGGAGTTGGAATAATATTAAACAAGGACTGGGGACAAAGGGTAAAAAGTGCCTGCTTTACCATGACAGAATCATGTTTATTAACCTAAAAACAGAAGAAAATTACCTGGTCATTATATAGACATAATGCCAACTTCTGGTTACAAAGTTGAAGTAGAGGAAGTCTATGAGCAACTATAAGAAGTAATGGAGAATGTGAAGAAAAATGACTACTTAATAATCCTAGGTGGCTGGAATGCCGTAGTTGGTGAAGGACAAGAAGGGGAAGCAGTTGGAAAATACAGAGTGGGCTAAAAGTAGGTATACAGTGTATAGTATAGCATCCAACCTCTGCATACCTACTTCTGGCCCACTCTGTATGTACTAGGAGTTAGAAATAATGGAGGGCAAAGACTTATTGACTCTTGCATAGAAAGGGGACTTATAATTACAAACACCATATTTCAACAACATCCGAGACGCCGATACACGTGGGTAAAGCCAGGTGATACAGCATGATACCAAATAGACTACATCATGGTCAAAAAGAAAGCTAAACGTAGCCGGGAGCTGACATATGCAGTGACCATAACGTAGTTGCCATGAAATATAAATTACAACGTAAAAAAAAAGATATACAAATCTATGCTTAACGACTCAAAATGGGCAGTCAGCAAACTAAATGAAGAAAGGAAAATAAAATTATATAATAATAGGGTAAAGCAAAATTTGAACTATACAGACAGTATATACAAATCAACAATGGGAGAACTTAAACACACAATAACAACAGCTGCAAAAGAGACATTAGGGAATTTAAAGCAACAATATAGAAAACAGTGGATAAGTGGAAAAAACCATAACCCTAATAGAACAAAGAAGGAAACATAAACATGATAAAAACAAAACTGACTTAGAAATCTCATAAATAGAAAAGCTAAGAAAGATAAAAAAGAATGGCTTGGACAATACTGTGAAGAAATTGCAAACGGCTTAATCGAGGAAATACTGAAAAGTCATACAACCTTATTAGAAAGCTTTTTGGAAAACCCAAAATAAAAAGTACTATTATTAAATCAAAAGAAGTAAAAACTCTTATAGAAGATGAAGAAATAGCAGATAGAGGGCAACAATATGTTGAAGAGTTATACAGTGATTCAGAAGAGCTTGAAGAATTGTAAAGAGAAGAAGAGATTACCCCGAAGAACTGAGTCCACCGATAACAGAGTCAGAATTTGAAAAAGCATTCAATGAATTGAAATAAATAAAGAAAAAGACATACAGAGTGGATAACATTCCAGCAGAATTATTGCAAGCACTCGATGAAGAGACGAAACATACTTTATACTGTCTTATTAATAACATACAGACAACAAAAAAAATTCCTGATGATTTCAAGAAAAGTATAATGGTAAAGTTACCAAAGAAAAGTAAATCGACAACATGTGAAGAATACCGAGCATCCTGACACATACATCTAAAATAAAAAAAAAAAATTATTTTGGGATGCATAGAGAAAAAGATCAATGAAAACCCAACTGAAGACCAACATGACTTGCGAAAGAATAGAGGTACATGAGAAGCCATTTTGTGTTTGCGAAACTTTGTAGAGAAAAGTTTTAAAGTAAACAAAAAGGTATATATTGCTTTTGTAGACCTGCTGAAAGGGTTCGATAACCTAAATTAGAACACAATGATGAAAATACTAAAGATTATTAAAATAGATTAAAGAGATAGAAGAATTATTAGAGAATTATACAAACATCAAATGACATCTATAAAAATAAAAGAAAATGAAAGAGAAGCTGCAATTAGAAAAGAATTGAGGCAAGGCTGTAACTTATCGCCATTGATATTCAATATAAACATAGAACAAGCCATAAATGAACGCAAAGAATATTGCATTGGAATTAGGTGAACGGAATGAGAATACAGATTCTAAGGTTTGCACATGATATAACAATTATAGTGCAAAATGAAATAAATTTAAAAAGAGCATTAGAAAGCTTGGATGATATTTTAAAAAGCAGTTACAAAATGAAAATTAACGGGATAAAAACAGAAGTTCTGGTTTGCTTCAAAGATCCTGAAAATTTTATTATTACAATGGATGGCGATGCCCTAAAGCAAGTAACAAAATTCAAGTACCTAGGCAGTATATTGACAGAAGAAGGAAAAAATAAAGAGTACATAATACAACAAGTTAGAAAAGCCAAAGTTATGTTTAATAATAAAAAGCAACTACTCTGTTCAAATAACGTGAGTTTGGAAATAAAAAAAGAAACTTATAAAAAGTTGTATTTGAAGTATTGCTCTTTATGGATCAGAAACATGGACCGTAGAAAAAATGAAGAAAGGGTCGTAAATGCATTTGAAACATGGAGTTGGAGAAGAATGTTAAAAATAAAATGGACAGATAGAATAACGAAAGATGAAGGGCGAAAGAAGAAAGTTTACTTTTAAAAATCTTAAAAAATAGACGCCACACGTGGATAGGGCATATAATTAGGCATAACGAGTTAGTAATAAACATCCTTGAAGGAGCAATATCCGGGAAAAAAAGGGCCTGAGGGAAGACCTCGACGACAATACTTAAAGCAAGTCGCCAGAAACACAGCAGCTGACAGTTATACAGCAATGACAAGAATGGCTTGCAACAGTTCCAGATGGAAAGCTGCCAACCAATCAAAAGACTGAAGGGTAAGAAGAAAAAGAAGAAGCACATTGCATGCTGGGTACCTAGGGCACGCTCAGAATATTTAGTACTTATTACTTTTCCACGTGGGCTGAGAAAGCTCAGTCGGTATAGCGACTTGCCACGGGCTGGACGGTCCGGGATCGAATTCCGGTGGGGGCGAAATATTCCACGCCCGTCCACACCGGCCCTGGGGCCCACGCAGCCTCCTTTACAATGGGTACCGGATCTTTCCCGGGGGTAAAGCCGCCGGAGTTTGTCGTTGATCACCCACCCCCACCTAGCGCCGGCGTTAAAGAAAGAGTATGGCTATATAGCTATACATCTACTCCCCCTCAGGGCCTTCGTGGCCTGTTGTAGGGTGAACTTTATCTTTACCTTTACCTTTCCACTGCAATAATGGTTGCGCGAACGCGCCTCAGTATTACGTTATACGTACATTGTCTGTCTTGTATTTAATATGCTTTAATTTTATCATATCTCATATTTAAAGGACAATTAAAGTTTTTCACAATACTAACAAGACAATTTGTGTTGGCACAGCCGTGCCGCCATGCCACAAAGGCGACATGTAGTCCAACTGCAGTTAGAATTTTCGTTAGTCGATAACGGGAAGTTTCGTGGTGTTCTCGCTGGTTACACGTGCCCTGCATAATAGGCATTTAAAAGGATATCCGCCCCGCTGGAGCTTGAAACGGATCTGTTATACCCATCCGTTAAAATGTCACCAGAGCGCATAAGAGGCGTGAGTGTGCTTTCCATTAGTGCGATAAGGATCTCTCGACAGTTGCGAAGCGATTCACAGGTGTGACAAACGTTTGCTGAATGCTGTTTCTTCTGTGGTATCTCGCATTGAGTAAATATATCGAGTGCAGAGCGGGGAGGTCTGTCGGCCGGAATGTTTGATATAGGAAACAACTTATTGGACTTATTTTACATATACTTTGGAGATGTCTGCATTAAAGTCGTTGGGCAAATCGAACTTGAAGGAGTTCCAAAAAATGGATCATCATACGACACGGTGTTGGTACCCAAGAATCCGTTATGTGGATATATATATTTCCAAATATTCAAGTCCTGTGTGAAACATTTTCAGGCGCGTTCGCCAAATTGTGAAGAGAGACTATTAGCTTCGTCGTGTCTGTCTGTCCGTCTGCATGGAACAACTTGGCTCCCACTGAACGGATTTTAATGAAATATGATATTTGAGTATTTTTCGAAAATCTGTCGAGAAAATTCAATAACGTTTTTCGGAAAGCGTGCCGTTTATGAGATAATGTGGAAGAATATAGCAGAGCCAGACAGGCCACAGATGACAATATCATACGGCTCATGCGCTTTGCTTGCTATATACCTAGGGCACTCAGAATATGTAATACTTACTGCATTTAAACTGCAACAGTGGTTTCACGAACGCGCCACAGTGTTACGGTTATACGTCTTTTGCCTGCCTTGTTTAGTCTGATGAACATTTTACAAAGTATAAGGAAGGGAAAGACTACTATGTAGTTGGACACGGTAAAATTGCTTTGGAAGTATTCTCGGTTTCGTAATAGCTACCTTAAAAGGCCACTGCCAAGTGAAATGACAATGTTCAGGACGTTGTTATTAATCATTTAAGAAACTTCAAATTGCCTTGCATTCAAAAGAAATCGTTTTGGCATTTGCTTTGTATTAGCTTACCTGTAAAGAGAAAGGTAGCCTCATGACATGCCTATACAAGCACAGTAGGGAGGCAGAAGTACGTGTATAACTCCGACCCATTCGCAAGCCGGCACTAGAAGGAGGTGTGTGGTCTAGCTGTAAAAGCACAGAAAGAAGGGTCGTGTAATGTTGCCATTGTCCGGAAGAATACGCATGGCTTGACAATTCTAGCGCGCTCGCTCACTTTACTTAACTGTCTCGAGAACTGTTACTACATGCGGAATAAGTTTATTTAGACATGAAATGTGTAGTTCATTTTTTCCTTGTAACTACTCTTTCAAACACATTTTGCTCAGATATTTACTTAGGTATGCATGAAGTATCGGCAGGAACCCCCGTGAAGGTGAAGTTCACCCTAGAATAGGCCACGAAGAGGAGGAGTAGAGGTATAACTCTGCTCTTTCGCAAACGTCGGCACTAGATAGGGGTGGGTGGTCAATAACACGCCCCGGCCGTTTTACTCCCAGAGTTAGTATAGCGACTTGCTACGGGCTGGACGGTCCGGGGATCGAATGCCAGGCGAGATTTTCCGCACCCGTCCAGACCGGCCCTACGTCCCAGTCAGCCTCTTATGCAATGGGTACGGGAACCCTCGTAGAGTGCCCATATAAAGCATCCGTTGTCTCATTTGAGGGAAAATGAAATAAGGTGGCATATTCTAAAAAAGCTCTCCGATCGCCATATTTCATGAAAATTGGTACTCCAGTTATTTCATGCAGGCAGTTGGTAGGACAAACAGATATAACCTACTTGGGGCACATTTTTGCACCTTAATTTCTGGACGCGCCAAAACCCACAGATGTTCATTGTTGTGTCATTTATATGATGACGCTTTCAATATCTTGCATTATCGGTGTATTGTTTAAGTGAATGATGAATTAGAAATGATTCAGATGGAAGCGATGATGGCCTAATTTATGGTACTACCCAGGCATATGTCTGTAAGGGGCAGTGGCAAGCTTTTGCTTTTCTTCGTTATGATTGCCCGGTTTTAATGTCACATTAAGTAACTGACTTTTAAATTTTAATTGTATTTAGGCGCTAATAACAATAGATACTGATAGGCCTTGAAACCAGCTCACACCAAAAGTGGGTAGGGAAAGTTTGGTAAGGGTATGGACTCTCACAGTCCTGTGCTGTGAGTGTTGACATGGCAGGGAGATGATGTGTTACTCCAAGTGACTACTTAGTTGCGTCCATTTGGGGCTTTTCCACTTCGACCACAAACACAGCTGGTGGCTGTGCATATGAGGTCTGATAAGTAAATTTGTTCTAATTTTTACAGTTATTAAACTTTTTGTACAGGTGTGTGAACTTTTAGTTCAATATTTTAAGAGTTCAAAAGTTCAAAGTAAAAGTGAGTCACATGTAGTTGAACTTTAAAATTTTCTGGCAATATTATATGGTCATAGTTGTGACTTATATTTTAGACATTGTCCATCATTTCACGCCAATAAGCCCCACGTTTCTGAGGCAGGATCTGCCTTCATATTCAGGTGGATCAGGGAACCTACTAATTTCAGTTGTGACTATGAGTCAGTTCCACCTTCACTGTTAACTGTAATACCTGTAGGGTGTTATTTTTGTTTGGTTACATTTGGGTTACACTGGTAAAGGTTTATTTGGATGGAATAGAAGAATCACTGGTGCCAATTTATAAGCTTTCACTAGTGACCAAGAGTATGCAGTGAGGTATGTGCATGCATACTCGTAAGACTTTTGTGCATATTCTTAGACACTTTTGTACTTGATGTTTAACTTGTCCTCTGATTTTACCACACAGCTGCAAATGGCATCTCCCATGCTCAGGTTTCTTTGACCAACTTAAGGTACTATGTTTCATGGATGTAACGAGAGGTATGCTTCATTCCCAGGTAGCTCAGCCACGATAATTATTAGGTCATTGCACAGTCATTAGGACATGATAGCATTTGAATTACTTGTCTGTGAAAGCTCATAATTCCTTACCTGTTGTGTCATATGACCATCTTTGACATGTTTGCCCTGGAAGGTTGTGAATCTGATTTGTGATTGACCATCCCTTACAGTCATATTGTTTGCCAATCTGAGAGTAGTCAAAGACCCATGTAGTATAGAAGCAGAATACCATCTGTATTTACTCCATCTCCTGACAAAACATCACACACAGTGACATGAAACACTAGAACGCTCAGCAGTAGAGGTACCTAGCAGTCAGTCTATCACTTGTTGTCATGCATAAGGTTCTTGCAGTTGTGACTATGAATATATTTGCCTGGAATGTGACAATGCATACTCTGATATGCCTGGCATCAAATCTCAATACACACATCCCATGTCTCCCAGTTTTATTCACCTTCTCCCATAAGCGGTGCAAACTGAGGATAGAAGAACATTATGGGTCAACAGTCATGAAGCTGACAAATGTTTCACACAAAAAATTGGTGGAAGAAATATTAAGTGAATGAAAGTGAGGTCACGAAAAAAAGAGAGAAGAATCTAAAGGCAACATTTAGGAAAAGAAATATCTAGCATAGACAGTTTGGAAGAGATGAGATGACTGAATTTTAACTCAATTGTGTGTGACTGTTGCATCATTTACAGTGCCATCTGTCTGTCTGTGAAGAAAAATAAATTTGTAGTTATTCCTGTACTTAAAAGAGCCCAATTCCATTAAGACATGGGTGAATAGATGTATAGTTTCACACATTCTTAACATCAGAATCGGAGACAGGTGAGTGCTCATTTTCATGCAGTGACCACTATTCAACAAGGGAAAGGGCTTCCAGTATCAATTGGCAAAGAGGCTGGTTGGACCACACAGCCTGTGTGGATGGTTCGGAAAAGAAAGGAATCTCTTCTATTATGGGGAATTGAACGTCAATTCTTCAATCATTCAGCTTATAGCCCAGTCACTATACCGACTGAACTGTGCACGCAAAAATTAATGTACTTCACAGATATGTTTTCTGTATCACACCAGTGAACAAATATTTGTTAAATCTAAGACTCTTGATTTCGGGAAGTTACTACTGATTGCATGTACCTGACAAAACATAAGAGTTCGCTTGATATTTCCTTAATGATTTCTAGAACATCTCATTTTTCACTTGTGTCACATTTGAAATTACTTTTTAGAACAGCAGTTTACATGCCAATTACACATTTCCAAGAATGTGGTTTGAATATCACTTTGCAACAGGTTTTTCATTCCCTCATGGGCCGTGACTATAACCTCAACAGTTGACAGGACACAAGTGAAAGCACACATGGTCTATCGAAGCATGACCGCACTCTCACATATGTATGCTGTGCCGTGTGATCATGGTTATAGGTAGAGAACAGTGTTTAGTTCTTCCTTTTCACCATGGCATGGTGTATCCCACAGGTTGTGGAAGGAAGAGACAGCCCCCTTGTACAGAGGGTACTGCAAATATAATAAACAAATAGGAACAAGTCCACAAATGGTGGTCCTACAGATTGGGTGCCATGTGAGGGGCTAATTTCTCTTCACACTAAAAAGCCAGCATTTTACAAAATATAGTGCAGTGCCTCACACTAGGAGGATCCTTTCAAATAAAAAAAAAAAAAAGAGAGAGATTTGGAACTTGGAATATGTGGAGTCTCTGTAGTCCTTGTTTGTTGACACAGCTGCAAAGACTTGGCTAAGAATAAGTTACTATTTAGTGGGACAACAGAACATCAGCTGCAAAAGAGAGAATGAAAATTATCAGTTAGGGAGAGGATTCTTTGTGCATAGGATAATTATGTCAACAGTTAAGAGAGTAGAGTTTCTTAGTGAATGGATGTAAACTACAGTACTCAAAAGATTCTGGTGTAATGTTTTTATTTTGAATGCATATATCCCACCTAGGGATAAAAGTGATGATGCACAGTAGAGTATCTGTGAGGAACCAGAGCAGGTATTTGATGAATTCTGTAAATGCATTATGAAAAATTGTGTAGGATATTCTGATTTGCAGTGAGGGAGAGAATACATTTTGAAGCCAACAGACATGAATGAGAGTTTACATGAACCTAGTAATGTTATGGGTGTTGCAGAAGTAAACTTTGCCACATCTGAAATTAAATTGTCAGCAGCACAATGTTGACATAAAACATTCATAAATACACTTGGACATAGCCTGATGGGAATGCTGTCACTCAACTGATGATGTATTTAGAGATAGGAGACAGCATGCAAGTATACTTGATGTACAACTGTTTACAGAAGTTGAATGTGATACTGGTCACTCTTCGGTGGTTGCCTCAGTTTGTCTGTTTTCGTTTAGAGTATTCCGTCGTTACTTTGTTCCATGTCCTTTACAATCCGCAGTTCATAAGTAAGCTGCTACTTTATGAAATATGGAGTGATCTGAGTATTGGCTTATAAACCAAACACTAAGAACAAAATTGATGATCAGAGTTACATTGGAATTTTATCATAAATATTTTGTTGCAGTGGGAGATCAGCCATTCCTGCTACAGAAGGAGGACCTTATAGCAGAGCTAAAGATGTCTAAGGACATCACAGGAATAAAGAAGCTGAAGGTAGAGCGTGCCAAGGTGGAGGAGCAACAGGAGAAGCAAATGTTTACTGAAATCACGAGACAGCTGACTGCCAATAGTTTTGTTGAGAAGGTGTGGCATCCTTTAGTCATTAGAGTACAGTGCTGACAGTACTGATCTTTAACCTTCTTTACCCTTTACATCTGTACTAAGAACCCTCAAGCTTGCTTTCTTGTGTAAAATGTTTTAAATATTTCAGTTGTTCTGATCAAGTAATTGTTAGTAATGCATTTTTTAAATTTCTTTCAATGTAAACAATAAAGTCAACCAAGTACACAAAATCGTATATTAACTTTTACTCCAGTATGTTTTGGCTGTGCATAACAAATTTTCACTACTTGCTGCGTAATAACCCAGCAGGATGCAGTCCTCATGTTTTGGCTATTTCTAACCCATTGCCATAGAGAATGTTACAGTTCCTTAGGTCAATACGTGGAGTATTACAATTATTTATTTTCTTACTGTTATGCATGATAATTGTTAATTAAGTTTAAAATACACAAAAGCTCAGTGAATGTGTTATTGTGAAATTATAAAATATATGTCATCTATTAGGAAATAGAGATAAAAGACTGATAAAGTCCACTTCTTGGATATTTGTCTATGAAATATTCTGTTGTTGATTGACTTTGTTGTTGTTTAAATAAGCTGGATGCATATTTTTGTACTGGATATATTATATTACCTACATCTGGATTAATAACTGAGAGCAGTAAAAAATTCACCATATTTTTAAACCAGAAAATTAAATTAACAAACGGAAAAGTAAATATAATAGAAAGGCAGAAATAAAACATAGTTTAATTATTGTTTTTTATTGTTAATGTGATAGTTGTCCCTATTTCTCCCCCCCCCCCCCCTCTCTCTCTCAAACCCCAGTCAGTAAGGACAGGTTATAGTTTCCAGGTAGCTGTACTTCTGTATTTTGAGAACATCCATAAAAGACAGTTCAGCCTTACATACATAAGCTAAGGATTATGGTACAGGGGCACCCAGAACTTGCTGGGCACAGTGAGGTTGAAGGACATGCACTTGAACCAGAGCTGATACTCACTGCATTATGTATTCTGTGGCCAGTTCGCATTTTATAAACCAGCTAATGCCTTAATGTATTTTCTTAGGAAAACTGGTACTTACATATTCTGCCTGCCACCCAAACATTTCATTTTCATTCATTTATTTAGTATTCCAGAGATCCATTAGAGTGGATATAGAACTTGTCATTAGACAACAACAGGCATAGCACAAAATGAGTCTTGACAGTAAGATACATGTGATAGTGATTTGTGGTTATGATACAGAAGTAACAGATCAAGTTTATACAAGGAAATGTGATCAGTTCAGAATATACAGTCAATGAAATACTTTCATAATGTAACTAGACAGAACTTAAAAACAGTTCAAGAGTACTTGTATAATGCACGTAGACAGAATCTTAAATCAACATACCACTATAATAAAATCTTGTGATACAATTCTTAATTCATGATTGACTAAGGTACTCTTCAATTGTGTAAAAATTTTTTCAGAGCAATTAAAATTTTTTTTTTCTTTGGTTACCAGCAACATTCTTAATCTCTAAGAGCAAATTATTAAAAATTTTTATCCCCAAATAATAAGCTCCTTTTTAGTAAATGGTTAAGTTTGCTTGAGGAAGGTATAAATTATTTATTTTTCTAGTGTCTAAATTGTGATTTTCATTGTTTGTCAGGAAAAGATTTTTGTTTTGAACCACAGACATTAATAAAGATAACATATATTGTTATTAGCTTTATATGGTGCTGAAACTTGGACGCTTCGGGCAGTAGATCAGAAACACCTGGAAAGTTTTGATATATGGTGCTGGAGAAGGATGGAAAAGATCAGTTGGACCGATCATGTGAGAAATGAAGCAGTATTACTGAGAGTCAAGGAGCAGAGGAATATCCTACATGAAATAAGGAA
>Ga0123357_10011552_pt1 | contig 11333 bp, 6 predicted proteins | sample TergutEmb28metaG_FD_89873 | JGI IMG/M metagenome (GOLD analysis project Ga0123357, IMG submission 89873) | Embiratermes neotenicus P4 segment gut microbial communities from Petit-Saut dam, French Guiana - Emb289 P4 | ecosystem: Host-associated > Arthropoda: Insects > Digestive system > Gut ...
CCAGGAAAACATTCGATAGATTCACTACAAAAGACAGCTATACTTGGAACATCACACATAATACGGAAAGTACTGCAGTGTGAAGCTTGAAGCCTGAGCAGTGGGGATCACCGCTGGTTCAAGTGAAATGCCGGGAAGAAAAGGCCTGTGATAAGAGATATCCATATCGTATAATAATAATAATAATAATAATAATTATTATTATTATTATTATTATTGTTATTATTATAAACTTCACGTTTATTTAAACGGGTCGCTCACGCAGTACCTTAGTGTACCTTGCACTTTGACACGGCAAGTAAAATCTACGTAAATCTGTTATAAATTCGATTTGGGTTACGTATATAATCAGTACTAATTCTGATGTGGCGACTCCGACCAGCGATTGCCACCATTCTCTGACAGAGTCAGTTATGGATTTTTCGAGGACCGAACACATTGTACGTCGGCATTAGTCAACAGAATTTTCAGACTAACGAACAGCACAAATTAGACAAATTGAAATATCGATTCCCGGTTTAGCTCCAGAATAAAAGCAGAAAAGCGGGAACGTGCTATTTCCAATTAACGAATCGTAATTATGAGTAAACGTCCCGCTGATCGCGTGGAAGTTCATCAGAATTCACCTAGACAATTTGTTTTCAATCGAGAACGTAGAGATTCCCTATACAGGCGAGGGAGTTCTTCACCCGGTATATGTCAAATACTTTCTCGTTAATACGTTACGTTGGTGTGTTCATATAGGGCAAATCACGAGAAAGTCTACTCCTCCTGGAATAAATATGTCTGAAGAGCAGTGAAGAATCGGGTATGAAAGTATAAACCTACAGACTCCGAAATAGGGACGGATGTATTTATGAGAATAATAAGGCCATGACATTTGGTAAATGTAGAAATACAGACTTGTATTTAACAACAGCCAATGTACGTATACCGTAACATTGACGCGCTTTCTTGCAACCATTGTTGCAGGGGAAAAACAATAAGTATTACATATTGTGAGTGTGTGTGTGTGTGTGTGTGTGTGTGTATAGCCTTAGGTATCCAGGACTCAATGCGCATGCGCCATATTGTCATGTATGGCCTACCTCGCTCTACAATATTTTTCCACATTACCTCATAAATGGCGCTATTTTCGAAAGTGTTTATTGAACAAAAAGTGTGTGTTTTGATCTGCTTTACAACTTTGTCTGAAACATTTCTCATTCTGAGAATAATTGAGTGAGATACGATCAAAAGTCCTGTGGTCTTCAGACATGAGAAAGAAGCAGGCATTTCAGTTCTTCACGGTATCTGTTTTCTATATTTGTACTCTTGTAGTTCCGCTAATTTCAACTCGTGAGTCAACTGACCGATTTTCACGAAGCTTTGTATGAATATTACACCATTAACGGACGCTTCAAAGCCAACATTTTCAATTTCCTTCGACTGATAATAACTACATGGTATCGCTGTTTGAATGACGGTAACGACACTAGCGACACTAGCGACATTAGCGACACATATTGATTGTTTCTGAAAAGATGTATCGTAAAAGGTCGTGGAAAAATAGGCTATTCATCTTGTTTTAAGGCAATACCACTGTTACATTACACTTTACATTATTGAATTTATATCAGGAACAAGGCGACCATGAGAACATTTTCTGTAACTGTTTGGCGTTTTGGCAATAGTCTTTCAAGACCACAACGTGAAGTGTCAACATACCTATTCGTTTCATACGTATAAGATATTGTTTGTAAGTGAACAATTACAGATGCGTCGAGGGATGTGCAACTTTGAGTTAATAAAGGACAAACGTATCACATACAACATATGTTTAAAGTAACAATTTACATCATTTTAATCCCCCGTTCTGTCTATCAGGTTTGATATAGCAATACTCGCTTCCTTGCTGTGGTTTATGTAACGAAGTAACCAGAGTCCCTGACTGTACAGTGTCGAATTTTAGGGTAACTGATGAATGATAAGATGGGAATGATTTAGAAGTAAGCCGTCGACATGTAATTTGAGGTAATATTTCCAAATTTACACGGAGGTACTGAAGAAAATCACGAAAATAATATGTAATATCAGCACATGTCGCTGAAAAGATTCGATCTGGGAACATCCCGCATACAAGCCCACAGCGTTACCACTACAACAAAACGCTCGGCGACACGTCATTACTTTCTGGTATGGTTCTTAATTCAATATAAAATTATTCTAAGGACAATGTGCCCTAAGAAATTAATCTCATATTAAATCTGGAACAGGAATATTTGATGTATTCAAAGAACTGCCTGCTTATATTATAAAATTGGAGCCACGCTGCAACAATTATACTCGTAATATTATGAGGATATATTTTAAAAACCCTGAATGGAAAAGCTTTCATGCTTTTGTACAATCAGAAAAGATATTCAAACAACCAACCAATGGAAAACGGCATGATAAATCCCATACGGCGAACAAACCGAATGAAAAATTAATCCAACAACATAAAACAAGCAGAAATGGAATCTATAGTTGGAGTGCCAACTTCTGGTGTTGACAGAGGCCGAGGAGTTTCTCGTCATATATTAACTGTTGTCATGGAAACGGCAGGGCAAGGTTCTATCGCCTCGTAAAGAGTGATAATATTATACAGCGAGTTCGCAGTCCTTAACGAGCAAAGCAAATGCCTTTTACGTTACACGCAGTTCAGACACATTACTGTGATTCAGACGTCAACTGTAATTTGACAATAATTTTAGGATGTCACTTCCAGACTAGAACTTTAGAAAGAAATTCTATTATACAAAAAATTCAAGATGCCTTAATGCTCTAATATAATTTTAGTTCGTGTTAGAACAAATACTTTTCTACACGAAATTACAACTTTGGAGCAAGAAATTCACATAACAGTATCTAAATATTTTTCTTGATTTCAAACTTTCGCCGTGTTCTGAATGTTGTATGCTTTCTTATAGGTAATTCCTCGGCGTCTAAATTTTATATGCCAACGTTTCGGAACAGACAGAGTGCTCCGAAATGTTGACATATAAAATTCAGACACCGGGGAATTACCCAGAAGAAAGCATAAAGCAGTACCTAAATATCTACTTATTTTGTTTTACAGAAAACAATGTGTTTCCATTAGTAAGGCAAGGTGAATGTTGCTGTTTAGGAAAATAATAGCTATTTATTGTGAGAATTACACGAAACGCGAAAGATTATCTTATTTAAAGATTTATTGCAAAGAAAGTACGTACAGCGTGTTGGAGGACAAATAAAAACACTGATCCCCTAACCAATATGAATAAATATTTATACAATGGCACAACTGAAATGAAAATGGATATAAATAAACAGAAGTGAAAAAGTCTACAAAAAACACTGCGACTATTGGTGAGCTAATTACAGCAGAATGTGCTTCGGTCGTTTATGTTTACATTTCTTGTACATAGTAGTCTGGTCGGCTAGCATATAATTCCCGATTTGTTTGACCAGGGGGTTGGGGTGTGAAGAGCAGCGAGCAAAAAAATTGGCTGTAATTCGGTGGATGAAAACTGGGATGGGTTGAATGTTTAGCAAGAAAGATTACTACGAGGAAAAAAGCAGAATTCTTGGTGTTGATGTAGGCAGTACGCATATTTAATACAGTGCTTTGAAGGGTTACAAGAATGCTTCATTTCACTCACACAGAGCATCCCATTAATTACGATCCGAATGTAAATTAATAACATTTAGTCAAGGCGAGTTTTTCTGAGCCTTTTCTTTTCTAATTACTGCTGGAAAGTGAGACTGCCGCCAAATCATCTGTTTGTCTCATACAGATCAGATGGTGAGTGCATGTGAGAAACGGCTTCTTTTGGAAAGGAAGACCGTTTATTTGGCATATTTTGCAAAGTATATACGATGGAAAAACTGTCGCCTGAAGCTCTCTCAAAAATATCCAAAGTCAACATTGATATGTAAAAGAACAATATTCTAAATAGTGAAAAATGTTTTAAAGACACGTGCAATAATGAAGAAAGTTAAAATAAAAAATTAGTGCTATAAGTGAAAATAAAATTACAAGACAACGGCTCTCGATTATAAACAAGACGTGGAAAATCTTTGCACCGGTTGGCTATGCGAAGTAGGATGTTGAAGTACTCATTTACCATGGTTAACAAAACTTCTAAATTAACACCCATATAAAATCAGAGCCCTATAAACCTGTTTCCTCTAAAACGAAGAGCAAGAAGTTGGTATTGCTGGTCTATCTCAAAAATGGTAGCCTAGGATTTCTTGATTCTGAGGTGTGTCATTCCCGTTGTGTGTAGAAAGACTAATGGTGAGGTAAATTTCAGTAATGAAACACAACTATGGTAGTGTGTTTTATGATGGTATTTAATAGCAAAGAAATAACTACATGTTTCGGCCAATAGCGGCCATCTTCATGTTATTACAATTTTGCTCATATATATATATATATGCCTATATTGCGAGGTGATGCTGAGATGATACTCTTTGAGCAAAATTGTAATAACCTGAAGATGGCCGCTATAGGCCGAAACATGTAGTTATTTCTTTGCTATTAAATACCATCATAAAACATACTACCATAGATGTGTTTCATGACTGAAATTTACCTCATCATTCGGATTTCTTGTGTCCAGAACTCGTGTTTTCTCGGATGAGGCAAAGTTTAGTTAAATTTAGCTGAAAATAGTCAGCATAACAGTATCATTGTACCGAAAATCCCTATGCATGTTGTGAATTTTCTTTCTATGACCTGAAATTCAGAGTCTGGTGTGCAATGAGTGCATGCAAAAGCACATGGTTCGTGTTTTGTGAAGAAACAATAAACATACCCCTGATTTTGGTCCACCAGATCTGCAGAATTGAATCCGTGTGAATATCATTTCTGAGAGACAATAACTGATATTTTTTATACGTAATAGCCAAATTCATTGTAAGAACTGATAGAAAACAAATAGTCGAAGAGAAATTACCAGTATTTCAAGACAAGAGCGCCGTCGTGTAATGGGAAATATTTTCGGACTGTGCAAAATCTGCTCAGAAGCTGGTCAGCATTTCGGGACTTTTGTATGAAATAAGATAAGTTGAAATGTGGAGAGAAAACAGAATGTAAGTTCATGGTTTCTTTTGTGATGAAGCTCCGGTGACAGCTGCTGTGTTTATGCACCTTATTAGTGGGCTGTTCCGTATTATGTTTAAACTTTGAATTACGCTACATTTAATTCTGGCTGTTACATCAGTTATTTGCGCTTGTGGGTCCCCTAACAACGTGCTTCGCTTTATTCTCCGACGCAAGTCAGTTTTATGATGGCTCCAAGCATTGATATACCCTGGCTACGTCCTACTTTATAGATGCAACCACACAGAAGATAACGACTAACAATCTGAAGGCGGTGCTTCTTGGTGAAGGCCTGTCATTTTCAAAAGAAGAGCATCTTCGTAGGTGAAATCGTAGAAAACACAAGCAAGAAGACGTCCAATTGCAACTGATGCAGTTTCCAACTTCTTTGCGCGTAATAAGATTAAAGAAGCATTTAGTTGCTAACATAGCCAACTAACAAACGCTATAGAGCAGAGTCCTCCTTGATAAGCTGAAAATCAAACAACTAGCCAAGCAATACCCCTTCTTTATACAGCCCGAAAATTAATTAGTATGTTGAAATAGCTTGCTGCTGGAGCCTATCCCGAGCACGTTGCACTTGGCTTGCAACTTCATAATATATGTATTGAAGATAAATTTTGGTACTTTGTAAAATCACCCTAATATATTCTTATAATAAAACTAACGAGATGCACTAATATCTCAAATTTATTTTCGGACCTTTTCTCTGTCCATCATCAGGAGTCTAGAACTGTACACACAGCAATAGGTATATGTCATACACAGTGCTAAACTCCTGATGATGGACAGAGAAATGGTCCGAAACATGTACAGTCCTATTCCAAAAATAAATTTGAGATATTAGTGCATCTCATTGGTTTTATTATAAGAATATATAATGATGCACGGTCCTCTGAATGTCAAATTCACCTTAAACTCTTCGTCATCTCTGCCTATTTGTTACTCCACATTCAGTATTTCGAGAAGAGCCAAACAGCTATTCAAGAAATTTTATCCTGGGAAGTTCAGCAAATACGTGTCGAAATATTCCAATTTCTGCTAGATTCGTAAAACAAGAACGGATACTCTTCACAAAAACCTATATGCGTTTCTGCGACCATGTCAAGTGTGACTGGCTGAAAATTATCAGAGGATCTAGTCTGAAAGAAAAACTGTAGAGAAAATGAGACATTTTATGCTCAGCGCAGTTTTTCCTTAAGCACAGCAGTTTCAGAGAAAATTTGAAAAGAGGGGGATGCGTTATAATCCTTACGTTTGGTGTAAGTTTCCGAAATTGAATATTCTCTCTTGTATTTCTTTGTGTTCTAAGTGCACACACAAAATATCCACAAGTAGGAGTCTGTTACAACAACTGGTCTCTCCTCTTTGTAACTTTACAGTAGGTATTTAACATAATGTCCTTCATACAGCAGATACAAGTATGCGAAACCAGTGTAAAGCATATGGGAGCATAACATTAAAGTTGACCTTTAACATGAGGATATGTGAATTTGGACTGTATTTATCTGACTTAGGTTACGTAGGAGAGCCAGGCTTTTGTAAGTCCGGTTATGAAATTACGCGTTCTACACAAGGCTGGGAAATCGATCTTCACAGACGGTAGCAACTATTTGAAATTAACTGAATTCTAAGAGTGGAAGTGAATGGGTTTCAGCTGAAAAACATTTATTTATGCTCTCTATACAAGAAGAAACTTGACACGGCTCTCCCCATTACAAGTTTAGACTCATTAACTAGGTTTCACTTTCTTTACATTTTTAATGTGTTATTTAACGACGCCGTCAGTTGCTGATATTATGAAGCATCGTATCTGGGCTTAGTTTAGGTTGCAAATCGATAATTCCGTCACTGAAACCCTGACCTACGACACTGCTGAACATCCTACTTCCTGAAAAGTTAGGCCTAGGGTAATTGACTGTAACACAAGTACATGTACATCACATTAAAGGGCCACAGAATGGAATCTAGGGAACCAGGCGCAACCTTTGACATCTTGCGTGAATGAGTTCCAGCGCGTAACCTTTAAACGGCTTGCTACTGCATACCAGCATGGTCACCATCGTCAAGAGCCATGCGGATGATTATGCGGAGATGAAACGGACTGACGGGAGTGTTGCTGCTCCGTTCCAAATTACTTTGTAATGACTCCGGCGAGTGGAAGACATCGGCGTTGGTAGCAGGGGGGTATTAGTAGGAGGGGCAACGGGTTTATAGTTCTGCTGCCAAAAGATCGACACTTCGAAAGCGTTTGATGAGATAAAGGGAACAAAGGTAATTATCATATATTCTGCATATGCAATTGCATTCGGCAAGTAGTAGGATTGCTTATATATTTTCAAACATGTCTGTGAAATAGTAGAGCCCCGGTATGAGGATACAGTTTGGAAGGCAGCCCTAGACTTACTACAGATACGGAGCTGGGAGGCAGCGGCAAGTGACAGGGGAGGTTGGAGGACGAACACCGGGGAAACCATGATCTGAAAAAGGGCCAAAGCGTCAAAGATTGAGAACAACAACCGAGATAAATCAAAATGACATTTGATTAGGCTACGTGCTGAAGGAAAATTCTAGGCAGAAGCAAGAATTTTCACTGGTCCAGAGCACCCAGACCACCTCTGGGGCACACCCATCACATGCCCAGAGGTTACTAAGAGCTTTTCCACGAAGGGTAGGTGGCTGATGCTTGAAGCCGAACACTGACTTCCAACCAGTACTAAGGTTAACAATACGTGGAGCTATACCTCTACGCTCTCATATGTTTTTATGGCAGGGTATTAATTAAGAATAGAGATGACTTTACTTGTGTGCTGCTTCTTTTATCTACTGTCGAGTTATTTATTAGACACCACAATGTGTGGGTGCAAAATGGCATGGAAAAGTTAATGTTAATGATGGGCCTCCTACAGCAAGAGAAATGTATGGAAAATTGTGGTGCAGTTGCACGTGTTACAACAAAAGACAGCCCCTTCATGAGAACACACACGCATAAGAACATGAATGAAATAACAACAGAAATACGTTCTGATTCATGAATTTAGCGACTTAATGTCATACCTAACTATGTGTATCGTACAAGAGTTTCGAATGCCCGTTCGTGGGTGTCTCTGTACGTAAGTCTGTACGGTTACTGGTTCATTCACAGGGTTTATTAAGCTCGTTGAATTCTTCTTCGTCCCTTCGGTCTTCCTACACAAACTCCACTTCATTCCCTCCTACTAACAATCCACATGATCGATCGAACAGCGTCCCTGAGAAGCTAACAGTTCCTCAGTTAGTCAAGAAATTTCCCGCACATAATAGAACTTCGAAGTCTACGGTTGTGTCCACAGGACCTAGCTACTGGTCCCTGTACTGATGAATCCAGTAACATCTATTTTACTTCTTTATGATCCGCTGTAATATCATAATCTCGCATGTGATTACAGCTGTTGCCACTGCAAATAATTTTGTGATAAAATTCAGATTTGCAGGGTATGGCAGCGACTCTCATGCCTCCTACAAGAAATGACATTTCTCTTATGCCACATTGTGTAGATGGTTGTGTTATTCTTAGTTAGGAACAAAACTTTTGAGGAAGTTATTATACTCTGCATTGTAGATGCTTCAAATTCTCTCTATTTTTATTCATGCTGCCTTAGTTTGTAGAATGTATCTCAGGTGGTGAAAACTGGGCAATTATGGAAAACCTTCCCAAACATCAATTCCTGTGCCTGTGGACAAAGGACTGACAAGTTGCCTCTTTTCTTGTAGTTTCTCCATCAAAACCCTCTATGCACTGTTCTGCAGTGCGTGCTGCCTGTCCACCCGCCCATCTAGTCTTCCTGGATTTGACTGCGATATCAATACGTGTGTGGCGAGGAGCCCCAGTGAAGAAGTTCATCATAAAGTAATTTTCTCCAGCCTTCTGTTACTGTTTCCTACTTAGGTCCTAAGCTCCTCCTGTTCTCAAACACCTCTAGCTTATGTTCTTCCCTTAATGTTACAGACCAAGTTTCACACCTTCATAAATCAACAAAAATGTGCCGACATATGTATTTTAATTCCATATCATCCTACTATAACTTTCCCTTCCACTGCGTATTTTCTGCCTCTTCTGCAGGCTACACAATTCCTATATGTCTCCGACTATAAACACTTCCCCCTGTCCACTCTAACATATACATACTCGGTCTATTTATTTTCGTAACAATGGCTAAACACTGGCAGGTCCACGGGATTCCTTTCCTGATACGGGCTGTAATTTTGTCCTCCTCCAAAGCTTTCAGACCCGCTCTAGCGCGCATAGAGTTTTTGCTAGCCAATAAGTACCGCGAGCTCCTTCATTTGGATAAAATGATCGGAACATTAAACTGACCACTTGTGTCCAACTAGTGCCCAGAATAAAAATAAGCTGTCATGGCGTGATGCATAATTAATCACAGGAGCACTTTTATAGGTCCTCGATTTTAGGATGATGAATTACGAAAGACGATTTAGGCAGGGTTATGTGAGAGAGGGATAAGAAATATTTGACTGGGAAACTTCTAAGAAAGATGCCATTAGCAAGGCCGAGGTGCTAAGGACAAACCCCCTCCCCAGCACACACACAGGTTTATGTGTTCCGGTTCGTGTGCATCAGAGTGCAACACAAGTCGCAATTCTAATCAGTTTTCTCCGAAAACTTTAACTGAAAATAATATACAATACATGTTTAAATGCAAATTTTATTTGACGTATTTTGACATTCAGAGGACAGTGCATCGTGATATATTCTTATAATAAAACCAACGAGATGCACTAATTTCTCAAATTTATCTTTGGAGTAGAATTCGACATGTTTCGGGCAGTTCCTGTGTCCATCATCAGGAGTCTAGCACTGTACACACAGCAATGATATATTTCATACAAGTTATGCTGACTGCTTGCTCACCTGTATCACAAATACCTATTGCTGTGTGTACAGTACTAGACTCCTGATGATGGACACAAACTCTCCGAAACATGTAGAATTCTACTTCAAAAATAAATTTGAGAAATTAGTGCATTTCGTTAGTTTTATTATAAAAATTTATTTAAAGTATTTTCGATGCAACTAATAGGCCAATTGAAAATGTATAACGATGTTATCAATCACACACAACTGGCCGTTTTGTAGATGTTTGTTACCTGGCAGCTAGTTTCGACCTCAAGTATAGGTCATCATCAGGCCATTGTACAAGAACATGAGTGAATTCAAGTTCTTGTACAATGGCCTGGTGTCGAAACTAGTTGTCGGATTATAAACATTTGCAAATAGTCAGTTTTGTGTGATTGAAAACATCGATACACATTTGGGTGACACAACAACAGGGTAAGAGCACGCAAGAGGTGAACACGGTGATGAATGTCGGGATTCCATGGATGGTGTACACTTTCTTATATACCTGGGGAAATATTGGCTTCTCACGAAGGACCCAGTTCCGTGGAGATTGCAAAACGCTGTAATGGTAACGTACTAGCATAATACTGTCTAAATGACGGAATGGATTCTTGGCTGTTTCACCCTGTCTTGACTCGGGTTTTCGTGCTTTTCCTCATTCCCTCAGCAAAATACAAGAAACGCACAGCATTGACTGCCTCCTAAATCATATCCAATTCATCTTCATGAATCCTAGAACAATCAAGTGCTATACACTCTACGTTACTGAGAGTGCCCTAAAGTAACCCCCTTCCCACGTATCCAGCAGTTTGTATGACATGGTGATATTTTCTCTCTTGCAGGAGCGTTTCTCATCCCATTCACCATAATGCTTGTAATTGCCGGTCTGCCTCTCATGTTTATGGAGTTATCCTTCGGCCAGTATGCAAATCTGGGACCTGTAGCCATCTACAAGAAATTCTGCCCACTGTTTCGAGGTCTAGGCTACGGCATGGTTATCGTGTCTGCTATTGTGATGCTGTATTACAATCTCATAATCGCCTGGACGATCTTTTACATGTTTGCCTCTTTAACCAGTGTTTTGCCCTGGCAGGAATGCGACGAGGAGTGGAGCACTGTGTGTAAGTATACATTTAATATATGCTTCAGGCATGAACCTGTATATAGAGAAAGTAGATAAATGCTGTATACGCTTCAGGCAGGACCATCTATATACAGAGAAGTAAATATTACAATATATGCTTCAGGGAAGAACATAGGTTTTTTTTTTTTTTTTAATTTTTCCGAAAAATAAAAAATTTTCTACTACATTTTTTAATAAAGCAA
>Ga0123357_10011553_pt1 | contig 11333 bp, 7 predicted proteins | sample TergutEmb28metaG_FD_89873 | JGI IMG/M metagenome (GOLD analysis project Ga0123357, IMG submission 89873) | Embiratermes neotenicus P4 segment gut microbial communities from Petit-Saut dam, French Guiana - Emb289 P4 | ecosystem: Host-associated > Arthropoda: Insects > Digestive system > Gut ...
CGTATCATTATGCACACTGTTCAGTGTATGGCGTATCATTATGCACACTGTTCAGTTTATGGCGTATCATTATGCACACTGTTCAGTGTATGGCGTATCATTATGCACACTGTTCAGTCACTTACCCGATAGGAGCCTCTAAGGGCACAAACAGTAGGTGACGCTGCGATGTTCGCCTGTAGGGACCTTCGCACAGGTACGTACGTATATTGTGACAATGAGGCATATAAACTGAAACCGCACGCGGAAACATTTACCTCTGCTTTAGGACCAAAGATTTCGCGTTGTAAAGCAGCTGTTGACAGCTCATAGGGTTTCACTGAATATTTGAGGAATAAGTTTTCTCAATCCTTATAACCGTCTGTAAATGCATTCATGGTGTGAAATAGCCTTTGTTTTAAATGCATTACCTACACACTTATCCCACGGAGCAGAGTCCTTCTTGAGAAGGTAACCGGTTCTCAGCTAGTCAAGCAATCCCCCGCATTTTATGGAAACCGAAGGTTCATTACCGCATTCACAGTTACCCGCCACATATCCCTATCCTGAGCCAGCTCGAGGCACGCGTGTATGTTTAATGACCCTGTCAGTTTTAACGACGAGGAGTTGTCGGCACCTCGCCCAACCACCAATCTGGAGGACCACCCCTTGGCGGCTGTCCGGGACTGCATATTCAGTATATTTGCAGCCACGCGCCTTATCTGGAGGCCGTTCCTCCATCCGCAGCTAGAGAATGCGCCTTGCCGTGGTGACAGGAACCCACTTTTCTGGGGTTTACACGCATACATTTGTATCACAGCTTTTTTAGGTGTGGAACGGGACAGACGCGCTTGTGGACTGTAGGCGCTGATATCTTGAAGGCTGACGTGTTTTAATTTCTCCAAATAAATTTACAACAATTTATATTGACAAGGACTGCTTGAATTAGCATCGTGTAATGATACGTTGCACCAACGAGGAGTCGTGTTCTCTTGCTGACGTGATCCCAGTCGATCGCTGCATATGCAGATTGTAAGGGCGACACAAAATAGTTTCTAATATGACAAATTGTGTTTACACATGAGTGTGTGTGCATGCAATTTATTTCACATCCATTAGAACTCCACTTATCCGCATTAATTGGGACGGCAAGCCACCCGTATATGCAGAAAGTCCTTATAATTGGATTTTTCTTTCAAAATAGGCTGCATTGGGAGTTTGAAGTTTTGCTGATACTATTTGCAGTATTTACCTGCGTCTAAACCTTTCGACCACGCCTGATTTGAAATTCCATAAGCCATAACACCGTACTGTACTTAATCCGATAACTTGTAATTTCAAAGAAAGTTAGTTTTGATAGTTGAGTAAAAAGAGACCAACTTGATGCCACTTTTTTTATTATTACTTTATTCAGTGCTCAACATGTTTCGGGTGTTAATACATCCATCCTCAGGAGCTTGCGACTAATTCATTGAGTTACTTCATGGGTTGTATCTGTAAGAAATATAGAAGTATTGTGTTAGCGCGCTTATTTATTAGGGCTTAGTTGGTCTTGATGCGTGTGGCTGTTTTAGAGAGCGTGTTTCGCAAGTATTAGCTGCCGTGGTGTCTTATGGTGATTGAGTGTTTTGTGTAGCATGTTGTGATAATGTCTCCTGAATATTGCATTTGTTGGTGTTACGTTGCAGTGTGGCTATGGTGGTGTGGTATCCGTATGCAGACTGAAGCACTACCGACCTGCTCATGCGGAATATGGGGGTTGGGGGTTAATGACCGTTTGGAACAGAGGGTTGGTTTCTCGACAAGCTTACCCGAAAGGCCAAGCCCTTCCGGATAATTGGTCGTCCGGATAGCCAGCGTCCGAATTAATAGAGTTCTACTATACATTCATGTGAGGAGCACGGAGCCGCGTAGATACGTAGATTCGTTTGTGTATGCGTGTTACGTTTTTCATTTTTATTCTTGTACATTTTCACGGCAGGGTAGTGCGTTTAAAAGTGCGTGTCGGTATTTTGTTTGCCATAAAAATAGTTACGTGAGAGGCACTGGTTATGTTTTATATATATATATATATGTATATATATATATATATATATATTCTACACACATTTACCTATTTATTGTTCCTTACACGTGCAAGTGGATGGATTACATGAAACACTGTTTTGCTAGCCTGTGTTTCGCATTTTTATTCCCACCTACAAACGTTTGATCTCTTATTTCCCTTTTATGTTGTGTAAATTTTACAGTAACGAATATTCGCATTTTATTTGTAATAGCTGCTTGGAACTACGTCATCTCGCACGAGTGTCGCTATACGGTCCTTGCTGGAGGGGACCCAGACGGTTAGCTCATTTGCAAGTAAAGTACTGCACACGTGTGCGACTATTTTATTTCACGTTCATTCATGTGTACCTAAATCTCTTCTTGCACGTGCATGAAAAGACTGTTCTTTTCGTATGCACAATTTTATTGTCACCTACCATCTTTATTACTACGGAGTGAGAACACCGCTGTTGCTCACTTGTTTATGTCCGATTCTTTTTTGTTCCGTTTTGACTACGTACTATTTACTACGACTTGCTACTGCTGCGTCGTATCATTCTTCCGTTATTTGTCGACATTCGTTTGTTTCATTTATACTTACCGTGTTCTGCGGAAAGTTATTAGAGACGCTGTACAGGTACAGCGTTGACCATTACGTCATTACACGTGCGAGCGTGTGTGTTACTGCACGTGTAATCATATTGACCTGTAAGTTATGTTTTTTCTTACACGTTCATGTAAGTGAATCGTGTGGAACAATGATTTTACCTGCTTGTGTTATGCCCTTGTGTCTCTCCTGTCTCTTATTTACCTGTCATTTCGCATCATTCTCGCAGTAAGTTATACGTACTAAAATTTATTTCTAGTCTAAAATCCTTGTTTGGCCGCGCGTGCTGCGGCACGAGGAGTTCTGCACACAGACCGCAGCTGCTGACCTCTGCTGTCCTCCTACCGTCTACCTACCGCACGGCAACCGCCGCACGGACCGCCCAACCGGCGGCGGCGACGGCTGTAGACGATGTGGTCACGAGATCAATTTCTGAAATGTAGCTTCCTCTGGGGAAACCAGTTTGGTAACAGACGTAAGGCGGTGTAAAGACGAATGGAGCCTGGCCTTCACCATCACCCCTACACCATGGATTGGATATAGCTGGCTAAGTAGCACTACTGGTTGCAATGTTACGGCTTCGTTCGTTGAGACGCGGGGTGAAGACGAGTTAAGCTTCTCCTGCACCGCCACCCCTACACCATGGATTGAATAAAACTGGCCATGTTTCGACTACATTCCTCACTGCCTTCTTCAGAGGTACCAGTACTTACTGCGGCACAGGACTGACCAGCGATAGCCCGTTAATAAGTGGAATCTGTCTTCCACCGTCACTCCTACATCATCCATTGGATATAGCTGGCCATGTTTCGACTACTTTCATCACTGCCTTCTTCAGAGGTACCAGTACTTACGGCGGCAAAGGATTGACCAGCGGTATCCCGTTACTAAGTGGAGTCTGTCCTCCACCGTCATCCCACACCATTGATTGGATATAGCTGGCTATGTTTCGACTACTTTACACACAGCCCTCTTAAGGGTCACCACTACGTACGGAGGCGGGGATTGACCAACAGTATCCTGTTGCTAATTGGAGCCTGTCCTCCACCGTCCTCCCCAACACCATTGATTGCATGTAGCTGGCTATGTTTTGACTAGTTTACGCACTGCCTTCTTAAGGGTTACCACTACGTACGGCGGCACAGACTGACCAGCGATATCCCGTTACTGCTGCCCCTATACGGATTGTCGCTAGCTGCTACTGCAAGCTGCTAAGATCACGGAAGGATAGTTATAGACAGACAGTTGGCCGCGTGACAGCTGACTACACTGCAGGGGCTTAACTGCGACCACAATTGTTCGGTTTTTTGTTTGTTTGTTTGTAGAGCGGACTGTATTTAATGCGTGACAAGCTGCACGCTACTGCCGTCATCAGTCCACATTTTCACACTTCTGTAAATTATTGTGTTCCTACAGTCAAGGCTTTTGGTTCGGTTTGTCTCAAATATTGTCGTCAGAAAGCTTTCGAATCTGTGGGACGGTTTGGATCCGCTAGCCTTCAGATGCAGAACGATGACTGCGATCAGGGCACCGCTGTTAACCGGCTCTAAAGAGTTTCATTTTTAGTGCAAAAACGTGGAGCCATGAAACGTCCCAAATAATGGACTTCGCCATCGTGATTTCGTCTTTGATGCAGTTCGAGTTGTGGTTTAGACGTTCCGATCACCAAAACAGGGCAACGCCGTGCAAATGAAGTTGCTGATTCCTGTATTACGTACCTGCACATGTGCGCCGGCGTGCGTGCGTGCGGTCTGTCTTAAACACGTTTATTTTTAGTCTGATTATTCGTTAGCAACTTCTGTCGCATTTTATGCCTCCCATATAAATACACAAACACAACAAAACTTTATTATGTTTATTACTGTATTAAGGCAGCATGTTTCGATTCTTATAGAACCATCTTCAGGCCCTTGTAAGAAAACAGATCATTGCTTAAAATGTTTAAAAATGCGCTGGAGGATTCCAAACGCCCACATTCTTGATAAAACTATGTATAAAACGCATGTGTCGTTTTGTTCTTATTGTACAACCGGGATACCTAATTCTAACACTTTAACCGGTACATATGAAACAGGTTACACGTACGTCTATATATTTCTTAGAAGGGCCTGAAGATTATTCTATAAGAATCGAAACATGTTGCCCTAGTACAATAATAAACATAATAAAGTTTTGTTGTGACTGACACATCACTGTATACAATGATACCTCGGCTAACGAAGATAATTCGTTCCGGAATCATTCGTTAGCCGAAACGAGCTCCTGGAATGGCCCGACCGTTCATGTTTGCTGCTTTATGTTAGCGCGCGCATCCACTAAAACATTCGTTAGCCGAATCCATATTCGTTGGCGGAGTCCGAAAAACAGCGAAAAAAATCTTCGTTAGCCGAAAAATTCGTCAGCAGGGTCACTCGTTAGCCGAGGTATCGTTGTATGTTTATATATGTGTTAAACACTTCGGGATGGCAAACATTAAATTAGTCCCTCCTTTTTTAGTCGCACTTGCTTAAACGCCTTCAAATTTTACTAAAAGAACCCTTTGTCTGATTTGAATTTCAGAACATTCAACAAATATAGAAAACGCCAGAACAGTCCTTACACCTTCTGCACATTGATCTGGGATTCGTGGAGACGGTATAGGTTTCATATGACGTCATGCACTGCCTGTCGAATGCTTGTCGACTCGGTCGTTCTTTTCGGACGTGATCGCATACAGGCATGTCTCGAGTTACAGTAAAATCCGATCCAAGAGCTTTTTACTGCAGAATTTGCAATAAGAGGTGGCTTTCTGCACCAGGCACTGTGGCACTGTCTTACACGTGAGATGGCAGTGCTTATGGGCTCGTGGCTGTGCTGCAGAAACCCATAATGCGGTTAGTTAAATATTATTTACTTGCTTGTGGTTTATTAAACTAAGTGAACGGGAGGGATCTGAAATAAAGGGATCCTTGCTTAATTTGAGACAGGTACACTGTCCAGGAATTCATTTGGAAACACCGAGAGAAACTGAGAAAAACCACAATCCTAAGTACCATAGCACCAGCTTGTGACGGCGGAACCTTCACAGTATGAAGCAGCGATGCTACCAAGTCCATCGCGACTTTTTGTTTGAGGTGTAGTGTTAACAAAGTTGGTGAGAATGCTAACGTTTAATGTAATGGAATGCGACAAGATTAAATGGGGCGTGTATGAATTCGGTGTGGGCCGGGATATCTCAGTCGGTATAACGACTCGCTACGGGCTGGACAGTCCGGGGGACGAATCCCGGTGGGTTCAAGACATTCCACACCCGTCCAGACCGGCCCTGATGTCCACCCAGCCCCCTATACAATGGGCACCGGGTCTTTCCCGAGGGTTAAGCGGTCGGGGTCTGACGACCACCCACCCCATGTAGCGCCGGGATTAAAGAAAGAGTAGAGCTATACCTCTACTCCCCCTCTGGTCCTTCGTGGTCTGTTCTAGGGCGAACTTTATCTTACCATTACTCTTATTTGGTAGGAATGTTACGAGTTCTCACATGTCGTGTTTTTATACTGCACCATACTCGTACTTTGGCGTCGTATGTAACGCTTTGATACTTAGTTCATTCAAGTAATATTAAAAAAAAATCATTTACACCTAGCAGAGAACACGCCTTCTATCGGTTACAATGCCCACACTTTTAATGCTGGTGAGGGAAATAGTCGATTTTACTGTCATAGGTATAGGAATACATAATTTTGTTTCACTACAGAGCTATTGAACGTTACGGTTGTGCTGTGTTTAGTTACCACTGTGCTTCAGAAGTACAGGTGATCACTGGCTGTGAACTTTTGTTTCGGTCAGCCAGGGTTAAATTGTTTTGTGAACTGAGGGCGATATTTGTTATACAGATCGATTACTATTTGTTTATCGAATTCCAATCACTCCGTTTCATTTGGAGAAATACAATTAAAATAAAATAGAAATAAGCATTTGCCATTTTGATGAAACTAATAAAGGTTTTTAAGTATTTGCTCATTATTGTGTTCCAAAATCTATCACTTCCTATAAATACAGGTCTAAATAATTAGTATTTGACATCGGATTACAGCGAAATTTAATTTTGGTTGTTGTTTCAAATGATGTGTTCAGGTACCAATAGCGTCATCAAATTTCGTTTTCAGATTATTCTGTTTCGGAGTATATTAAATTCGCCACACCCCTAAAATAGTAACAACTCGAAAGATGCTATTGGTGAATCTAGCCTAGAAACGATCTAGTAACTAAAGCTTCGTTTATAATCCAGATTACTCTAGAAGTTCTGTCTTTGAATGATTGGGGAAAATTAAGAAAACTTCCTTATTTATCCCCTTTACTGTGGGTCGCGAAAATATCTCTACATTGTAACTTTCTTAGGGCGCGGGGGACGGGGGGTGGGGGTGGCATTTTTTTGAATTGATTATACCAGGCTTATTGAATGTCACATCTTATATCACTGTAAGTCAAAATAAATTCCCTAATAAATTAGTAAAACCTGTCCATTAGGATTAATTTTAACAGTTTAAATATTGAAGCCGTTTCTGTAACTCTTCTAAATATGACATCTAAAGACATATTTACTTTCAGTGTCGTACTACGAATTCGGTACTCATGGACATGTTTGATAGACTAATTCAAATTGTAAATGCTAAGAAATGGAAATAAATGTGGGAGAAACCGAGGTAATGAAAAATCTGAAGGCGACAATGCCAAGCGCAGATTAGGGTTGGTCAAAATCAACAGTAGAATGTGGAATATTTAAGCTGTTGTGGTAACATGATAACAAAAGATACAAGATGTACACGTGAAATTACACACAGGACTGCCATGGGAAAAACCACGTTCAACTTGAAGGGGACCATTTCTACAGTAAAATAAAAACACTAATTGAGTGTTTATTTCTGTTATCCGATAAACACAACTATACGGAAATTGTATATAAGTTTTTTTCGATACTGTTACGCGTTTCAGCTGAAGGGCATTGATTCACATACAGAGTAAAAGGGGAGAAGCTTCTCTTTAAACTGGCACATGTAAATACAAATTTTAATGTTTTGAAGTTTACCACACTGTGCATTCTTGCAGCCAGTCACTTCCTTTTTTCCAACTAAATGCACATAATGTTAAAAACTGTATGCTTTTTGCAGTTGCAACAATCACCGAAACATGTAGGAGGTAATTGTTGATAATTACGTGTATTTGACGTATTATGTGCTTTTAGGTGGAATAAAAACAAGTGAAATTGTAGTGTATTTATTAGTCCATATGTTTATATATATATATGCTTTATTAATGTTTATTAACTCCTTGCAGATGGTTAAGATTGATGGAAAAATGTCTGAGATATGACAAATTGTGTGTAAAAAAATAATTTGAACCTTAATGCGTTTAATAAAATAATATAAACAGCGAACTAGATGCAAAAATAATAACTTTATTAATAACTTCAATCGGCTCTGTACAGTCTTCTTTTAGTGTTCTTATATGAATGAATTCCTTTCGCCTGTTTGGCGCTTATAAATTTAATGTTTGTGTGGCTGTGCATCATTGATAGAATAATAGAAACAGCCAACTAGATGCAATAATAATAATAATTTTATTAATAATGTCATTCAGCTGATTTAAATTATTAATAAAATTATTATTGTTGTATCTAGTTGGCTGTTTCTATTATTGTGTCAATGATGCACGGCCACACAAACATCAGACTTAATGCGTTTCTTAGTTTTATGGTACGAATTGTTTATTAATGCACGGACGTGAGTAACATTACAAAGAAAACTCTTTTCACCAGCAAACTTTAATTAAATCTAAAGAAGAAACTACAAATTTCGGAACCTAGCACAGTATGGTGATGAACCATGGGCCCTTCGGAGAGTAGATCAGAAACACCTGGAAAGATCTGAAATGTGGTGCTGGAGAAGGACGGAGAAGATCAGTTTGTCAGATCGTGTGAGAAATTAAGAAGTGTTACATAAAGTCACGGGGGAGAGAAATGTCATACATGCGGCAAAAAGAAGAAAGGCTAACTGGACTGGTCATATCTTGCGTAGGAGCTACCTAATAAATCACGTTATTGAAGGAAAGTTAGAGGGAAAGATTTGCGTGAGGGGAAGAATGGGAAGGAGACATAAACAGCTACTGGATGAACTTTAGGAGACGAGAGGTTACTGTAATTTAAAGGAGGAAGCAGTAGATCACACTGCGTGGAGAACTGGCTTTGGAAGAGGCTGTGGACCTGTCGTAAGACAGACTGCGGAGTGAATGACTAGGAAATGGGGTGCCGTATGTCACTAAATTGATCAGGTACATTCTGTTCATTCTATACGTTTATGGTTATGACGTGATTGTTAGAGTTATAGATATAGTGACCCGGACGTTATTGCGACGAAACGAATGATGAGGACAGCACGGGGCACACGCTGCCTTCGGATAACTTGTTTTTGTTAATCATTCCAGGTTTACGGAAGGGCGTAACTTTGTCAACGGGTTGTGTAAGGTCGGTACATGCGAACGGACTCTTCTGGACGAGACCATTGTCTGCGTCATTACATTATCTGGCGTGGGACACGAACGCAAAACTTGCTGAAGGGTATTCGGCCTCCATATTTACAATAACAGTCAACAGGATTTGCAATCCTAAACTCACACAATAACTTTACCACCACGAGACTTTAAGATTCTCACCTTGATGTCCTTCGGCCGTACTTCGAAAGCAGAAACCTTTGAAATTTTAATTGATATCATTGAAGATTTGGGTTTTCTTCCACGTGATTGGGAACAGCCGATATGACGTTTTAAAATACATAAAAATTATCCTTTACGAAGCTTTACTGAGGTTTTCTTTTGTTTTTACAGAAAGTGGACGTACGAGTTCATATAATAAGTGCCAGTCTTTCCTAAGTCCAAATTTGGGAAAAGAATTATCGCTTTTTCAGGGACTTAGATATTGTATCACTGTACAGATACAATATGTAGGAGACGATCACAAAACGAATGTTTGGGAGGAGGGTGCTGGGATGAATAACTTTTTATAAAGAATTCTGATAATAACACTGCGATTTTTGTATTGGAGTGGAGAAATCAAGCAGCAGTTGATGGGCATCGCTTGCAGCATGTATTATGGGAAACACATAATGGAGAAGGGGCCGCTTAACTATAACGTAAAGACCGCTTGGGAGACCGCACAGGTGTGTGGATAATATTAAAATGTATTTTAAGAAAACAATGAACTAGACTTAAATGGCCCATTATTGCTACCGGTTTCTGGATCTTGTAAAGATGGCTTTGGACCTCCTGCTTGCGTAAAACGGAAAGTCGATTGAAAAATTGCCTTCCGAACCGCGTCCATTTCGTGGGAGTTTATCCTGAAAGCTGCCCCCAAATCTTAAGCCCTCTTTCAAAATGATTTTAATGCAGGTTGTGCCAAAACGATAAGTGATCTTTTGTAGTCAATATTTTGAATGAACAGGTGTGGGTATTTATAGTGGGTTCTGCAGTAGAAGTGGGGAGTCCCAGTTCTGTAACAGTTTCCCGGGTATAATGGTTCGTTATCGAGTGGCAGAGCAAGGTGTATGCGATGATGTGCAAGTATAATCTTGCAGCCATTAAAACATCACTTGCAAAAAAAGGAGATAATGGTGCACAGCATATCCCTGCTTAGCTACGTCTCAGTTAATTGGTATGTCGCTGTGGTCTCTGGCGGCTTAGTTGCTTCGAGGTTATATACACCAGGATAAAAAGATCATATTGTGAATAAAAATTCTATATTTAATTATGCACTTGCTTGTGCAACTCAATACATACTATAAGTATACACATGGTGAGCGAAAAATGCACGGACAAATGCACGGTGAATGAATATAATCCACAATATAGAAATATGTTTTATTACGAGGGAAATTCATTAAATAACAGGAATTTTATTCTAAAGTGAATGGAAAAGTATGCACAACGAAAAAGCTTATTTCGGGATACAAAATGGCTCCTCAGCAATATGTCATGTAGGGGTCGTGACGATCAAACAGTTTGAGCCTGCGCAGTAGGCCGTAGAACATGGTCGCTCCACTGTCAACTTGCACCGTGGAAGAGCAACGAAGCGTTATTCGTATTTTGTGGTCAGAGGGTGTGAAACCTTCTGAAATCTACAGAAGAATGAAGGTTCAGTATGGAGACAGTTGTTTGAGTTAGGGGAGAGTGTATGAATGGGTGGAAAGATTTCAAAACGCAGGACAAAATGTCAGTGATGAACACCGGAGTGGGAGGCCAGTTAGCGTGGCAAGTGAGAAAGTGAAACAGCAGGTCGAGCTTTTTTCTAGAGGGCATCCGCAAGCTTGTGGACAGGTGGACCAAGTGTGTTGCGAAGCAGGGGGACTATGTCGGAAAATAAGACACAAACAATTTCTGTAAGTGCTCGTGTGAAAAATTTATTATAAAATTCCTATTATTTAATGACTTACTCTCGTATTTTTTTATGTTCCATCCGTGCTTTGATCAGGTCCATAATACAGAGTGATTAAAAGATGGACTCAATTGAACAGTAAACGGCGCCTCAACACACGCCAGACAGTTGGTTGCGGTATTCCAAGTTATGTGCTCGCTCTGCGTGTTGACTTGCGTGGGCTACGCTCAAAACTCTCTTGAATTCGTCTCACGTTCTCCTCTGATACACGTGGTCGGCCGGAGCTTTTCACTTTACACA
>Ga0123357_10011554_pt1 | contig 11333 bp, 6 predicted proteins | sample TergutEmb28metaG_FD_89873 | JGI IMG/M metagenome (GOLD analysis project Ga0123357, IMG submission 89873) | Embiratermes neotenicus P4 segment gut microbial communities from Petit-Saut dam, French Guiana - Emb289 P4 | ecosystem: Host-associated > Arthropoda: Insects > Digestive system > Gut ...
ATGTAGGTATATGGACTGGATTGAGCTGGCCCAGGATAGAGACAGGTGGCGGACGCTTGTGAGTGCGGTAATGAACCTTCGGGTTCCGTGAAATGCGGGGAATTCCTTGACTAGCTGCAAACCGGTTAGCTTCTCAAGAAGGACTCTGCACCATGGAGTAAGTAAGTAAGTAAGTGATTGAATAAGTAAGTGACCTAACTTATTTCCATAAAGAATTTTATCAAGTTTGTCTTTGATTTCTGAGGTAGGGATGGAGTTTAGAATACTATTTGGATAAATGTAAGGCTTCAAATGGTTACAAATGTTGACTGGTGATCGTCAGACATAAATATATTTTTCAATATTTACACATGTATTACCGTCCGCCATAATAATAATTGATTAACTTTGTCAATAGGTGTCATATATGTTCGGTCATGTGGACCACCCTCAGGCACTCAAATACATGGTTTTAAAAAAAACAAGTAAAAATACACAGAGATATTTTAAAATATGTGACAATTTACAAACTATAAACCCTATTAAAACTTCATGAAACACTGGAAATAAAATACTTCAAATATTTCTCATTTGTGTTTCTTGCTTATGTGTTTCTCCTGTTGTTTGTAGAATTGTTATTTATTTCGAGTTTTTAGTTTCCTTTTGTACTTTTGGCAGTAGTAATTATTAAGTAAGACAAATTACATAAGACAGTCTATTTATTATATAACATATCTAAAGAATATAATTTGGAAATTGCTACAAAAAAGACGAAAGTATTTGGTTTCGTGGAACGGATCACCTAAGAACAAAAATTATTATAAATGATGAAACACTAGAACAAGTTAGCCAATTTACTTATCTAGGTTGCAGTATATGTTACCAATTTTCCAATTATGTAGAATTTAAATTGGCAAACATTTTTACAATTAATAGGTACTATTAAGAGAACTATTTTTAAAAAAGTGAGAAAGGAAACTATTTTTAAAATATACAACATACTAGATATACGTACATGTCTATATGGGTCAGAAAATTGGAATCTAAGAGCCTTACAAAGACGAAGAATTGAAGCGGCAGAAATGAAGTTACCCAGACCTCAGGCATGCTACACCCTTTATGACCACAAAAGAAATGATTACATACGCCGTGAATTACGGATTACAGGCATAATAGACAAGATAGATGAATACAGACAGAACTGGCTTTCACACTAGCAAAGAATGCCACAAAACCGAAGCCCTTTGAAATCATACCACTACAGACCACAAGGAAGGAGAATAATTGGAAGAACGAAGAAGCGTTGGCGCGAGCAGCTGTAACTCTGGAGACGGAACGGATCAAAGGGTCAAATCCTTGATGTTTTATGATGATGAAGTTCGCTTAAAATCTGTATGTTAGTTGTTATAACTGAAAAATTATTTTTGTTTTAATTCTCAGAAAAAATTTTGTATATTCTATACGCATTTTTTAAATTTACTTACGTTCTTTTATATTGATTTCCGGTACCAACTTATTAGATTAAGTCTGTAGGCGAAGTATCTTCGCGTTATTTTATATATAATAAAAGCACATAAGATAAATACGTATACAATATTTAGAATCCAGTGCCACGTGAAATTAGTAATAACGTTGAGTGAGACATCCTTGTTGTGTTGATCAAAACACAATTAAATATTGGTACAGTCAAACACAACTTATATTTGCTATGGGTGGTTAACAAATCTGTCAACAACTACATGTTTCGACTTCTATATTGGCTATCATCAGGTTGTACAATTACTTGTTATAACTTGTTATTTGAAAAATGTCTTATGTGAACCAGACCTGGTCAAATATCAGTCACACTGTATATTGTATGGTTAGCCTTATAACAACGAAAAGTACAACCTGATGATGGCCAGTATAGAGGTCGAAACATGTAGTTGTTGACATATTTCTAGACTGCGTTTGAAATGTGATTGCACACGGGTAGAAACTAGATTTCGTCTTTCGGCTAAACGGACGAGTCCATTTAAATCGGCGGGGGCGTCAGTTTAGTCGACTACTGGCAGCCGAGGTGTGCGCATCAGCGGTAGTAATGCTGGATACACCATGTTCTGAGGTAGTGTGAAGGGTACTGGCTACCCACTTCATTCGCCAGTTTCCCCTTCACTTCCCCTCCCGTCCATCACCTTGTGCCATCATATTTCAAGTAGACTCTAAACCACTCGTAGCAAATATAAGTTGTGCTTGACTGTACTCCCACCTAATTGTGACTTGTAATAGCGTTTAGAATTTGTTAGAACTAACATACTTTAAAAATTTTACTTGTTTTTATTTTTTTAGTTAAGGGGTTTAATGTTTGAGGATGGTCTACACGGTCGAAACATGTAGTATCTATTGAGGAAACTAAGAAATTTTGTTGTGGTTGATTGTAATATGTATGTCAGTATTTATATAACATGACAGAGCGAGAAGAACTCCACAAAAAAAACTTTGTTCTTGTTTTTCATTGTTTATTAATTAATTCCTGATCTTTACTACGGCATTATTATAAGTTATAAAACTTTTTGTTATACCGTCGTTACAAAACAACGTGGTGCAGCTGTCTATATTCCTGCAACTATCTACTAAGCGACATGTTTCGGCCCCCATAGGGCCATCGTCAAGCTTATAAAATAGTGGTGTTTCTTACCAAGGTACATCAGTAGTGTTTCCTACAGGATAACGTAGTTTAAAATTCTAGTGTTATTAAAACCGTATTTTTGTTAAAATTGGTATAAAATATCGTTTTGGGGAGTTTTGTTTCTTTGTAGATGCGACAGTCGTTTATAAGCCTGATGATTGCCCCATAGGGGCCGAAACATGTCGCTTAGTAGACAGTTGCCGGAATATAGACAACTGCACCACATTGTTGTGTAACGACGGTATAACAAAAAGTTTTATAACTTATAAAAATACGTTAACACAACGGGATTGATAACACCCAGTTTACCACGGCAAATGTAAGCATTAACCCTTTGACGCCTAACGACCACTATAGTTGTCCTACCGCACCGCTAACCTCTAAACGTTGCATTTTATATATTTATTCAACAAATATAAATACTGAATATTTTAAACATGGTATATACGCTCCGTGTTTTTTCCTTCAAAATGCAGTTTGTTTCATAATTCTAATGTATTTGGTTTCTGTTTTATTCACATTTTATATACAGGATGTGCTAAAATTTAAAAAAATAATTCCGGCGCCAAAAGGTTAAAGGAAAACTGTATGGTGAAACTTTCGGCTTGTATTTCTCCGACGGCTTCATCATTCTGTTGCATTCTAAGTAAAATAAACATCATAGTTCCTTATCAAAAGTTCTTTCTGAAATTATTGTTTAAAGTCTGCATGAGGATTATCATGGGAATCATTACCGAGTTTAATATCTCAGTCGCAGATGTACTTTTGCGTTGTGTTTTGAAACAACTATTATTTACCAAAACTTGTGACCTCCTGGGTATAGGATGCAAAACGCGACGAGAATTAAAGTAGATGTACCATAAGGCAAATTAAAGGGAGTTAACATACAGCAATGCCAATTTCATTAGTGCCACTCTTGGCTTAATTTTATACTTCGTATTACTGTGTAGCTTGTAGTAAAGATGAGGGATGAATGCCTGATGACATCAAAGGTGTCAGTCGGGGACGCTGAAGAAAATTGACAGCCAGGGACTTCAAAACTGGTGCTCTTTGACAAATATCACTACAGCTTTAATTCGTCATCAGTACCAAGTTATCAAAACGAATATTAAACGCAAAAATGTAACACGCATGAAAAATGGATATAAAATTTTGGTAGGAATGCATGAAGAAAGCAGACGACATTGCAGAACTGAATGGAGATGGAATTATGAAGAACGGTGGTTCTTGTGGGTATTTGATTTTTGGGTGAAAACTGAATTCATGTGGCTGAGGTTAGGGGCACCTGATATGTTATTGGAACATTGTCTTCACAATTGAAGAATAAGAGACCAAATTGATATCACAGTTTATTAAGTTTTATTTCACTTCTTCAGTGTTCGACATGTTTCGGACATTAATACATCCATCATCGGAAGCCTGCGACTTTTCTATTGTATCACCACATTGGTTGTGTGTTCTTGTTTCGATGTGTGTTGGAGTTTCGGTGTGGCTGGGTTGGGGTGTTAACCGTGTGGCAGGCTGAAGCCTACCACCCCAACCAGCCACACCGAAACTCCAACACACATCGAACCAAGAACAATAGGGCCAATGTGGTGATACAATAGAAAAGTCGCAGGCTTCTGATGATGGATGTATTAATGTCCGAAACATATCGAGCACTGAAGAAGAAGTGAAATAAAACTTAATAAATTGTGACATCAAGTTGGTCTCTTATTCTTCAATTATCACAATGATTCACGGTCCAATATATATAAGATGGTCTTTACAAGTTCGGATTTCTGTAAAGGTTGGGGAATTTCTTGACCAGCGGAAAGAATGTTAACTTACCACGTTTCAGCCTAGTGTTAAAAAGGTACAGATGACGTAACTCATGTATCTGATTTATATTCAAGTCCAACTACAACAGGATCCCTTTCATCACAATTTCCGCTTCGTCCTTATTCATTCTTTGTTTGTTTGTTTCTTTTTGTTTTCTGGCGCGAAAGCCTCCCAGTGGGCAATGACCTCCTCATCCACGAAGTTTCTAGATCACACACAACGACGCACCACAATTGGTAGGGCTCCTCTGGACGAGTGATCAGCTCGTCGCGGAGACCTGTACCTGACAAAACACAACATTCACAACAGACAGATATCCATTCCGCCGGTGGTATTCGAACCCAAAATCTCAGCAGGCGATCGGCCGCAGACCTGCACCTTAGACCGCGAGGCCACTGGGACTGACATTCGTCGTTTGTGTGTTATCTAAATGTTCTGCTCCACCAGCAAGGGTTATACCTGGCAGAGTATTGAACGTGGTCCAATGGCTATTGCAAACTCTGTACTGGAAAACGTTTGGAATAGACAGTGGTGTATTTGAAGGTACTCTTCAGTCACCAGTCTGTAAAATTGAAGAAAACAAATACACACAGTCCGGTTGAACTTAAATTTGAAATAGCAGTCGAGCCCAGAACTTCCCTAAAACAAACAAGACTCTGGCGACCAAGTCGACCTGCTCGTTCAGTAAACTCACCTGTCTGGACAGAACTTCAGTACGTCGGAACTGATTTCGTTGTGTTAAAATAGTGAACCAGCTTGTGCCAAGACGCGAAAATTTGTTGTGGTCTCCCTAAAATATTGATATCTTTCCTAATGCCCCACAACTAAATTAATATTTTAATTCCATAGGTTATTTGTGACAGTGGACACAAAATAAACTTTATATTATCAAAGTTTATTATTACCAACTGATGCACAAGAGAATTGTTTTAAAAAGGAATATTAAAATTTACATTAAAATAGCTCCAAAATGTTTCGGTGTGATCACCATCATCAGGGAGCGTAATATGTGAGCTTACTGAAGTTACAGTTGTTGACACAATTGATTAAAATACATCATTGTGGTTAATCTGTTGCCCAAGCCGAGCGGTAAGCTTGGACGAGCCTCCTGTGGCCGTTGTGAGGACTATCCTGAAATTCCCACGGGACAGGGAATGAACGGTAGCGATAGTCAATTCGGAGGCTTCGCGGTTACCTAGGTATCTTGGGAGCTAAAGGACTCATTTGGGTTCAGTGAGTGACGAACAGCGGAACAAACTTAACAGTAAATTCTATTGTCTAATATATATATATATATACATTAATATATATGTAAGTTATACAAGTCCGAAATGGTTTTCTCAAGTCCCTTAGTTACGCTTAATATTCCGTTACAAAATTATAGTTAAATTAATCGTCACGCCACTATTCAATACCGATCGGTAATCGTGAAATTAAGAAAAATATTTTGTTTCCGAAAGTGACTCGCTAAAATAAGCAATTCAATAATCAGTCAGTCCAGCTTACATCCTGTTATATAACATTTATGAGGCAAAGTTGTCCGACATTTCCTAGTTTCATCAATCAAAGTTTCGTTACAAGCATATTCCAGGCTTTACAAAGAAGCCAAATAATTTCCAAATGTTGCGTATATTACACCTGCCTCCCCTAAAAACGGAATTTCGTGGTAAAAGTTCTTTTTAAACCGAAATTTTGACAATCCAAATTTGTTCTCGTAATGTATGTAACATCGTTAAAAATTTCAATACACATTACAGCTTCATATATTATCAGGTCCTTGTTGGTTATGTCTGCTGCACTGTTCCGAACTGTGCAGCAGACATACACTAGCGAGCTCACATAGTACGCTCCCTGATGATGATGATGATCACATCGAAACATGTTGCAGCTATTGTAATTTTAATGTGAATTTTAATACCCCTTTTTAAAACAATTCTCTTGTGCATCAGTTGGTACTAAAAAAACTTTGATAATAGCAAGATTCACGGTACAAGTGTGAAAAATAAACTTTACATACTTCATCTAATGTTTTAACAACTACAAATCATATTTCGGCCTAAGACGATAAGCAGGTGTACTAATATAAAAGAGCCATGCGATAATGATAGTTGGCAAATTTGTATCGGGAAAGGGAGAGAGAGAAAGGAATTAATTTTTAATAAATTTGGGAGTTTTTACACATTTTATATTAATGTATGGAAATTTTGTACGTGACAGCAGTTTAAAAATGGGCCCTTTTATCTCGATAGTTTTTTACAAAATATCTTCCTCATATTTTTTTTTATTAGTAAACCTGATGATTGTCTAGGTTCGTCTTAACCTCTTAAAGCCTACTGGTTACGTGATGCACCAACAATTTAACATTCAACAACTGTACGCTCTGATCACAATGTATTTATGTGTTTTGTATTTATCTGAGAACAAACAGCGACTCGTGCCACTTACAGCATAAACTGATTGGTTTTTATAACTGAGATGAAAAGTGTTTACAGCGCGGTACGTACTGGGTCTTTAAATAAAGCAGTCTGCGCCTCGTCTGTAAAGGGTTAAAACTCAGTTTCTCGTAAAAGGAACCTCAGATTTCGATACATTCTTTTTGAGTGCTATTATAATCTCCTAAATTTTTGTGTTTACTTTGACAAAAATGTTGTCAGAATTTTGTACATCTTAAGGCTTTTGTGTGCTATAAAACATGAATAACGGATGCATTTCTTTAAACGCTTATAGAATTGCAGACACAGATAAACCATAAAGGTGAAATAAGAAAACATTGAAAATTTCACAGTGGTTTCATAATTACGGGCATTAACCTTAAGCTCAGGTCGCATTTACAACAACCATTGTCTCTCTAGGGCCGTCTGCCACTCTACCGATGAACCCTGTACTCACGGGTCTGATCGCCACCGCAGTTGGCCTGCTGGTGGTGGTTTGTGCTGTTGTTGTGGCACTCTACCGACGTCACCAGCACCGTCGTCATCCCCGCCAGGCGAAGCTGAGCCAGCTGGAGGCGGCGCTGCAACAGGCAGACGACCCGGCGTCGGCTGATGGCGACTGCGCAGGCGCGGGACACACCACACCGCTCAACCCAACAGCCACCACTGCTGGAGGAGTCATTGTTGCTGCCGACCATCGTAACGCGGAGGACACAGACCCGGACATCATCCCAAATAAATACGGTACGGCGACGCTTAAGTGAATGTACTATACATGATTACTGCGTAGGTTGTAGACGGAATCTTCACTATAATAAACGGCGATGAACCAAAGGGTTTGTGAATTCTGTGTCCAAGCAAAACATGCATATAGTAGGGCAGTCTTTTAATAATCAGTTTTATTGGATATGAAACGACTATAACATGTTAGTAAATTTATTTAAATAAGCCTTCTATATATTCATACCTGACAAAATATTTAAATCTTCGAAAATCAAAATTCATCTAATTGAGTATTAAATTTCAGTTTCACTATTACAAACAACACTTTCGTGCGTGTTACAAAGACTAAAAGGTTAACATTGTCAATGTAACTGGCAACTATTTATTGTAAGAATTACGCATAAATGACAAACAGGACACGCTGTATGAGAGAAATTTGAGTTTCCTTTGTGTTCAATTTCTCAATATTTATAATCGTACTAACGACTGGGCTTTAAATCTTTGAATCCATTTACGTAAATTTCAGTGTGTTTTGTAAAACGGATGAAATACATATAGAAACGTAATATTTTAAAAAAACCGAAAGAATAAATAGTAATTCATTTCCTTAAACATAACCAAAAACTCCAAATTCGTGTACATATATTTGTGACAGTGTCATACATAATGGTTAATGGTTCTAGGGTTTGGAAATGTCACAGATGTGGCAGTCGGATTTACGTCATTATAAAGCGGAAGGAATAGACAATTAACCGTCTGGCGCCGGAATTATTTTTTAAATTTTAGCACACTCTGTATATAAAATGTGAATAAAACAGGAACCAAATATGAAACAAACTGCATTTTGAAGAGAAAAAAACGGACGGTATATACCATGCTTAAAATATTCAGTACCTGTATTTGTTCAATAAATATATAAAATGCAACGTTTATAAGTTAGCGGTGCGGTACGACCACTATAGGGGTCTTTAGGCGTCAAAGGGTTAACAAGCTTGTGTGGTTGTAGGACCTGTGTAATACACTGTAAAATAATACACCAACGCCGAAGCAGAGATCTCTTTTCTGGCTGCCATTACTGTTAATTCAGAGTAAGAAAATTACGTCTTTATGTAACCGAAAAGAATATACAAGTAAAATTCGGGTTTCTCAAAATTAATTCATCACCATTTTATGACCTTGGGCGTAAAATATTTATGACTTAACTAAAGGAAGATTTTAATACTCTCCAGCAGTGGAATGCTAACAGCATTTTCTTGCTAAGCAATACAGCAACTGCATGGCATAGTGAAAAGTGTGTTTAACCAGAATCTAGTGGCTTTTATGAGCTATATTTATATTTCGTGTGTGTGTGTGTGTTTGTGTGAGTGCCACTTCATTTTCTTCATCCGTGCACGTTTATTTTACGACATTTAGGCTAATATAAAACTTTCGCCTGTTATATTTGACGAAGACTTTACAGTCGTAACTGGTAATATTAAACAGTGCCTGTCATAGGGCGTCAGTCACATCGTCGTTTTCGGTGCTGTTACCCACATAACCCTACCTTACCTTCCCGCATTATTACAAAACGCAATACCTTTCAACCTCATTTTTACATAATACCATTTCTATTTAACGTCAGTGTTTCTTCTTTGCTGTGACTGTATACCATAGTCTAACAGTCTGTTATGAATTCACAGAGCTGTATCATTTTTCTTGGCTCTTGACTGCTGTTTGCCCAATGACTTCATAAAATACAACTGCTCCAGGCATAACACGTTGAGAGGGAAGGATAGGTTGGGTGTGGGTTTGCTATGGCTGCTGCTTCCCTGGTGATGCAAAGTGGATCCAGCAGTACCCTAACGCAAACTACATACGATAGTGTGTTGGTTTCTGAGCAGGTTTATGCCAGGGAATTATGCGGTGTATAAGGTAAAGAATTTCTGCCTTTACTCATCTCCTGGGTTACTTACTTTACCCTTGTTTTATTTTTCTTTGTACATTATCCTTCTCTGCTTCTCTCATTTCTTCTTATTCTCCCTAGAGTGCAGACGTACGTAAATTTCACAGGCATAGAAGATACATATATAGAGAGGCAGACGAGTACAGTTTCCTCTGCACTATTGACAGTGCTTCGGATGGGAAGAAAGAGACGTACTCTTGCTTGTGGCCGTGAGCTACGAGCAAGCAGAATAAGAAATTGCCAAAGAGAATACGAAAGCAGAAAGTTAAAGTTATTTAAAAGATCGAAAGGAAATACAGTTCCATCTATTTTATCTTGGATCTTTTAGTCCATTAGCACGTTTCTCAACACCAAGCAGAATTGCAAAGACATCATCATCATCATCATCATCATCTTCAGCATCATCATCATCATCATCTTCTTCTTTCGTCGTCGTTGTCTTTTTCATCATCATCATCATCATCATCATCATGATCATTATTTTCGTCTTCTTCATCATCATCTTCTACTTCTTTGTCGTCGTCGTCTTCTTTTTCTTCATCAACATCATTATCATCAACTTCTTCTTCATAATCATCATCATTAACATCTTCATCTTCTTCGTCGTCTTCATCATCATCATCATCATCATCTTCTTCTTCTTCTTCTTCTTCTTCTTCTGCTGCTGCTTCTTCTTCTTTGTCGTCGTCTTCTTCTTCATCAACATCATTATCATCATCTTCTTCATAATCATCATCATCTTCGTCTTCTTCGTCGTCTTCATCATCATCATCATCTTCTTCTTCTTCTTCTTCATCTTCTTCTTCCTCGTCTTCTTCATCATCATCATCTTCATCTTCTTCTTCTTCTTCTTCTTCTTCTTCTTCCCCCTCATCATCGCATATATTACTGTTTAGCAATCTAAACTAATCTGCCTTTCAACCAGTGTGTACTCCATACACCTTCTAGAAGTAGAAGATTTCCATACAAAGATCATGTCAGAAGCCCATCCGTAAATTCACAACTTTTCAAGAATGATGTTTGTCTGAAGCGGGACATAAATTTTAACTGGAAAATATTTGTGTTGTATTATGCCAATGAGCTCATAAATTACAATTTTGAATGTGTAATGATCTTTATGCAATATACTACATAGGATAACATTACGTACCACGTATCGGCCGAAATGTAACTGCAAGTGGAGCTTCTAAATATTCATATTTTTGTAAGACAAATGGTTAAATTAATAGTTTAATATTATCGTAGTACACGAACAAAACGCGATGTCTCAAAGCAGGTTTGTAACAAAAATTTAATTAATCCCAACACGACAATTCAAAATGAACGGTAGTATATACAGTGACGTCAGAGATTCGTTGAAATTCGAGATTATTTTTTGTGCTTTGCTCTGTGAGACAAATTTGACAACCGTCTGTAAACACGCACGCCTACTGCAGAGTTGTTCTTATGAGAAGGATTTTGTGAATAGTGAATAGAACTGGAAGCATTCAGCAGTGGGCAATGGAATTAGTTCTGTACGTTGATGTATTCCTTCGTATGCTAGAGGATATCGCTGTCATTTTTGGAGGTGTCTACGTAAAATGTAAAATGTTTTTTAATCCAATGCCCCACATGTCCTTTACGGACTTCGTGGTCTTCCCTCCTAGGCATGGCAGAAGTGTAACCGACTTCTGAGGTTGGGACACCCATGAGGCGCGGTTACGTTGTCCCGATGATGTGAGTGGTGATATAGGAGGATGTAGTGCCAGGAGGGCCCTTAAACCTAAAT
>Ga0123357_10011556_pt1 | contig 11333 bp, 9 predicted proteins | sample TergutEmb28metaG_FD_89873 | JGI IMG/M metagenome (GOLD analysis project Ga0123357, IMG submission 89873) | Embiratermes neotenicus P4 segment gut microbial communities from Petit-Saut dam, French Guiana - Emb289 P4 | ecosystem: Host-associated > Arthropoda: Insects > Digestive system > Gut ...
CGCCGCCGACCAGTTGCACCAGTTCGTCGCCCAGCTCGACCTGCCCGTGCTGGGCATGCTGCGGCCCACGCAAAACTACGTCTACCTGGCCGCGCGCGGCCTGACGCTGTTCGACATCGCCCCAGGCCGCGTGCAGCGCGACCTGGACCAATGGCAAGGCATCTGCGACTGGCTGGACCAATGAGAACCTTCAACTCCCTCACCGAACTGGCCGCCTGCGCGGGACAGGAAATCGTCGTGACCGACTGGTTCACGGTGACGCAGCGGCACATCGACCAATTCGCCGACGCCACTGGCGACCACCAATGGATCCACGTGGACCCCGAACGCGCCAAAACCGGACCGTTCGGCGCCACCATCGCGCACGGCTACCTCACGCTGTCGCTGCTGGCCGGCTTGAGCACCGGTTCGCTGAAGATCAACGGCGTGCGCATGGGCATCAACTACGGGCTGAACAAAGTGCGCTTCATGGCCCCCGTGCCGGTGGGCAGCCGCCTGCGCGCGCGCATGACCCTGCTGGAAGCCGCGCCCATCGACGGCGGCCTGCAACTGACCTGGCGCAGCACCATTGAACGCGAAGGCAGCGACAAGCCCGTGTGCGTGGCCGAGCCGCTGTCGCGGTACTACGCCTGACCGCAAGGCAAGCGCCATGAAATACCCCCTCGCATTGGGCATCGCCTGGCTGGCTTTGTGCGGCCTGCCGGCCCACGCCGACGCTCCGGCGCCCGACGGCAAAACCATCGACATCGGCTACACGGACAGCAAGCTGTCCCTGCGCCTGCGCCTGACGCCACCCGCCGAAGACGGCTGGAACGGGGAACGCAACAACTTGGGCGCCACCCTGACCAAAAAAGGCAAGCTGCCCGGCGAAAACCAGCAGATCGAGGCGTACATGATGACACTGGACGCGCCCTCGGCATCGATGGCGGACTACATCGACACCATCAAGGCCAACATCCAGGAAGGCTACGCCAGCAATAAAAAATACAGGCTGGTTTCATCCGACGTGCAGGCCGATCCGAAGGACACCCGCTGCGCCAGAATTCACATCCTGCTGCAAGACATGCAGCCGCCGCCCGGCAGTGACAGCGCCAACAAAAAATGGAGCGAGCAATACACGCTGTCCTGCGGCCTGACGCAGGTCAAACGCCTGGGCTTTGAAGTCCGCTACTACCAGCGCTACTACGACCCCAACAAGGACGAGCGCTTCGCCGAAAAAGCCGACCGGCTCTTTCGGAGCGTGACCATCGAAGAAAAGACCGTCGATGGCAAACAGCCCTGAACCATTCAACGTCCAAAACGCAAATAGCCCGACAACTTTTCCGATTCCCTGACTTCATCGTGCGGCACCAGCAGGTACTTCCACGGCTTGCCGCCGACGCTGGCGGCGTACTCGGTGGCATGCCCGCACCAGCGCACCGCCGCCGCGGCCTTGGCCTGCACCTCGTCGGTGTTTAGATCGTCCCGCTTCTTGGTTTCCGCCATGAGGATCATGGCTTCGGTTTCCGCCACGAAATCGGGGATGTATTCCGGCTGTTCGTTGCCCAGTTTGTAGTAAATCTGGAACTGCCCCTTGGCGGGCTTGAACCACTTTTGTGCATCCCGTTCGAGGATGACCGCAAAACGGCGCTCCGCATCGGAATCGAATTTTTGCAGCGGGTACAGGCACTTGCTGAATCCGCCGAACAGCATCTGCCTGATCCGGCCCACATCCTCGACGGTCTCGCGGAAATGGCGCGGCGCCTGGCCCGCCGCGACCGTGTAGTTGCAGGGCTTGAGTTCCGTGAAGCCACGGCTGACCCGCACCTCGAACCCGGTGGCTTCCTCGAAGAAATGCGCCATCATCTGCGCGCGGATTTCCCGCGCGATCAGGCGGCGATCCCGGTCCAGCACGCCGATGGCTTCCGCTTCCGAAAGATAGCTGGAGAGGTGCCGCGTCATCTGGCCCGCCAGGTCGTAGAGCAGATCGGCGTGGGTGAAATAGTCGATGTCGTCGAAGTCCAGCAGCGCGTGGACGATATAGTCCTCCGGGCGCTGCTCCTTCAGGCCGGCTTCAGCCGCCAGCGTGAACTGCTCGTTGGTGCGCAGCATCTGGCCGACGATTTCGCGCTGGCCCGGTTGCAGATGCAATTGGCTCACGTCCAGCGTGAATGCGTGAAAACCCGTCGTCACCTCGCCCTTCGGCACCACGGCGATGCGCGGGATGTCGATGGTCTGCCGCACCAGAATTTCCGTGGTCTTGGCCACCACGGCGGACAGATCGAGCGCGGGCGCCGCCTCATCCGCGCCCGCCAGCAGGTTGCCCTGCATCGGCTTCAAGCGCTGCGCCACCTCCGCCAGAATCTTCTCTTGCAACGCCGGCTTGAGCAGCGCCCCGCTGGTTGGCGCCAGATCGCGCCGGGCCTCGTACTGGCCGATCACGTCCAGCACCACGCGCGCCGCCTGCTTTTGCGCCTCCGTCGTGAACACCGGGGCGGGCGCGGCGGCAGCCTCGCCGCCGCTGGCCGCCGCCGATGCCGGATCGACCGCCGGAAACTCCGTCAGCCCAAGGCGGGCCTGCGCGCCGGAACCCACCTGCACACTCACCTTCCTGTCGTCGGCGCTGGGCGCTTCCAGAATGAGCTGCTTCAGGCGGATCGGCGAATCGCCGCGATTGGCCTCGTCGATGATTTCCTGAAACTTGTCGTGGGCGACGATGTTCAGCCGATCCACCGCCGCCACGCCCGTGCGCTGGCCGTAAGGCAGGCGCAGGCCGCGCCCGATGCTCTGCTCGATCAGCGTGCGCGCATTGGCGGCGCGCAGCGGCACGAGGGTATAGAGGTTGGTCACGTCCCAGCCTTCCTTGAGCATGTTGACGTGAATCACGATCTCGGTCGGCTCGTCCACGCTCTCCACCGCCAGCAGGCGCGCGATCATCTCCTCCTCTTGCGCGCCGGTGCGGCTGGAATCGACCTGAATCACCTTGCCCGCGTAGCGCCCATCGTAGAACTTTGCGGATTCCAGCAGCGCCAGCAATTGCCCCGCGTGCGTGGTATCTCGCGCAATCACCAGCATGAAGGGCTTCACGGTCTTGACGCCGTTCTCACGCGCGTAGGTGAGCAACTCGACCTTGGTGGTCTCATGCAGGCGCACGCCGTCTTCCAGCTTGATCTTTTCGACTTCCTCCGGCGTGTGGGCCTGGGCGTCGAAGTTGCGCTGGGTGACCACCGCCGGGTCCTTGACGAAACCGTCCTCCATCGCCCGCGCCAGCGGGTAGTCCATCACCACGTTTTTGAACGGCACCGGCCCCTTGCCGGATTCCACAAAGGGCGTCGCCGTCACTTCCAGCCCGAACAGCGGCTTCAGCTCATTGATGGCGCGCACCCCCGCGCTGGCGCGGTAGCGGTGCGACTCGTCCATCAGCAACACCAGGTCGGGCAGATTCGCCAGATGGTTGAAATAGCTGTCACCCAGCACCTCGCGCATCCGCTTGATGCGCGGCTCCTTGCCGCCGCGCACCTCGGAATTGATCTTGGAGATGTTGAAAATGTTGATGCGCACGTCGTGGGCAAAGCCCTGCGGCGGCTCGACCACCGCCGCGCCCGACTGGTCGTAGTTGTCGCCCGTGATGATCAGCGGCGGCTGTTGCGCGAACTCGGCGATGCCCTTGAACACGTACTTGGGCGTGTTGGGCGTGAAATCGGCGATCAGCTTGTTGTAGATGGTCAGGTTGGGCGCCAGCACGAAGAAGTTGTTGATGCCGTGCGCCAGATGCAGGTAGGCGACGAACGCCCCCATCAGCCGCGTCTTGCCCACGCCCGTGGCCAGCGCGAAGCACAGCGAGGGAAACTCGCGCTCGAAATCCTCCAGCGTGGCGAACCCGGCCTTCAACGTGGCAAGAATGGCGGCCACATCCCGCTCATGGCCCAGCAGTTCCGGCGCGGCCTCCAGCGCCCGCGCCAGCCGCGCCAGCGATTCCGCCTGCGGCGGCCGCAGCGACAGGCGTCCGGTGACTTGGTGCAGGACGCGGGAACTCATGGCTGGGCCTCGCGGTTCTTGTCGCCGCAATCATCGTCTGCGGCGGGCGCGGCTTTTCGGCCTTGCTCAAGCTGTTTCAGCATCCGGTCGAAGTCGCTCTCGAACAGCCTGTCTTGCACGATGCGGTATTTCTCGAACTCGCTTTCGGCGTGGGCGCGGGCAATTTCGGCGCTGACCTTACCTGCGTCTTGCAGGATTTCCCGATCCCAGAGTTTCAAAAATCCGCCGAGCCGCTCCTCCCAATCGGCCATCGTCATGGGAATGCGGCGCATGGCCTGAACTTCCGCCATGTCCAGATAAGCCGACACGACCCGCTCCATTTGCGCCAGTTCGAACGCCGAAAGGTGGTTTTTGGCGATGGAAACATCGTATTTATGGATTTTCCCCTTGGGCGCGCCCTCCCAACTGGTCAGCCCCATGTTTTCCTTCTGGTGGTCCGCGCGATCCACAATCACTTCCGCCGCCGTCTGGCCGTGAATGGCGTAATGCAGTTTGTTCTGCACAGCAGCAAAAAAACGCTGAGTAGCGGTGGCGGACGGATCGTAATCCAGTGCCGTGGCGTAAATATCGGTGATCTTCTGGTAGAACTTGCGCTCGGAAAGGCGGATTTCCCGGATTTTTTCCAGTTGCTGCTCGAAAAACTCCTTCGTCAGCACGCTGCCGCCCGCCTTGAGGCGATCCACATCCATCGCCCAGCCCTGGATGGTGTAATCCTTGACGATCTGGTTGGCCCACTTGCGGAACTGCACCGCGCGCTCGTTTTCGATCTTGAAGCCCACGGCGATGATGGCCTGCAAGTTGTAGTGCTCGACCTCCCGCTGAACGGTTCGGTTGCCCTCGGTTTGAACTATTAAGTATTTCTTAACAGTTGCCCCCGGCTCCAGCTCCCGATCAGTAAAGATGCGCTTCAAATGCTGACTGATGGCAGGCACGGACACATCGTAAAGCGTCGCCATCATCTTCTGCGTCAGCCAGATATTCTCATCCTCATAGCGCATTTCCACAGACTGCGGGTGCTCGCCCGTGGCCGCCACGAAAGTGAGGTATTCAGCCGCCGAAGAGCGAACAAGAGAAGTTTGCTGCTTCTTGCTCATCACGCATCCTCCCCCGCATCGCCAAACAAATCAGCCGTCACCGCCGCCTTGCCCGCCTTCCTCTCCTCGCCCGTTTGCGGGAGAGCACCCCGCGCCGCGCGTTCGCGCGCCAACGCCACGGCGCGATGCAACTGCGCCTGCAAGACTTTCATGTCGGGGATGTGCGCCAGATATTCGGCCACGCGGATGTTGGATGCGCCCAAGTCCAGCAATTCCACCTGCTCGGCTCCGGCGCTGGCGCACAAGATCAAGCCAATGGGCGGCTCCTCGCCTGCCGGGCGGTCGTGCTTGTCCAGCCAGCGCAGGTACAACTCCATCTGCCCCTTGTGCGCGGGCTGGAATTCTTCCAGCTTCAGTTCTACAGCCACCAAGCGTTTCAGGAAGCGGTGGTAGAACAGGAGATCGAGATAAAAATCCTTGTTGTCCACCGAAATGCGCTTTTGTCGCGCCACGAAGGTGAAGGCCACGCCCAGTTCCAGCAGGAACCGCTCCATTTCGCGCAGGATGCCGTCTTCCAAGTCACGCTCGCTGTAATCCTGCGGCAGCCCAAGAAAGTCCAGCATGTACGGGTCGCGGAACACAAGGTCGGGCGTCATCTGCCCGCCAGCCCGCAGGTGGCTGATTTCCGCCTTCACCACAGATTCCGGCTGCTTGGCGATGGCCGTGCGCAGATACAACTGGCTGCCGATGCGCTCGCGCAGGGTGCGCACGCTCCAGCGTTCCACCCGGCACATTTCGGCGTAGAACTCGCGCTCCAGCGGTTGTTTGAGCGGGAGAATTTCGATGAAGTGGCTCCAGCTCAATTGTCGTGACAGCGTCGCGACAATTGGCTCATCGGGGAATGCCGCCTCGGCAAATTTGACCATGCGTGTCAAGGCCGACATGTTGAACCCCCTACCATAGTCGCGCACCAATTCTTGCGACAGTGTCGCAAGAATCTGTTGGCCATACTCCGCACGCCCATCCTTCAACGCCTCGCGCCGAATGCGTTGCCCCACATGCCAATACAGCATCGTCAACGTGGCATTTGCCGTCTGCGCCACATGCTGGCGGGCCGACTCGATCAGCCCGCGCAGTTCGGCAAGCAGCGCATCGCCGTGTTCCGGCAGGGCAGGTTGGCTCGTCACCATCACCCTTCCTCCCCCGCATCACCAAACAAATCCGGCGTCACCGCCGCCTTGCCCGCCTTCCTCCCCTCGCCGGCTTGCGGGAGAGGGGCCGGGGGAGAGGGCGCGGCCAGCGGCAGATTCGCCACATTCAGGCTGTAATCGTCGTGCCCCCACTCGCAGCGCGCCAGCACCATCTTGGGAATCTTCTTCAGCGTCAGATTCGGCCAACGCTCCACGGCCTGCGCCGCCGTCACGCCCCGGAAGGCCGAGCAGCACACCAGCAGACTGCACCCTTCACCTTGCCCGCCCGTGGGAGAGGCTCTTTTGTCCCCCTCGCCCGCTTGCGGGAGAGGGGCGGGGGAGAGGGCAAGTTCATCCGAAAGCGCCTGCAACTGCTCGGCGGACAGGTTCTGCGTGGTGACGTAGATGAAATCCCGCTCGCTGGAATGCCCGTGCTGCCACCAGCGCGTTTCCGACGGCGCGTAAACAAACCCCTCCAGCTTCGCCAGCGCCTCCGCCAGTTGCGCCGCGTTGTACTCCGGATTGATGACCGGATTGCCCCAACGGTCGTTGACGATCAGCGTCGGCGCCAGCCGGTAATACCGGAACCCGCCGCCGCCCTGCCAGCCCACGCTTTCCGTGATGCCGCCCTGATCCTCGCCGTCGATCACCTTTTTCAGGCGCGGGATGATGTAGGTGTGGCAATGCTCGCCCAGTTCGACCATGATCCAGCGCCGCCCCATCTTCTGGGCGACTGCGCCAGTAGTGCCGGAACCAGCGAAGGAGTCGAGGACAAGGTCTCCGATATCCGTGGAGATGTGAAGGATGATCTGAAGCAGTTCTTCGGGCTTCGGTGTAGCGAAAGGTTCAATATCTGGGAGAAGTTTTCTAAGGTGGTCGCGCTTCGCAGACTGATTTGATCCAGCTTCTTCCGCAGGCCACCACGTTCTGGGCACTACACCGTCTTGTACATCTGTCAAATACCTTTTGATAAGCGGCATTCCGTCGCCGTTTGAACCGAAATAGGCACGACCTTCCGAACGAGCATTCTCAAAATTTTCTTTAGAAAAACGCCAATAATTACCCTTCGGCGGAACAACAACCCGTCCAGACGGTAACGTAATTGGGTAGAGAAGCGATTCTCCGCCGCTCTTTGCAGTGCCATTGTCGCCCTGTAACCAAGCCCCTCTCGGATCATTGTCAGGGTTTCGGTAGCGTGCTTTTTGCGCCTCCGTTCTTGGGAGAGGATTGCGAATTTTCTTCCAGATGTCCCGGTTTTTTACGAATAGAAGGATGTGATCGTGTGCACTTGAGATATCGGTATCATTTCGACGCCCTTTATCCTTTTCCCATGCAAAGCTGGACACAAAACTACTACGCCCAAACACCTCATCACACAACACCTTCAAATAGTGGCATTCATTGTCATCAATCGTAATCCACAACGAACCATCTTCAGACAGTAAGCGCCGGATGATCTCCAGCCGATCCCGCATCAACCCCAGCCAGATCGAATGCTCCAAGCCGTCGTCGTAATGCGTAAACGCGCTGCCGGTGTTGTACGGCGGGTCGATGAACACACACTTCACTTTCCCCGAAAATTCCTGCTCCAGCGCCTTCAACGCCAACAAGTTATCCCCAAAAATCAGCCGGTTGTCGAACCTATCCCCATCCGTCACACGATGCCTAGCATGATACGACCGCTCCGCGTCTTCAAGCAAAATTCGCGGCTCCACCTTGGGCCGCTTTTCCTTGCCGATCCAGGTGAGTTCCAGTTTTTGTTTAATAATCATTCAGGTTTATTGATTAACTCAGTTGAGCAATGCGCCAAATAGATGTCGCTTGATCTGCCATCCAAGCTTGACGCGCAGTAATTCTCTCAGGCGTCCATTCCAAATTCTCCTCCGCCAATTTCTGCGTAATCCCAAAACCGCTCCGCTCATAGATAGAGCGCTTGACTGCATATTCCATTGCGCCTGCATCTCGATTTGCACCTGATTGCAACAGCGTCATGTTACCAAGCCGATAGGCAAGATTGCTGGCTTCCTCATGACTGAAGCCACACCAGCCATCCGGAGCATTTTGAGGAAGCACATGCTCTATGCCAAATGCATCACTGGTAAAGCTGTGCTCATTTCCAGACAAGTGCCTTTCCAATGCGCAAAGGATAAAACGCACAACTCGGTTGTTGCGTGAGTCCGTGGTACGGATGAGTTTGTCGGCAAAGGCGGCTCGAAATGCCCTGTCATCGGGATAAATTCCCTGCATGGCTTGCAGCGCTGGCCCAAGTTGCCTGAGGTCTCCCTTGGCGATGCGTCCGGCAACAGCGTTATAGGTGCGTTCCTGCTCGGCCGTGCTGAAAGCACCAATGACATTGTATCGCAGCGAAATAACCATTGTGGCTCGCAGCAATCCTGTGAAATCCGCAGGATCAAATGTACGTTTTGCAGCCAGCAACAACGAAAATGGTTGACGTACTCTGAAAGTTCGCAAGGTACTAGCCAGCTGCTTGTCATCCTGCGACCACTCCGATGCTTCGGGTGAAGATAGAGCCAAATAAATATCCAAATCCTCTTCCATGTCTCTGAGCAACTTGAACACACCCTCTCGATCCGTAACCTTGGCGCGGATAGTTTTAAAAAGCTCAGCTTGTCGCGCAAAATTGTAGCGACTATTCCAATGTACGCGCAAAAAATCAGGAAAATTTTCTGATTGTAAACGCCCGACAATATCCTCCCAACGCTCCTCCAGAGTACGAAGCTCATGATCTGTTTCGCCGCCACGATCAAGAACTGAAAACAGGTAATTTTTTAAAAGGTCAGTGGCTGATAAGCGCACGCCACGTGCATTGAGTGTTTCAAAAACCTTGTAAGCATTTAGTTCATCTGTGACAGTGATAACTGTAAAAAACAAGCGATCACTAATATTTTCGATCAACTGAGCCAACCGCTTCCCCTCGTCTCCAGTGCTCTCCTTCAAATAGACGGCAACTTGTTTGTCGAACCACTCGAACGCCTTGCGCAGCAAATGCTCCGAGGCACGAAATCCACGTTGCGGCAAATGACCTAGCGGAATGAGATATGATTGAAAATAGTTATTATTGTTGCGATTGAGCGTCAATTTTGGGCGAGGAATTAACGTAACCGGATCAAGATATCCAATATAAGTTTGACGAATCTGATTCAGGCGCTGCGCATTCGCCTCTGCTTCATTGCCAGAGTCGATCAAGCGCTGAATATTTTTGAGAACCGCCAACACGATGAGACTAATAGTCGTCAATCGTTGCTGACCATCAATAACATCAAAAGTTTTATCATCTGGAGACTGCAAAACAAGATAACCCATGTAATGAGAATTTTCGCCATCAGTTTTCAGCATAGCGAGAATATCTGCCCAGAGATCTTCCCAGTGGTCATTTTCCCAACTGTAATCACGCTGGAATCGCGGAATACGATAGGTCAAACCATTACCGATCAATTTACGAAAGGTGTTGTTTTCAGTTTTGAAGTTGGTTGCTGCCATATCATCTTCCTTTATCAAAGCTCCCATTCGATGGCGAACAGGATACGTTCCTTCACCTGCTGCTGAAGCAGCGCCTCCAACCAACCGATGGGGCCGTTGCGCTGCGCCTCGACTTCATCCTGCCGGTCAAACAGTTCCCTTCGCAGCTTACCGCGCCTGGCTTCCAGTTCACGCTGCTTTTTCTGCACGGCAGCTTTTCTGCGAGGTTTTCCACCCGCGCCAGTACGTTGTAATGCGACCAGCTCAATTCGAGAGGCACTGCCTCTCGAATTGGAAACGCCAGATAGAAGCGGCGCATGTTGCGCAGGTTGCTGGCATCAAAACCCTTGCCGAACAGTTCCGTGAGGCGGGCGGACAACTCGGCCAGTTGCCGCTGGCCGTAGGCGGCCCGTGCCTGCCCTTGCTGTTCGTGTTCGACGATCAGGCGGCCAATTTCCCAATAGCTCGCCACCATCGCCTGATTGACGCTCTGGCGCACATGGCCGCGGGCTTGCTCGACGACCTCGGCAATCCGGGCGATCAGCGGGGTCAGGCTGGCGGTTACGGGAAGGTCGGGGGTTCGTGTGGAGCTCATCTTTCTGACGCTGGAACGCGGTTGCCAAGCACGGTCGATTTTCCCATGCAGCCAGCTACTGACTGCCGCCAAACCCATTCTGCCGCCAAGCCTCGAACACCGTCACCGCCACGGCGTTGGACAGGTTCAGACTGCGCTGGCCGGGGCGCATGGGAAGGCGCAGTTGCTGCTCTGGGGCGATGGCTTCGCGCACCTGCGGCGGCAGGCCACGGGTTTCGGCGCCGAACACCAGCCAGTCGCCGGGCTTGAAGACCGCGTCGTGCACCGCCCGCGTGCCGCGCGTGGTCAGGGCGAACAGCCGCGCCATGTCGGGCGCGCCGTCGCGCAGGAAAGCGGCCCAATCCGCGTGGCGGCGCAGCTCGGCGTATTCGTGGTAGTCCAGCCCGGCGCGGCGCATGTGCTTGTCGTCCATCGAAAAGCCCAGCGGCTCGATGAGGTGCAGGGTGCAGCCGGTGTTGGCCGCCAGCCGGATGACGTTGCCGGTGTTGGGCGGGATTTCGGGTTCGACCAAAACGATGTGGAACATAGATGAAAGTAGGTCAGTCGTCGGTGCGTGCAAAAGCCATCGCGGTGATGTGCGCCGCGCCGGCGGCGCGCAGGCTGGCGGCGGCCTCGCGCAGGCTGGCGCCGGTGGTCATGACGTCGTCCACCAGCACGACGCGGCGGCCTTGCAGCAGCGGGGCTTTTTGCGGATCGACGGCGTAAGCGCCGCGCACGTTCTTCAAGCGCTCGGCGCGTGGCAGGCCGTGCTGCGGCGGGGTGTGGCGCACGCGCAGCAGCACGTCGGTGCTCACGGGCGGCGCGGCCAGCAGCCGCGTCAGTTGCCGGGCCAGCAGTTGCGCCGGGTTGTAGCCGCGTTCGGCCAGGCGCTGGGCCGACAGCGGCACCGGCAGCACCGCGTCGGCTTCGGCCAGCGCCTGCGCCACGCCGGGCGCGGCGGCCAGCATCACGGCCAGCGGCGCGGCCAGCCCGGGATCCTGCCGGAACTTGAACTGCCCGACACAGCGCGCCCAGGGC
>Ga0123357_10011557_pt1 | contig 11332 bp, 6 predicted proteins | sample TergutEmb28metaG_FD_89873 | JGI IMG/M metagenome (GOLD analysis project Ga0123357, IMG submission 89873) | Embiratermes neotenicus P4 segment gut microbial communities from Petit-Saut dam, French Guiana - Emb289 P4 | ecosystem: Host-associated > Arthropoda: Insects > Digestive system > Gut ...
AAATCCAGAGTATTGCAGTATTAAAGTTCAAAGTTCCGTATTGGAAAATGATGAAGGATTCTGGAATATGAGAACCAGAATTGCTACTATCAGATTGCAGGTTGCATTAGCAAAATCGTTAGTTGAAAAAGGCTTGTTGAAAAATGGTAAAGAGTTGCCTATTCAAGGGAAAATCATTATTCGTGAATCTTTTGAGCCATTTTATGAAGGACAGCAGGTAAAGATTAATCCAAGTACGGGAGAAGTAATTCTTTACATGAAACGACCCATTTACAGGCAGAGTATTTTCACTTCCAATATGGATGAGCGGGATATGTTCATAAAGGATTATTGGATTTCAGAGCTATCTGAAAAGGCAAACAAGCAAGCTGCAAAGGAAACTATTCCATTTGAGAAACTTATGGAAGAAGAATTTGCTTTCTAACACACTGAAAAAGTCCTCTTGATTGAAAGGTTAAGAGGACTTTTATTAAATTTGAATTGTCATTACAGTTAAGTCCGTGTGAACTTTAAACAAATATTAAAATTTTTGTTTGGAGATAACATATTTTTCTTAATTTTGCGCTGTATTGCAGCAATGTAATACGGACATATTTTAGGAAAAGAAGCATTAGCTTTTATTTTGGAGTCTGGAAACTACCACTTTTCAACGACAATCTATGAAATAAAAAGTTAATGCCTATGTTACAGCATGGGCTTAATTTTTTATCAAGATTGTCAGGTATGTGGTAGTACCTCAGATTCGGATATTAGTTACTGTCCCATGCTTCTGTATTTTTAATAATTTGCTGATTGGGGATGGGGAGGCAAAATTTATTCATTATTCATTATGAACAATTTAATTACAATATTATTGCAATATTCTGAACACGAATTATTTGATAGAGATATATGGTCATATTTAGGATATTTTTTAATTGCAGGTGCAATATTTGTAGGGATTTATATATTTGGTATGCTTATTATAATAAAGCGTTATCTCAATCCTAAAAACCGAAAAGGCAAAACAATCAAAGAAATATTAAAAAATATTTTTTGGCCTCCTTCTTTCTAATTCTAATTCATTCAGAATGTAAAACAATTAAAAAAAATAAAAACAATGAAGAAAATAATTATTTATCAAGTATTAATATCTTTATTATTAGTATCTTGTTCAACAAACAAAGTGAAAAATGACCTTGAAAAAGAGGGCTTAAAAGGAAAAGTAAAATCAGTTCAATCAGCATTATTTAATAGTTCAGAACAATTAGGTGAAACAGTTAGAGGAAATCTTATACATTATGATGATTTGAAGTCTTATAATGAAAAAGGTTATTTAATTGAAATAGTTAAATATTGGGATGAATGGGTAAAAATCTTTTTATTTAAATCTAACGATATTAATTCTAAAGCTGATATTGAAACGTATCATTATAATGATAAAAATCTATTGACAGAAATCGTGAATAAAGATATAAAAACGCTATGCGAGTATAATGAAAAGAACCAGATGATTCAAAGTAAATTATATGATAACTCAAATGGACAACTTCGTTCTACAACAACTTTTATATATGATGAATATGGTAACCCAATAGAAAGCATTGACCAATCAATAGGTAATTCTAAAAGAGATAAAACAACATTTAAATATGAATATGACAATAATCATCATATTATTAAAAGTGTTGAGAATAAACTAAATGACTATTCCATTATTAAAGAATTTAATAAAAATAATAACTTAACAGTTGAAAGAAAGATTGTTGGAAAAGTTGATTCATTGAATAATTTACAAGAAGTTATGACAGAAGAAAATTTATACACATATAATGATAAAAATCAATTAATTAAAGAGTTTCACAAAAACTCTGATGGAACAAACCAAATTGAAAATCACTATGGTAAAAAAGGATTATTAATTTCCTCACATGACTTTGGAAATAGTGTCAATACATCATACGATAATGAGATTACATATGAATATGACAGTCATGATAATTGGATTAAAAAAATATATAAATATGCGGATAATAGTTGTAGGTATGAAGAAAGAGAAATTAATTATTACAATGAGCCAGAAAAATCAGAATTTAAAGACCTCATGGCTAATATGAAGCAACAAAGAAAAATAGAACAAGCTTGTAATGTTGAGGTTGCAGCAGCAAATGTAAATGTTTATATGAATATGTTTTATCCTGATTGGAAAATTTGTACTGAAATAAAAATTACAAGTTTAGGTGATTGTAAATTCAATGCACAGTTTCAAGTTATTGACCCCCACATGAAAGAAGCAGGAGTTATATCTAAAGAACAAATTGTAGCTGAACTTGACTTGTCTGTTGAAAACTATACAAAGTTTAATTTCAAAATTATCAGAGGAACAATGTATTAATCTGCAATTATTATGACTAAGTATTTATTATCACGTTTTATCATTGTATTTTATATTGTGTTTTTTGGAAATTGGGCTTATAATGTGCCATACCAATTAGAACATTTCTTCGGAATATCAAGTCTTGATGACAAATATCTATTGTATTTTTTATCTATGGCATTGATTCCCATTGTAATTTGCATTGGAATTATAATTGCCAATGCAACATATACTGTATTACATTATAAAGATGAAATTTTGAATGAGAAAATAGCAAACAAAGGATTATCAATATGTTTCAATCCATTTTCAAAACAGTTCTGGTTACTTGTAAAAACTAATTACAGGATTGAAGCAGATAAAGAAAGTGAAAAAACTTTTTTACGATTAATCATTTTATTTTTCCTTGTTCCTACTGTACTCATAAAAGGAAATCCTATATTGAAAAATTATTATGGTACTGAATTTGAAGATATAAAGTATGATATAGTACCCAAAGAAGACGTTAAAGAATTAATTAGAAGTACAATAAGAGATGTATTTGAGAATGAAAAAGGAGTTGCAGTGAAAACAAGAGGTTATCTGTTTATTCAAGCAGGCTTATTTGATGGATATTATTCATTTGGATATGAGGGATTTGCTGCATATTTGAATTGTATTCCATTTGCCATATTAGAAAAATTAATATGGTCAATAATGTATTTTTTAATTCCATTTATAATAATACATTTATTATTAGAAAGATATGGGTAAAACATTGCTTGCTTTTTTTATTGTAATCTTTTTCACTATATCTTGTTCCAATAACAAATATAGTGATGGAAATTATTATGCCGATGTTGAATATTACATTCCAAGAACAGGAACACATTCAACTTATACGCTATCAGTAGAAATTGAAAATAACAAACTGACAGTTATTCATTTTCCTAATGGTGGGTGGTTAGATAACAGCCATTTCACACCACCTACCATTAAGGATGGAAAAGCAAAGTTTGTATCTGACAGAGGATATAGATATACTGTTAAAATATTGTATCGTAATGATTCATCTACTGGAACAACAAGGAATCAATCTTTTGAACTTACAGAAGAACAAGAGGAACTTCTTAAAAATGGTAATCTTGATTATGATGACCTCACGCCTGAACAACAAGAATATGTAGATGAGAATAATGATAACGATGCTTTAAGGGATGAATATAATGAATATATTAGAGAAACGGGTAGCAATATTGATTATCAGGAATATATTGAGGAAAGGGAGTATTAAAAAAACAGAATTTAATTTAAGTATATATGAATTATTTAGAAGTAAGTTTATCGGAAAGGATGCCATTTATAATAATATTTACTCTTGGAATATTGGTAATGATTTATGTCGAATATAGAATATTCAAAGTTGCATCTAAACGAGGTAATTTTAAATTTGAAGATGTAGTTTTTGGAATACTATTCTTAATAGCAATAATAGTAGGAGTTATAGTGTTATTAGCAAGTAATGGTTTATTAAGTTAATTGTAGTGATTGAATTAATTAATACATGAGAGAACGAAGGCAGAATAAAATATACCAGGTCTGCTATTCCTGGAGTTCTCTCTTATCATTACTACACATAATAGACTATTTTGTCAAGCATGAAAGTTCTCTCTCTTATTATTCCTAATAAATAATCAATTTTGGTAGATGTATCAAATGAAAAACGGAGTAAATAAGTAATCGTAATTTAGAGAGGAAAAAGAAAGTATTTGTCTGTCATTCCAGATAGAGCTATATATTACTACAACTAATTACCAAATAATACATTCTTCTTTACTGGGAGTTCTCTCAATAAGACTACAAGAAATATCCAATTAGAGTAGATATTACAAATACAATTTCCTATGTACATCCTGGGAAAAATTTCAATAACGATGTCAGTAAATTTTCAAATAAAAAACAGAGTGAATAAACAATAAATTATTAATCAAGTATGGTAAAATTCAAAAGTTAAACTTTAAGTTAATCTGAAAGAAAAAAGCAATCACAAATGAATGTAATTGCCTGATATATTTAGTATTAATTTTCCTAATTGATAGCTTGTAAGGCAGATGCTCTGAACCAGCTGAGCTAAACGCCCCTTAAAAAGTGATGCAAAAGTAATACTTATTTTTGAATGTGCAAAATAATATCCGAATTTATTTTTGCTCCTCTGTCTACTAATTAAAAAAGGGCGCCTTTGGAGCGCCCTTCTTTATCTGTTAGCAGAAATTTCGTTTATCTAACAACTACTTTAACTACTTTTGAGCCATTCTTCACGATTGCTATACCGCGAGGAGCTGCAATGGTTTGATCACTGCCGGTGAGAACAGCAGATTTAATCAGTCGACCATCGATCGAATAGATATCTACTTTTCCGGTTGTGCCTACACATTTGATGCCGCCATCTACACCGTAGATATTAGCTGTGCCTACTACTTGCAGATTCGTATAACCGTCTTCATCAAGGTTACCCCATTGGAAAGCTAATGCGTGTGCATCTTCAGGACTATCGCCCGATACAAATACCAAACGTTCGTTTACACTTGCCAGGTAGCGGAAATCTTTTGATTTTACATTTGTATCGAATGCGTTTGCGTTAGACACAATGTAGAATGGTTGATCAGGATCTTCCGAAGTGGTGGCATACAAGAATCCAAACGTTTGATTGAAGTTCTTGTCAGCTAAAACTGAATCTAATGGTGCAGCTTGCGCGTATGCCTTATTATTCGGAATCATATCTACAAATTCAGCAATAAAGTAAGGCGTTCCTGATAATGTATAGGTATCTTTCGAAGTTTCAGTAGCATCCGTTAAATACAAGTCACCCAGTTTGATTCTATAATACCAGATAGGACGTTTTGTCCAATCGCCAATCATAGAACGACCACCGAATACAAGGGTTACATTGGATGCCAGATTGGTTCCCATCAGTTTACCAAAGATATCGGGATCTGTTGCTTTCGTGACGAAAGAAGATCCGGTCATAGAGCCATTATTGTAAGTGGTCAAAGCGCCATCTCTGGTTTTGCTGATTGAATCATTTACAACTAAGCCGGCTATCGGTACCCAGATTTGTTCTCCGGTTTGTTTACCTTTGAATACCCAAGCATTTGCTTTCGATTGATCGATCTGGCTATAATCTACCGTATAGATATTTTCCGCCAAGCAGGGAGCTGCATCACCGCCTATAATAGCTGTATTCAATTGGTTAGCGGTAGTAAGACCGGTAACAAGCGAAGCGTTAACTAACCATGGAAAATCTTTTGGTCCAGTATCCAGTGTTTGCATGTGAACAGGTTTTCCAAGTTTTGTCTCTGCTGGGAACGCACCATCCGCATCTCTCTTGTATGGGAAGCAGAATTTGAAATATTTCATTTCATTTTCATTTGCCGGATTATTCGGATCTTTCAATATTTCCAATTGAGCGGCAGTAATCGTATCCCAATTAACTTTATAGTCTTTTGAAGGATCAACATTCAAGAAAAATTCTTTTCCGTCTTCCTTAATAGAGAATGAATAGTAAGGAATTACGTGAGTTTCTTCTCCTGCAATTAGAGGAGTTAATTCTCTACGGTTTTCTGCATAAATATTCAGATATTTTGCACCCTCAAAAGTATCTCTATCGATAAGACTTATTAAAAGTCTGTATCCTAAGAACTTATTGCTTGCGTTCACATCCTTGATTCCCTCCGGATAAGCCGAATTAACTTTCTCCATCGTACGGTCGCATTCGAATGATTCGATAATAGCCACCGGACTGCTTAAATCATAACCTGCTTTTTCAAAATTGAAGAACGGCAGATCGTGTCCTACACAAGTCAATTGCAAGGTATCGAACTTAGGAGTAAAGTCGCCTTTTGCATAGCCGGCAACATCAATTGCGAGATAATAACCTTTCACGCCGTTAACTGTAGTCGTATCGTTAACGAAGTAATATTGACCTGTCAATTGAGTTTGATTGAAAGCTTTGCCAACGCCTACTTCTTTGTCGTAAACCTTTTGAATTTCAGGAGCGAAAGTATACATATACTCGTCGTCATTAGATTGAACTGCGAGCCAGTGTGCAAACAAAGTATTTTCGTCTGCTGCCGTCAACTGATCATTAATGCTAAAGAAGAATGAGTTAGCTGCCTTCGGAGCAATTTTCTGAACTAACATATATTTATTATCGCTATCTTGGCAAGGAGGTTTAACATATCCTTCTTTCGTCCATTTAACCTGGATAGGAGTCATGTTTCCGCCTACCGGTTGGTTGAATGAATTGAATACAACCAGATTCTTTTCCAAACCGCCTGTCGAAGCGAATTGAGCTATACGCCAGCATTGACGTAAGTCGTTACCCAAGCCGACGCCCAACGATTTTCCTAAATGCTGGTTATAAATTACAGCATTAACATCGTCAAATTTGCCTGCAGCATTTTTCTTCAAAGCCGGGGTCGTAACAACTTTATTGTTGCTGTAATCCCATTGATAAGAAGCCAACGGTAAGTAAACAAATTCGCCGTATTTTTTATCTATAGGTTGACCATCGGTACATCCGCTGATAGCAAACAACTGCAAAGCGCGGATATCATATCCTAAACTGTCGACAGCTGCTTGTCTGAGCGCTGATGTTGCAAAAGTATATTTAGGCAACCATGCCAATTTAACGCCGTTTACATCCGGAACAGTTGCTCCTTCAAGCGTAGTCATATCATCATCGGGAACCACGGTCAAATATAAACCTGCGTTATTTGTAATATTATACAGAGGCACAGGAAGATCGGTTTCGAAGCTCTTAACTCCTGGTGATGCATCAGGACCAACCAATAATGGAGAATTCTTTGTTCCGCCAACCCAAGTGGTACCGATAGCAGTACTCGTTCCAGAAATAGATACTTTAGCGTAACCTGCGTCATCAGAATATGTCTGGATCGTCGTTACGAAAATATGCGTCAATGTAGTTTGTTTGTCTGCACCTGCATTGGTAACAATTGCTGCCGGAGCATTCGGAACAATATTAGTATTCGTCGTTCCATTAGCAATCCAAGCGCCGTTCGGTTTAACCGGTGCGCCTTTTTCCCAAAGCTCATTGTTCAACGGCAAATTCAACAAACGTTCTTCACCCATCCATTGCGGATCGATAAAGTTAGGAGTACATGTAGCCGTAATTGGTTGAACGATCCAGGTGAAACGTGTTCCAGAAGCGCCAACGCCTGTGTAAGCGCGTACGCCGTAGATATAGTTCGTTTGATCGACGATGGTAGCAAAACATACTTGTCCGCCTCCTTCCCATGGAGCAGCGTTAAGATTAGAACTTTCAATTTGCGGGAATTGATTCAACACATATTTAGGTCCAGTCGTTGCATTCGGATAGTAAGTATATCTCGGCATATAGAATTGGATCAGGAAGTTGTTGTTTTGTTTATCACCAACTAACGGCTGATACAAACGAACCGGAGTGGCATTTGCCAAATCGGCGTCGAATGTTAAGCCCACTTTCTGGCGATTCGTTGCTGCAGCTACGTTCACCGTGTCGTATGTCAAATAGTTGGTACCCAATTTTACTAAATACCATTTGTAGGTTTCGCCATACAACGTGTCGATATTACAGAATGGAGCGCCAGTAGATTTTATCGCAGCGTTTCTTTGAGCGCCGGTCGGACTTGCCAACGGAATGAATTGAACAGCCTGCGTAGCGCTTGTATTGATCAAGCGAGCTTGATTAGCCACTCTGCCGGTGCCGTCATTGAGTGGTCTCGGCGATGCACCTAATTTCAAGTCGGCAGATGTCGGTTGCACGCCGATAGCTTCCGTCAAGTCATAATTGCCTTCCAAGAAAGAATAAGCAGTCAACGAGTCGGCTTTTTGGAAAGTATTCGTCTTGCCCGGTTCTCCAGTATTTATGATCGCATCCTGAGGTTCATTCGGATAGAACGGACCGTATGTCGGAACATAATAGATCGGTTGCAACGAAATCATTAAACCGCTGCAAGCAGGAAGAGGATCAACACTGCAATCATCTTTAATTAAGTTAGCCGTATTGACAAAACTCAAATCGGTTTCCTGTTGCCAATAAGTAGTGCCTACTCCTGAGCCAAACGCACCGTTGCCGCTTCCATGAGCCCAACCGGTTAAATTCAAACCTACAGAATAGTCGTTGTCTGTTGCTAATTCCATAAAGAACGAGTTCTGACCATACGACTTCTTTGTTACCGGATCCAGTCCAAATTGATATGGAACATCTAATTGGTGGAATTTCCAAGTATTCCATGTTTGCGTAGCGCCCAAGGAAGCTGTAGGATTTAGAGGGAACCAATTGGTAACATCATCCCATGCTTTACCAACATCAAGAGGACGGCCGAAATATTTATCGGTACCATTCCGAGATTGTGTGATCGAATTAGTCGGATTGCCCGGCATAATGCTGTTCAGCGGCATATAGCCTCCTGTTAAAATGTCTGTATAGGAAGGTGTAGCGCTTGAAAAATCAATATTGTATTGCAGGGTATCGCCCAGCATATTGATCAGGATATAACCGTTTTTGTAATCGCCTCCAGCAGCTTTCACTTCCCAATGCGCAGCCATATTCACAGAGTCGTATGGGAAATTCCAGTATTCTGTTTCTGAAGTACGTATTTCTTCTTTCGGAACAACTACCAAATGTTTATTTCCGTCTGTACCGATTTGCGTAGCAAGTACATAGTCGCGACCATAGTTATAACCGCCATCTCTAAATTCGCTACCAAGTCGCCACGTACTGGATGTATCAACAGCTACCTGTAAGAAATAGAAACGACCGGATAGATCTTTATCTACTTCTACGCAGGAAGGATTCAAAGCAACTTCTGCAAAGTCGGTTACTGTTTGAAGGTTATTGAAAGCCGTACAAACATAACCCGGAACGCTGGCTCCGCCTCCGCCTATACCGGATGTGTTTTGACCATTCCAGTATCCGATTTGAACGCCATTGCTTTTAAGATCATAACTTGCAGTACCGGGAACGCCTTTAACTTCAATATCGTTGAAAAGCAAAACAGAGTTCGGAATGATAATATCGGGCGCTACTTGCCGTTGGGCTAAGGTTTGACCATAAGTCCATGAATAAGAACCCACAGGATAAAGCACCATGTTTCCGTCTTCATCAATCCAGATAGCAAATTTCTGTAAAGTGGTATAATCGATATAATCGTTAGTACCGCAGGTCAAATCGCCGCTGCTCTTGTATTCATATACGCCGGTAGTAGCATTTTGTACCCAATGATAATATTCGCCCCAATTTCTAACTTCCAATTTATTGCCTACTACGCCGACATTTTGACTTTGGGTCGTAAATTTATTTTCACGGCTGACGGACAATACTTGACAATTGCTTTCCGGAGTAGATAATCTGAACAAAGGAATAACCGAATCCGATGTACCGAATGCCATTGTACCATAATTCTTAGAAATGGCTCCGGCGCCCAAACCTTCGAAAGCGGCAGTAGCTTGTGCTGTTCCCGCTCCCGTTCCGCTCAGAATCACATCTCCATCCTTCATATAATCAACTTGTTGAACGGCAAAAGCAGAAAAAGCTTTATCGGTACTCTTGGGACCTACTTGTGTTGCCGTTGCGTTGTAGGCTTGAAGAATATCGTCGCCATAAATAAATTTATAGAACTTGCAATCTGCAAAATCAGAAGGTTCTGCCCAACGACCGCCTAACGGAATAGTCTTTATATACAAAGGAAAATATTGATTCGTTGCCAATTTAATATCGTTATGCAAAGACGTTACATAGTCTTGATAAGCCATTAAATGAAGCGCCCCTGCTTTGTCATGCACTACAATCAACATTTCCGCTGCATTAATCGAAGCTGGGAGAGTGGCAGTTCCAGTTACGTTAACTGCTAAGAAACCCTCAAAATTCCCGCCATTAAACCCAATTGTTTGAACAGGTTGAGCAGTACCATCAGCAACATAATAACCAGCATTAACACACAATTCGTCATCTGATCTAAACACAACAAATTGATCATGAGGCGTGCCTCCGCTGTTATCCGGATACCTCAAACTAAGTTTATTGGTAGCATCGGTAGGATCAGCGAAAGACACCATGTTCGTACTACCTACTTTGGATACCTTCACCCGATCGGATTGAGTGGTAGTAACCGGAGCTCCCTTCCTGTAGCGATAAACATTAGACCCTTCAACGACCAATTTATTTTTTACTGGGTCAATTTGTCCAGCATACATAGCTCGCTCATTGTTAAGCGATGCAATTTGATCGGAGTCGCCGGTTGCGATCACCACCGTAGCCGTTGTAACCGTTTGGGCTTTAGCCTGAAATCCAGCTATTGCCAAAACAGCTACCACTAAATAAAATAATTTTTTTTTCATATAAAAAAAATTTAAGTTAATAAAATAAGTATATAAAATTCTCAAATAATTTTGCAAATTAACAAATAATTTTGGGAATAACCAAGAAAAAAGCGTTCTTTTTTCTATTTCCCCTGTTTTTCCCTTAATCCTTAAACTACCCACAATGGGTATGCAAATGTAAAAAGTTTTATTTATCTATCATTTATTCTTTCTTTTTTATTTCCTACCTTTTGACCAACCCCTGCGGTTTATGTACAAAAGCGGGGGTTTTGAGGATGAAAGGGAGTTGAGAGTTGAGAGTTGAAAGTTGGAAGTTAATAACTTTCAACTCTCAACTTTCATATACATATAACCGTTTGAAACTCATGAGAACGAGAAGAATAATATTTATTTACTTATTCTCGGGAGCAAACCTGATTTATTCCGCCATTTCTTCTATCATCTTCCTGCGCGCTTCCGCTTTTTTGGCAATCTCAATCATGACCCTCATACTCCGGCTGTATGCCGGATTATTGATTACCGCTTCAATCGTATCGTTATCGTCGATACTGTCTAATGTAAAGATAAACGGAAGCGGCGTAGTCTTGCCCATCGAGCGCAAGTCTTCGTCTTTGT
>Ga0123357_10011558_pt1 | contig 11332 bp, 4 predicted proteins | sample TergutEmb28metaG_FD_89873 | JGI IMG/M metagenome (GOLD analysis project Ga0123357, IMG submission 89873) | Embiratermes neotenicus P4 segment gut microbial communities from Petit-Saut dam, French Guiana - Emb289 P4 | ecosystem: Host-associated > Arthropoda: Insects > Digestive system > Gut ...
ATGCTTTGTGGACTACCACAACAAGGCAGATCCCTGAAACATTTCAGGCTGTTCAACCGGATCTCCCTACCTAAAACTGTGGCCTCGGCTGGAAATGTAAGGAAAAGAAATTTAAAATTTTAAAAATACATTTTTATTTAGGCAATAGAATTGTATATATTTTTCAGAGAGCCGTTGAAATATCTCTGTTTTAGTTATTCTTCCCTTGACGGACTAAAGAAATATAATGTAGAGACTCTCCATTTCTCCACGTGAAAGATATACTGGAAATGATGGCAAACGTCAGTAAAGTGGAACAGCATTCAACAAAAGGTTGGACAGTCTCGGTCCGTGACAATGACGCAGCTAAAATGTCGCGTGTGAACTGCGAGTGGTGTGAAGAAAAAAGTTGTTAGTAAAGTTCTGAGAAAGTATGGAGTGTGTGTGAAGTAAGACGATTTTTCTGAAACTACCACACCAAGGTATAACCCCACAAATCTTGAAGCTGAAATTTACTGTGCATACATCGGGCCTGAAAGAGAAACGTAAGTAAAATAAATTGAAAATTATAAAACTTTTAAATTAACTTCGTGCATGTACGCTCTAAACATTTCTACTTAATCTTTTTCCGAACTGAAATATCTCTGATTTATTCGCAACACAATGCAAATTATTTCATTATCTCTGGTTCAGTATATATAAAAGTATATTGTCAAATACGCGCCAGATTTAAAGGGCCGTCGCGGAGAAAATTCGTGAGTTGAGCACGAAGACTGAATTAAAGGTCCGTAGGATAAAGGTTAAATAAAGCAGTCTGCGCTTCGTCTTTAAAGGGTTAATGCTTCCATCAATCATTGATAGCTGCATGTGTTTGTAAATATCCTTCACAGAATTTTCTTTTTGCATCCCTACCCCAATACGAATAAAACACAGAACACTGGACTGTGGTCATACACTCCTGCAATACTGCTACAGTCGCCATTTTTATAGACGTGAGAGGCACACTTTGCACGTTACACATGCGCAATCTACTTGCGGTTGGAAACCGCTTTGGAAAGTGTTGCCACCTACCGTTGCACCCTTAAACCTTTCTGTCACCTAAATAATGCGATGCATTCATATCTACTATGTCTGCTTACAGCGACACACACAGTTTCGTATTCACGATCGGGGTTGAAACCGAAGCACTTTAAACACTGACATTCTGTAGTAATTTCGAGAATGGGCCCAAAATTTGAGCCTATATAGTGGTGTAATAATGAGAATACAATGTCTGAATTTATGTGTAGAGTTCATCCATTGTGACAAAAATTATTAAAATTAAATAGTTTAGGCATAATTGCACGTTTAGATCAGCCGCAAGAAGAGTCTGCGTTCATATTCACAGCCTGTTTAACCTTACTCTTCAACACTTAATTTTGGGACAAGTTGTGCACTGGTCATTAATAGCTGAACAAGAGACGTCCTCAGAGCAGCCATCTAAGTGGTAAAATTAAATCTGCGAAAACTGCGCACCGTATCAACTGTTCATCCCTTTAAGTCCACTTTACTGGCACAGTTTTTACGACGTTATCAAAACTGAATGTTCCGCTTTTACACGAGATTCTAACAATACTCTTACTAATAATGAAAGAGTCTATTAAAAGAAAGAAACGACACAGTGTCATTGAAATTTAAAAAATTCATTGTTTGCAGTGCAGTTATTCTTTTGTTTATGTCTATAACAGCAACACTCTGAAGATCAAATGAAAGTTTCGACTTTTTTATGAGATACACCTAAGGATTATAAATTAGAAACCGAATTTGCATTTTTGTTTGTAGGCTAAATTTACATTATATTTAATTTACATTATATACAAAATTGAGTTCTCCGCTCTTCTGGTAAACAACGCAACGTGAATTGATGGCTAGTCACCGAAGTTTCTGGACAGCCTCTACCTCCCATCTTCAACGGTAGAGCTCTCCAAGAGGGATGGCTTCTTGGACAGCTTTACGCTTGAAGATAGAACCGATAGACTCTCCCGAAACGTCGGTAACTAAATTCCAAACAACGCTACGTAACATTCTAGAAATCGAAGACCCCGTTTAGTTCTGTACTTCGACGGAAGCTTCAAATAACGCATACAGAAAGTATGTTTACAAATTCATCTAAAATTTAAATTAGTGGACGCCAGAATGGAGACGTAATTGTAAGCTATCTTGTAAAATAAAATGTTCTAAAGTAATGTTCGCCAGCCACTACTTATTTTCGCTGAAGGAACTTGACCACCTCAATGTACTAACAAGCAACACAATCGTCGGCGGTACGGATGTAGAAATTTCTGTATTTTTTAATGACTTACTGACTATACGGTGGAATGTTTTGATTACTAAATGATCCAGTGGTTGTTGGTTTGACAGATGAAACTGAGTGATTGACCGATTGGCAGATGAAAATATTGAAGCATGACCGGTTCCCTCACTAGGTGATTGAATTATTGCACAGCAAACTGCCTAAATATTTGAAGAAAAGCTATTCTTACTAACTGAATAAACGAGAGAACAACTATCTAACTGATGGAGCGGAAGAGTAGCTGAATAAATGAAGGTTTGACCGGATGGACGACTTATTGTTTCCAAGACGGAATGTGTGATTAGCCGACTGATTAATTATAAAATTAATATAAATGAGTCCATCTTTTGCGGAGATTAACGTAATATTAACAAGTTAAACTCATTTGTGGTGCATGAAAACACATTAGTCGGTTATTAGGTAATTAGTGTCCAGTAAACGTAGCTGAAACCCATCATTTTTGAAAGGAAAAGTGAATCACGTCTAATAATTAATTTTCTTTTTTCCCATATATTTTATTACAAATTCTTCGTAAATTTTACATCATCTAACAAATTTTCTCCGTAATTTTCATTACGAAAATCAAATGCTTACAGCGGCATGAGAGGCTGGAAGTATCGAACATTTTCAACATATACGAATACTTAACATATGAAGGTAAAGCAATCCCATGACAGGCCTAGACAGGCCCTGAGGGTTCCAGGATGTTGAGGCTCCCAGATTTCAAGACAATCGGCACATGAAGGAGATAAGGTTGTTAGACCTACACACCAGCCGCCTTTACTCGCAAGGAAATATTCCTGGTACTCATTTCTGTTAGAGGCTGAGTCAATTCCAGGGCCACAGTGCGGCCGGAAGGATTATGTCCATGAAAAAGTCCATTGCCACCATGGAGAATCGAACCCGCGACTTTGCGGCTTGTAGCGCAGTGCCTCAACCAACTGCTCCACCGCGTGCCCCCATTTAACACATAAACTATATGTTTTGTAATATGTAATGATGTGTTGGTTAATGTTCCATCCTGATAATGGCTGTGCGGCAGCCTGAACAAGTAGCTATATTAAGTATATTATATCTCATTCCCTCTACTTCTTTTCATGGCTTCTTTATAGACGGATGTCCTTGTACGAGTAACCAAGGAATGTGTTTTCTTTTCTAAATATTTAAAATCATTTAATATTTCGCAATACCATTGGCTCAGACACAGATTTTTTTAAAAATTACATTATATTCCTGAATGTATGCAGATAATGGTTCCAAGTCGAGTCCAGAACTTGCAAATTTGAGACTTAAGGTATTTTTTAAAATGTAATATTATACCCGATCTTCTATGAAATTACATTTCGTAAACGCAATGGAAATATTCAAGTGCGTTTAGTTGGTGAATTGATCGAGAGATTTTTTTACTAGTAACAGATTTCACTATTCTGAAATTTCTTAGCGTGTTTTGAAGTTAGAATTTATCATGACAGAGAGAATAATGCCATGCAAAGGTTTTTTTTTTTTAAAAATCGTTGATATCCCCAAAACGTATAAATTCTACGAAACCAATTTTATTGTTTGATATTGCCTAGCCAACCTGAATTGATATTACATGTCACTTTCATAAAGGGAATAAAAATAAAATATTAACTTTCATAAAGGATAATTAATGCGTTTTTGATCATAAACGACTGCAAAACAACCTAAATCTGCTTTAGGCGTGAAGAGTGAGGTCACCTTTATATACAAATAACAAAATTTTCTGTTTGAAAACATGGGAGCTTTTTGAAATAACACGCAAATATTTCTCCACTTTCATGTTCTTTGACGTCACTATAATTGAATCTGTTACACAGACACTAAAATAATAAACACGAATGGAGCCGATTCGCAAAAACTATAACGACGTAGAATTTATCCGTTCAAATGCGCTGACCATTCGTCATCCATTTGGTCCACCACCCACTCTTCTCTGCTCAATTGGATAAAAGCCAATTCAGGCCCAAGAATAAGAAACAACTCTTACAGAGATGAATTTCCCAGATTTCCATCCATCCCCCAACGCAACAGCTGTATAAACCCAATGCGTCTACGCCGCACTAAAAGTTATCATTAAGGATTTATGGAGGATTTATGTGATAGGCAGTCGGCACACAGTGCCAGTATGTGTACCCTGGTTCCTTTTATACTACTCGATAAAATCCCGTATCTATCCCCTCCTTTATCTAGAGTTCCTAATCCAAACTTCGTGAAACAGCACACCGGAGGCCAAATAATTCAGTTATATATATAAAAAAAACTGTAACAGACCAAGTATAAATACAGCTTACACAACTTTAATGTTATTCCTTGGAATTGAATTCGAGAACTTGTAACAAGATTACGCCATTGAGAGCTGTGTTTTTAATATGGGTAAAATAATTGACCAGTTTGAGATAATACGTAGAGGAAGATGACGATTTTGTTTGCTTCTTTATCGTTTACTGAATAACGACGTAGAAACTCAGAATATTGCTTCGAATGGCTCATGATTAATGAATGAGACAAGCTACGTACGTATAACGTAACAGTTAGGCGCGTTCGTGCAACCATTGTTGTAGTGAAAAAGCAATACGTATTACATATTCTGGGTGTGTGTTTTTAGTCTTAGGTATCCAGAAAGAAATTTGCCTGCGCCATATTGTCATCTGCCGGTCCCATTGGTCGCACGGTCTAAGGCGTATGTCTGCGGCCGCTCGCCTGCTGGGATTGTGGGTTCGAATCCCACCGGGGTCATGGATGTTTGTCTGTTGTGAGTGTTTTGTGTTGTCAGGTAGAGGTCTCTGCGACGAGCTGATCACTCGTCCAGAGGAATCCTACCGACTGTGGTGCGTCGTTGTGTGTGATCTAGAAAACCTCATGAATGAGGAACCCTACCCAAACAATGTGATTAAGCTTAATATAGGAGATACATCACTGGATGTATTTCCTACATGCCATTAATAGTGACCGTCAAACACGATTTCTGAATGTCCTCGGACAGACTGCAATGATACTGGGAGGTAAAAAAAATATTGTCATCTGTGGCCTGTCCGGCTGTACAATAATTTTCCACATTATCTCATAAACGACACGATTTTCGGGGGAAAAAGTCTTTGAACATAAAGTGTGTGTTTTGACTTTCTTGGCAGCGTTCATTGAAACATTTCTCATTCTAATAAGGAACGAGCGAGATATGATGGAAAATGTATGTTTGTCATCATGTAAAGTACCCGTTATTGTTGTCCGATTTTAATGAAGCTTGAATTTTCTTGACAGATTTAAAAAAAATACTCAAATGCAAAATTTCATTAAATCTGTCCAGTGGGAGACAAGTTATTGCATGCGGACGGACAGATGGACAGACAGACCTAAAGAAGCTAATAGTTGCTTTTCGTACTTTTGCGAACGCGCCTAAAAATGAGTTTCAATTGGCGTTAAAAGTCGTGACCTGCTTCGAAGCACTGTCCCTTAAGATACCGGTGCGACTAAAAAGAACCACGAAAAACACCTTCGGGATAGCGGCTACCTCAAGTCAGATTCGGAAAAGACACTAGAGGGTTACCGCAAAAGCAGCCCGCTTGGTCTACAGAATGCTATTGCTGAAGTTTATTGAAAAACTGCAATTTGGAAGACAACGAAGAACAGGAAACTTTGAAATTAATTTTAAAAAATACGTTTTAAAAAGCGAAGGTAGATCTGCTTCTAAGAATTTGAAGATTGAGTTAAAAACCGAAACTCTTTATTAACTGTATTTAACCTTCGAGATAGTTATTTGGTCGCTTTTTCTCTTGCATGCTCAGTCATATGTGCTCAGTAGACCTACTCCACTTTATCGGTACAGAATTAAATGAGTCCCAACAATAAAATTCAATTCCTTTCAAGACCATTTTGTTGCAGAAAATATCTCGTTACGGTGCAAACGAGGGAAGGACGCGTAAGTGACAAAGTCCCGAATTCCAAAAGGTGTCTTCTACATCACAGCATTGTTTTATTAACTTCATAAAGAGGAGTGGTTACTCTATATAACTATAAACCACTTGCTTTAATAGTTGAATAAAGGGAGACCAACTTGATGTCACTTGCTTTATTATTTCGTTATTTAATGCTCAACATGTTTTGTACGTTAATACATCCATCCTCAGGAGCTTGCTACTTATTTGTTGAGTTATTTCATGGGTTGTATTGCTCTGGTTCGATGTGTGTTGGTGTTATGTTGTGGTTTGGCTGTGGTGGTGTGGTATCCAGATGCGAGCTTCAGCAATTGGTGGCTGTCAGACACATTTGTGTTGCACCCACTCAGGACTAGAGAGAGAATCATTTGAAAATATTTATTTCTGCAGTAAAATAAAAATTTATTTTGATATAACGTCTCGTTAAAAAAAGGACCAGTGGAAGTTTGTTTGTGAATAAAGGTAATTTAGGATTATTTGTAAATGCTGATTTGCACAAGAACTCTCTCCTTATTTGCCATTAGTTTGTTCATTTACTAAGGGAGGAAAATACTAGGTTACGTGCTTGTTTTAAATTGCTCTTTTCTGGTCTAATTGAGCAGAGATGATTATGCCTATGCATTATCCGGAAGGAATATTTAAATATCAAACCATGTCTTAATTGTGTGAATTTGGAGTATGGCTGCTTGCTTGTTAGTTTTTGACAGTAAGTGGAGATGAACGGTAAACTGCTGACCTCCTCATTCCATAGCCAGTCACTACACCGTCTGAGATATTCCAGATCTAATATCCACTGCAATGATTTGTGCATGTGAAAGAGTATATGTGCCCTGTACAAAGAGCAGCATTTTGACTCGTTAAGCAGATGCTGTGATATTCTTCGGTGTTGCCATCTTAGAAAACATAACATTTCCAGTACCCTGGCGGATATCATATTGCATAAGTCATATTCTACTGCGTTTTTCAACGCGAGATGTGATGGTGTAAGTTAATATTACTCTGGGGGTGAAATATGAACTGCATTTCTCTAGAAAATTTAAAGCAATGAGATATCTTTGCCGTTTAAAACTAGGTTGAAGAAAGAAATCATTTCTATAGCCCATATACCTTCGAATGGGGTTGGAAGATGATGATGATGATAATAATAATGGCTATAAAAGGATTTGGTTGCAGATGGCCCTGCTTTCGTGAAGGTACTAGTCGATATTCATTTTGGAAAACCACAAAAGCTGCTAGAGTACTAGCGATTACATTTTAGAAATGCGAAATATTTACCCTTCAAATAAAATGGAAACCCCAAATGCAGAATATTAGATCAAGATTCTCAGTGAAGGCAATAACAGTATTTGTTGACTCTCAAAGGAAATATGTAATGGAGGAGATTACACAGTCAGGAACTTCAGGTGTGCAGTCTTTCCCTTACAGGCGAGTGCTGGAATCACGAAAGAGCGAATCGACAGAATACGAGGAGGCAATGAATTCCAAAATAGAATTCTGCTGCAGATAACCTTTTGTAAACAAGTGCTAAGATAGTGCAATGATATTAAAATATGTCTTAGATAAATGAAATTCGAATTTGTATTTAATTCTAAGAAATGTCGCTGCCGCGCGAGGACTTATCCTCTCTCGTGTTCCGGAGTTCGTGGTCTTCACAACGTGGTTCACATATCTGCTATCATGCATTTCGTGTCTGCCTTAGTCCGTCCAGGCAAAGAAATATAACGGCGCACTAATATAGGTGTTTTTACACTTAATGTTCTCTCCAATTCATTACGTGATGTATTCAAGTTCTAAGGTCTCCAATTTCTTTTTTCCTCGGGGAATGGAAGCAGGTAGAAACGTGAAAGTTGTTGGAGATAGCGTGGCTGTTCTTTAGGTTAGATGATGCCAAATTGCAACCCTGTCTTACTCGTTGAATGTTTGTGACGTCGTCGAGTGACAGTAGTGTTTTAGATACTTCAATTGCGACGCATACGTTCGAAGAACAACGCGTGATTATCCGATTCCTCCATTTGCGTGGCATGAAACCCATCGAAATTCATCAACAATTGAGTGAGACATGCAATGATGGCGTTATGAACGTGCAAAATGTGAGTTCATGGGTACGACAGTTCAAAGAAGGCCGAACGTCGTGTGAAAACAAACCGAAGGGGCCTCGCCCATGCACAAGTCAGTGGTCACAAAGAACCCTTAAAGAAGCGTTTGCTACGGCCATGCGATCATGGCGTCAGCATTGTGAAAAATGTGTACGTCTTCAAGGTGATTACATTGAGAAATGACAGCATTTTCAGCTTCCTAGGATGAGTAATTTTTTTTAAATTAATTAGGAGACCTTAGAAGTTGAATACACCACGTATTTAACTCTTGAGCCTGATTTACATTCGCAAAGTACCTGTCATTAAATAACATAATTTTTGTTTAGCATTTTGGTGTCATAAAAGTAGCATTCTTACAGCCTTGTAATACGCACTTATTCTGCATAGAACTCATCCTCCTACTTATCATTTTTCTCTCTTCCTTTGGTTAAACCTCAGAATAAATACAAACAGAATGAAATACGTGGATGTCCATTGACGTTGCTCGAATGGCAGGTCAGAATATCTCGGGAATCTTTGAAGTTTACTGGCGCGTTGGAAAATGTGTTGTGTACGCACAATGCAACAGACAGACAGCCGCTGAATGGGTTTTCATATAAAATAGTATTGGTGAGTTAACTCTTTAAAACTTGCCTCTCATCAGACAGAATAAGGGGTAATAATGGTAACATTCTGAACGTTTCTAGCAACATCTGAACCACAACTCACTAAATGTATTTACATTTCTAAAATCTGTTTACAGTAAAAGGTGCAGAGGGTGATGACCCACACATTTCATGTTTGATAAATAAAAGGTACTCGGTTTTTCGAATGATTAAAGACATATAAGTGAAGGAGCCACACTTGCTGCTTCGCGCGTACGTTATTTAACATATATGTATATTAGTAAATACAAAGGTAATGATCCTTTGCACGCCATGAACGAGTATTCGGATACTGGATGGAAGTGTGTTCAGCTTCATGCGCTTGGCGCTTTACCTCTGGGAAACAGTCCAGATTGTTTCTGGAGAAGGTATAGTGGGTTACGTAGCCAGAATGAATGATATAGAGAAAACACAAATTTATCTCCTCCGTTTGTAATCTGACACAAATTGTCAATTTTGTGTTACTCATACTGTGTATATATTGCAATCAATATATTAACCAACAAATGTACTTAATATAAGACAATACAATACAATTCATGACAAATATGAAACTCTTACATACGATCAATACTCAGATCAAGGTGTTGGATTTGTATTCCTATATCCTAGAAGACCCCTGGGGATGACACCCCGGTTTTGTACTTGTGAATTGATTTTATTAAATGCTTTTACTGGCCCATATATTGATCACATGTTTCAGTTGATCAGCGTCTAGTCTATTCACCATAATACTGAGCTGTCTGGGCCTTTTCTTTATTTCATTAGTAAACATAATTTGTGTTCCCTGGATAAAGGTGGCTCAGAATAGGTTCTTAGCGGTAGTTGGTGTGGAGGCAATAATGAACCGGCGGCCGATGACAAAGACCTCAGTTGGTAAATAAGAACTCTGCTCCGTCGATGTGGTTATGTTTAAGAAGCAGGTCAGCCATGGGTTTTCTGCCTACTGCCAACTGAATGGGAACAAGGACAATTTAAAACTCCATTACAAGCTGACAAATTGAATCGCTTTTGTATGAGATGTGATCAACAATACAGGCAATGTACTAGAAAGTATCATCGAGGGGCGTTCGTGTAACCATTGTTGCAGTAGAAAAGCAATAAGTATTTCATATTCTGAGGGTGTGTTTGTTGCCTTGGGTATCCATCACATAATGTTAATGCGAAAAGCTGTCATTTGTAGTCTCTGGCTGTACAATATTTTTCCACATTATCTCGTAAACGGCAAGATTTTCGGAAAAAAAAAACATTTCTGAACATACAGTGTGCTTTTAATTTTCTCTACAATTTTCATCTGAAACATTTCTTATTCTAAGAAGAACCAAGCAAGATAAGATCCAAAATGCACATTGGTCTTCATGTAAAGTGCCCGTTATTCTTGTCAGATTTCAATTAAACTTGAATTTCATGAAAATCGATCCAATGGGAGCCGAGATGTCCCATGCGGTATTACAGACGGACCGACATGGTGACGCTAATAGTTGTTTTCTGCAGTTTTGCGAAAGTGACTAAATGATTGATATGCTCCCACCTTTCCCCTCAGAAATCCTTCACGAAGACGTGTAGCTTCGTAACCAGGATGTGAAAACGCGTGTTATTTTTACAGACATTGACAGTTGAGAATTTAATTTAAGGTTAATGGAGACTACTTATTGTGCTGTAAATTAGAATTAATCAGAAAGGAACCGATTGTAGATGACTTTGTAATTTATATTCTAACATTCGCGTTTAGAAAACCACAGGAAGGTGGATAAATGGGAGGTTTAGGATAGTTCCTACTTTTTGTCTCTCGTTATTTATGTGTCGGAGTAACTAAGTGCAGGTTCAGGTTATCTTGCACTGCAACGTTTTATTATTGTGTAGTAATGTAATGAATATAACAATAATAGGTTGTTTTTAAAACAAGATGATTCAACATGAGTAGGTCATACACATGTTTTCGTATATGGTAATAAGGTTTCATTTTCTAGGGGCGTTCGGAGAATTGCAAAAAGCTAATATTATCTTCGTAATGTCTGCCTTTCCGTCTGCCCACCTATTCGTACGCATGAAATAATTCGGTTTCCATCGGACGGATTGTCATGTCATTTGAACTTTAGTATTTTTCTAAACTCTGTCGAGAAAATTCAGGTTTATTTAAAACGTGACAAGAGTTAGAGACACATTACTTGAAGACCAATAAACATAGCTGAAGAATAAAAGACGAACTTGATGTCACTTGCTATTTTATTTCACTTCTTATGTGATCAACATGTTTCGGACATTAATATATCCATCATCAGGAGCTTGCAACTATTCTGTTGAATTGGTCTTACTGTTCTTGGTTCG
>Ga0123357_10011559_pt1 | contig 11332 bp, 5 predicted proteins | sample TergutEmb28metaG_FD_89873 | JGI IMG/M metagenome (GOLD analysis project Ga0123357, IMG submission 89873) | Embiratermes neotenicus P4 segment gut microbial communities from Petit-Saut dam, French Guiana - Emb289 P4 | ecosystem: Host-associated > Arthropoda: Insects > Digestive system > Gut ...
ATATATATATATATATATATATATATATATATATATATATATGACATTAGTAGGCTAAGGGTTAAAACAGTTATACAAACTTATTTATCTGACTGTGATATTATTTTTAATTCATCAATTCTTATGTGGTTAACAATTATGTGATGTTATTTGTTTTGAGGGGGCAGATAGTGGCACATTTGATTGAGGCACTGCGCTACAAACTGGAAGGTCATGGGTTCGATTCCTGATGGTGTCATTGGAATTTTTCATTGACCTAGTGAGGCCCTGCGGTCAACTCAGCCTGTAACAGATATGAGTACCAGGGATATTTCCTGGGGGGTAAAGGTGGCAGGTGTACAGGGCTGACAACCTCGCTATCTTGATGTAATGATTGTCTGGCAATTTGGGAGCCTCAACCTCCTGGAACCCACAGGGCTTGTCCAGGCATGTATAGGGATTGCTTTAGCTTTACTTATTTGTTCTGATTCTTCTCCTAAGTGTGAAAAGTAAATGAGCCTGATGTTTTAAACACTACCTGAAAATGCATCAGATTCACAGGATGAATGTGATGATGAAGAAGCTGAAGACTTGGCAACATTAAACGACTCATTTGTGAGTTGAGTTGCCACTGTTGTACAGTGGCAAGTACCATGAGGATGAGATCTTTGCTCTTCTGGGATGTTACACAGTGTAGAGTGGTAGTTAGTTACTGATGTTTAGAGTGAAGATCTCATTGACACCATGGTGGAGGCCTGAAATTCCACATACTGTGTAGATATGAATACATCAGTGCAGCCCTGCAATAGATGTGCTTCAAGGACTGAGGTGAATTTAAATTCACTAGATGAAAGGGGACTTGTGTATTTGGAGTTTTTTTTTTGGCACATGTTGTAACAGCATTTGTTGATGGTTGATGGATTGGAGATGAATTTGGGTCCAATTCAGAAGCTGTAAGACAGATGGGGCAGATGTACAACAGGGTTGTGATGCCATGAGTTTGTTAGTTGTGTACGAGTATTTGAAAGGATGTTGCTGCTCCCTTCTGTAGGATAGAACATCATCTACTGTGAAGACAGAGATGGGAGGTTACTCCAAATGTTGGTCTGTATCTGTCAGACTGCATGATGTCACATCTTTCAAGACTGTAGTTTTAGTGTTTACTGCTGTGAGAACATAAATTGGTATTACAGGTGACGGAGGAGGTGGTGAAGATGTGTATTTAAAATGTATGGAAAAATATAATCATGCAAGACGTAGATGGATCACCATGACACCAATGCATGAAGCAAGAGCTTCATTTGGTTGTGCAGCACTGGACGAATTTATCTATGTTATGGGGGGATATGATGGTACATTTTACTTGCAGTCAGTGGAAAGGTGAGTTCAGCTATCATGCTTGAGATTACTTAGTGTTGTATCTGTGTTTTATAATTATGTTTCATCCCAAAAGAGGATTTTTTAAAAATCATGATCATTTACCAGTCAGGATTATTGAATATTGGAATTTTTAGTTGATAGTTTAAATTGTAACTGTTGGCAGCCACAGCACTGAATATGCTGTTAACCCATATATGGGGTTCCACCTTTGTCATGAAGGTTTGCAGTGACGGTGCGCACAGTTTTATAAAATAGCCTGGGTACTTGGGGACAAAATGAGCACATCACATTTTGAGTTTTTGCTTCCACTATGTCTGTTGCATTAAGAGATTCTTAATGTCACGTGATAATTTTGTACTAATTTTGAATTAATTACTACTGTTTTTTAGTAAGTTCCTTGTAGATTCTAGAGTTGTTTGAGAGAATAAATGCAGGTAAAAATTCAGAGGACATACAGACTGAAGCACAGTAACATACAGTTTAACAAAGGAAATGAGTAACCACAACATTGTGCATGTATAGACACCTACGCTGAAGACTACTTCTGGTCGCAAGGACTACATAAACAATGGAACCAGAAACTCAACACTTTTAAGTCTGTCTGTAATTTATTCAACAGAACTTGATTTCAAATTGGATACAACAAAAACTAATGTCAGTTTCCATTTTTGTTCTTAGACGTCAAGAGAAAATGGTAACTGGAAGCTTATCCATCCATTAACAACATAACAATAGAAACAAGCAGTGAACCTTACCACATAATACTATCCAATATTTCAGCGTGCGATATAACTTGATAACACACCCACTCCCACAGAACAGCAACAAAGACATACTCCGATGTCACCAGTAAATGTACAGTATCCCATAGCTCCAAAAACAATCAGACGATAACGGGACTCGTATTTGCAAATGGTGAACAGCAATACACCATTAAAAATTTTACATATTTTAACCTTTTAGACACAATTTGTATAATACATTTTACGAGACAAATGATCCAATTTTATGTATCCCACTCTTGTAAACACAATTTGTACGTCACGCCCTTAGAGACAAACAGTTTAATTTGATGTATTCCATGGATGTGAACACGATGGGATACCAAAGTGTGCATAGCATTTTGTTAACACAATTGACAAAATAGGCCTGAGGATGACAAATCTATAGTCGAAACATGTAGCCTTATAATTACCATGAGTAATAAAGTGATTGTGCTGATGTACACTATTTAATATTATATTACTTAAATTAACGGTTTGTTTTCAAAACCTCATTAAGTTTCAGTGAGATCTCTCCATCATCTGGAGGTTCTCTTCCAGAAAGTTTACATCTATTCTTCATTTTTTTGTTAAATGACTGCCCTGATTGACTTACAACCATTTGATCATTCAGACTTTTAGCTGGTTATGAAACATGATTGTGAACTCACAGTATATCAACAACATATCAGAATTATCAGTGGTAACTTCAGTTTTTATGCTGTTGTAACACAATAGTCATTTAGTTTGCCATTGTTTCCATTATTGTTTTTAGTTTGCCACTGTTCCCATTATTGTTTTTAGTTTGCCATTGTTCCCATTATTGTTTTTAGTTTGCCACTGTTCCCATTCTCATTTTTAGTTTGCCACTGTTCCCATTCTCGTTTTTAGTTTGCCACTGTTTCCATTATCATTTTCAGTTTGCCACTGTTCCAATTATTATTTTCAGTTTGCCACTGTTTCCATTATTGTTTTTAGTTTGCCACTGTTCCCATTATTGTTTTCAGTTTGCTACTGTTCCCATTATTGTTTTCAGTTTGCCACTGTTCCCATTATTGTTTTTAGCTAGCTACTTTTCCCATTATTGTTTTCAGTTTGCTACTGTTCCCATTATTGCTTTTAGTTTGCCACTGTTCCCATTATTGTTTTCAGTATGCCACTGTTCCCATCATTGTTTTTATTTTACTACTTTTCCCATTGTTGTTTTCAGTTTGCCACTGTTCCTTTTATCTTTTCACCATATCCTTCACATTGGCACATTCTAAAATTGGGTCTGTATTCCATATTTTGTTTATGGTATTTATACAGTGTTGCTACAGTTAGAGTAATAAGAAATGCTTGCATTGTTTTTTGTAACAGTGGTGTACCCCACATTTAGATTTGAAGGTAGTGAAAGTAATGATGCATTTGTGAAGGTTGTCTTTCCAAGAACATTTTTTGTATTTTACCTTTTTTTTTCTTGAACATCTGAGTTTGGAGGACACAGGTGTTGGATGGGAATTTGGCTGTTTTGTGTGTGTGTGTGTGTGTGTATAAAAACTTTTTTTTTGTATTGAAAGGCTTGTAACATCATAATTTCCCTATATAAGTCCACAGTCTGAAGCTATTTGCTACCAAGATTAAAATTAGCAGCCTGGTTATAATAGTGTGCCAAGTGTGGTGTGTCTCTGCTCTTTATATTCTTTGAAGTATAGCCTAATAGTTTTTCTGTAGGAGCAACAGATGGTTGGAACTTCATAGTTTTGTAAATGCCTTCTATGCATGTTATTTTTTTCTCATTGTGTGATTAGCTGATAGAAGTGAGAGTGGAAATAATAAGGGCTGCAGAGTGGTTAATCATTTGAAAAATAGATTTGTAACAGGTGTACGTACATCTACATTTGTTATAGTCTACTTCTAATACTATGTTTCTTCTTGTGCCGCTAGGTACAACACACTGACCAATGAATGGAGCTACATGACCTCAATGAGTGTTGCTCGAAGTCACTTTGGCACCACTGTGTCTGACAGTCGCATATATTGTCTGGGTGGATATGACAGCATACATTACCTGAATACTGTCGAGAAGTTCAATCCAGTCACTAACAGGTGGCACTGTGTACATGGAATGAAGATGAGAAGGTTTGCAGTGGGTGCTGCTACACTTTTTGTACCTCTTCATAAAGGGACTGCATACTTAGATTGATTTGTTTCACAAAGAAGTTTACTGCCCTTACATGCAACAGCTACTGCAGTATCATCGTACGTGTACTTCGCAAGTGTACAGGATTTTCTGTCCTCACAACATATTAAATTCCATACCTCAAGTTTATTTAGCTAGTGTTTCATCAGGCAACTTTTTAGTAATATTATATTTTTGCTAAAAAGTTTCTTATTTAATGGCTACATTAATGTCACATTGCATAAAAATTTATCAGTGCAAGTACTGCCTAAAATTATGGAAGGAAGGATTGTTATGGATAAAATGGTGAAACGCGTTTTTTATTAACCTTTAACGTATGGACTGTTAAATGCCATGTACTCTTCTGCCACCAGAATTTAAATGCCATTTAAACCCATATTTTATAGTATTTAAAAAAAATGTAGTTCTTGTTCTAGACGTGATAAAATTATGAATAAAAAACGAGATTATAGTTAACATGGGCCTATATACTGAAAAATTCTTATAATATAAAAGCTGCTATGTGAATACATATGACTAAATAAATTTAATTTTTGTGCATATTGTTCTAAATAAAGTACTTACAGGCATTGTTGTTTGGCAGATGAGTGATGTTATACACTATTTACAACTTCACTTATTTACAGGATAGGCTACGAAGGAATGTGAGCGTTATAGTTATCAGTCACACGAGGTTTGACTGCATGGCCAGATTAGTCACAGAAATTTCCTTCCACTGGAGGAGTATGCATATTTGTGAGAACATAGACATCACATTTATCCTTCCAGCCTACAGTATTTTGATTTCCTCTGACCCACGTGATAATGTTTCCCTTCTTTGCTTTTATTGCCTGGGATTGTATGTCTTTGGGCATTCCTTGCCTGTCATTGCGAACAGTTCCGCAGCAATTTATTTTCCTTCTGAACAGATCATCAAATAGAGCTGGCAACAAGAAATAACTATCCATATATAGTTTATGGCCTAGTCCTTCCACTCTTCTTACCAACTCTAAAACAGTGCCATGTGTTGCTGTCATTTCCTGTGTTGCCAAGAGCCATTGCTTCCCTAGATAGACGGACGTGTCATATGTGTAGCCTAGAGCGCTGCACAATTTATAAATTTTGATGCCCAATCCCTTGTGTTTTTTAGGAATGTACTGCCGAAATATTACCCTTCCTTTGAAGAGAACAGTAATTCATCAACTGCCAGTTTATTGTGGTGAGTGAGATGACTGATCCTGTTGTACAGCTTTCAGAAATTGGAGCTGTTATTGCAGTGATGGAACTTTCACCCTTAGGCCTGGTTGCACAGATAGCTTGTTTTGGTATTTAGATTTCAGTGCAGGAAGTTGTCAGGTTCTTCACAGATTTATGAGGCAGTTACTGGGTACTTAGAACAGACGTATAGTTGGGAAGATTCTTTCATGTGAAGGTTAGTTTTAAAGAACTGTCATGTGGCAATTATGTTAAACTCTGTTGTTCTTCTGTTGTCAGGCCTAGGAGTACAGCTTTATCAAAATCCATGGTAGGGTTTCTAGTCCAGTCGCATCTGAACTCAAACGCCAAAAAGTACACAGTTGCATATGGAGGTTATGGGAGTGTTCACTTCATGTCACTTTTTACTATGATGGCAGTATTACACATGTGATAAATGGAGGTGAAAGAGATGGAAGTTGTTCATAATTGGATTGATTTGATTGATGAGACCTGTGGCCTAATTTCGTTAATATGGTTTCTGTTTTATCCTGAATAATGATGAATTCATTTATGTCCTTTTTGTGAAGGCTTAGGTTCTGTTCATTTAAGTGGCTAAAAGTACCAGTGAAGTGTGCCAGTTCAGTTAACTTTGAAAAGTCAGCAAAAACAGCATGAGATGGTTCTGGAATATTCCAATTGTTCTTTGATTATCCCAGCTAAGAAGTTTTAGAATTGGTGAGGAAAGTTTTGAGTGACTGTTGACTTCTCAAAGAAGAGCTTGGAAACACTGAACTAGTTTGTCAGTAGTAAGTTCAGAAAGTATGGGTGTGAAACATGATCTTATTTGTCAGGGTAAGAATATAAATTATAAGCTAGAGGATAATATTAAAATGAATTTTATGGAAATATGTTGTGAGAATGGATGAGGATGTTTGTGGTGTTTAAGTGTCATGTTCTGTAGTCATAAGGTTGGTTATTGTGTTGAGGCTATGTAGTCTGAAAATTGGCAGAGGAGGAGGGTTACACTCCAACATTTTGACTTAACTACATACAACAAATATCGGAAAATGTATGTCCTGCCAAATTCATAATTTCTCCAACATCTCTGACAACTGATGAGACATAATGGACAGTTTTCAGCACCATGTTGTTTTGTTCTTATTAAGACATTTATGTATGTGTATTTTAGGTGCTGTGGAAGAGTAGGTGTTGTGTGTGATGAAATATAAAGATTGAACATCCTGCTTTTGTGGTTTCCGTAGGCACCGTATGGTTGTTGTAGTTGTTTCCACACTTGCAGCATATTTGGGAGGTCCTGAGTTTAAATTCCGGCATGCATGTTGGATATCCTGACAGATTATCCTCAGTATGTCAAGGTACATGCTGTGATGGTAACTCAACTTAGGCTACAACCACTTCCAGTCATATCCTTAACAATTATTCACTGATCACCTGCCATTTGATGCCTTGTAACCTGAGCTACTGGCAGCGTTGTTAAATAAACCATACATACCGATATGTGAGGATTAAACTTTACTTTTGACATCCCCTTGTGACACGAAGAAATGTGTCACATAAATTGTCAATCGTAACACCAGGTATAATAATTTTTTTTATTTCAGGCTGACAATTTTTTATTATTGATACCTGATTATATCTCATTGTGGCCAAAACATATTGTATATTTGAAAATAAAAAAGAAGACTATAAGCAATATTGCAATTGTTGATTTATATAGAACCTTTCTTCTCACATGAGAACTGTTGAGGAGATTCTTGTGCCAATTTGTAGGTACTTTAACCTCAGACCCTAACTGCATAGGCCAGAGACAGGTTGGAGAAGCTAACATTAAGTTAGCTACTCACCTTTCATGAAACTCAAATATTAGTTTCCATAAGAGACCGCATTTTTCTGTCCTGAGCCACATGCATGTGGCCCACAAGCTTCCACCTCGTTTCTCTGAGATCTATTTCAGTTTGGAATTGATGCATCATTCACTGTGTGCTTGAATATGAAACTCTGTAATGGAGGCCAAAACAACATACAGTATGTTATGGAGAGAAAATGTAGCTCTAACATTTGTGCTGTACGTTTTGTCCATACTTAGAAATCATCAAAGAGAACATGTTATATATGAAATAGGAATTACTTAACTTTTACATTTAATAAAAACTGCCAGGTCACATGCTGTATATACGTGAGAATGATCAACAAGATGCACACTATTTTTCATTAATTTATCCCAATCAAACTATCCCCTACATGTTTCGAACAAATAATTGTTCATCATCAGAAGGTTATTTCAGTACACATGGCATACAGTATTTTACCATGCATCTGTGGGATGTCTAGCTGCTAACACGATGTGATTGGAGTTCCAACCACATGTAAAAGGTGTGCATCTCGTTGGTCATACTCATGCAAAGTTCACATGCTATACTGCAGAGTGTAGTTGTACATAAATGTATTTCAAAAGTCTACATAAAAGTCTCAATATTCCCAGTCTTAGAAGAGCTATACTGTGCTGTAAGTAGAATGGTATAACAAAATGTAATTGATGTAGAGTATGAAGTTGAAAACTTGAGGGTTGTTTGACCATGCATCTTCCTCATGAAATAATGTGAAATGCCAACTTGATGCAATAATACATCAATAAAATCACCTTATTGCATCAAGTTGGCATTTCAAATTATTTTATGAGGGTGAAGTTCAGCCAAAATAACAGTACATTTAAACCTTGTTATTCCTCATCCCATTGTTGCGTTGAATACGACTCAGTAGAGCACATCTGTTATCTTTATTAACACAGCTGCATGTTTCAACTAAACCCAAACCATCTTCAGGTTGTAGAGTAATTTAAAGAGGTAATATCCAGTGTGTCTAATGCATCACTGTATCAGATAAAATGATATATGAGGTAATCTTGTTACACAGTATATGTGATATTATTTTTTAAGTGGCTTCGTGTATCTGTAATGTCTTTGTGATAATTTTGACATAGTTGGAAGGGAGCTTTGAAAATACGGTGAAAGAAAGAGACATGTCCCTGAAAATCTACACATCAATTTAAATAAAAGGAATAATGCATTCATCAGTGAACAGACACGAGAAGATGTAAATTTTTTGGAACATGTACATTGTAGTAGTTTCCCTGATTAACCATTCTTCAGACTTGGGGGGGTATGCTCCCCTATTACACCCTGTTTTATTATTCAAAATGTCATAGATTTTCTGTCTTCTTAACACTTCATATTATCCATACACACTGTTTTATGTAATCTTCATTTTCCAGCTTTCCTGTGACCTTGACACACCAATTATTGTAGGATACTCTAAAGAGAGGCATACAAATCTGCGTACTAAATGTGACTGAAGACTTTATTTCCTTCCACAGTGAAAGTCTGAAAGAACACCGGTGTGTGATTGACATTTAATGAAAGTATGGATGGTTGAACAAAAACCAGACTTTCCCAGAACAGTTTAAGGATATGACGAATGGCACATAATTACTAGGGATAAACAACATACATTTTACTATTTCAACATTTTTGTGTATTGTTATTTTAATTGAACCCCAACATATTATCTACAGTGATCAAACACTGTTAGGTCATTCTTGCTGCATAGTGTAGTACTGTAGAGACTGGAAATAATGGGACATTTTATGTAGAGTTTGCCATTTATTAATTTATAATTATGCTGTGTAGTAGGTCAGGTAACAAGGAAAAAGTCTTTAACGTTTTAAAGCCTAAGATTTGGATTATGTACCACCAGCTTCAACATTCAGAATTTCTATGTTCTGCGTGGATCTCAGAATAAACAGTGATTATTTCTCTACACAGCATTAACTTATCGGTTTTTATAACCAAGGCAGAGAATGTTTACTGCGCGGTACGAGCTGGGTCTTCAAATCAGATACAGTTATGTCCTTAATGGTTAATAATAAACTTATGTAATTTCCACTTTGTATTGTGTGCTTTTACCCTTAATGGGCCAGCCCAGCCAAAGCATGTGGGAGGAATATGAAGGTTACGTTTGTTATCCGTAACATGTCGTTTACAGTGTTGGCTTTTATTATAGGATTTCGTATCCATTTGAACATTCATCTACACTAAGGTATTCCAAGAAACCTCTTTCCTTAAAGTTTTGTGCCTGCAAGTATCTATGTGTGTCTGATATTATGAGTGCTGTTTGCTCCGCTCTCCCGATCTGTCGTAGTTTATCTTATCATCTTAGTGACGGTTAGTGAAGAGAACGGCTACGCTGGATGTCCTCTTAACTCCAGTTATTTTTGAAGACTGTCAGGGTAGCCAGTTCGAGATTCAAACTGTTACCATTCTGTCAGACCTGCCTCATCACTAAACAGATTACATTCTTGGCAAGGAGAGATATTTGTGTGTTAAGCCTGTACCTTGAACCTTTCCGCATTGTAAAATGTAGTACATTTTATGCAGGCTATTGGAAATATACACACAACCGTCTGAGACTGTGCGTAGTAGTTAGGAAGACAACAGCACCACTGCACTAGCGCTGCTTGTAGCGTCGTCTGACGCGCCGACCGCGTCATCCTTTGTGTGCTACGGCGCCTGCGTGTCATCCCCTCAGCCGCAGTTGTGACGGCTATGGATCAGCTGTTTCTTGGTGCTTGCCGATGCCACCCCAGTCGCGCCAGGAGCGAGCTCGGGTGCAATGAGGGCGGGTCTGATGATGAGGTACCTGCAGGCAAACAGCAACCACTCCCACCACTTATCAAGTGTCGTTATTACTACCTTAATGTGCGAGAAGTAAATCCGGTGAAGACTGAGCTAAGCGGCTGCTCGTGTCGTGTAGCGCGTATTGGTGCCTCAGCCCTGGAGCTCTGAAGACCGGCATGGCGCGTGGCGCGAAGACCTGTGCCTGCTGGATCCATCTGAAGTAGGAGTTCACATTTTTTTGGTTGTATGTTATGTTGGATGGATGCAACTCTCCAGTCAGTAAGCTGCAGAGAAACATACCTATTGGCTGTCAGTGGTGCAACTAATTCGAGATGACTTCACATCTGCACGGTGCCTCCCTATGTAACACTACGGTACATCGCGGTTGTCACCGGCACACCTGGGGTGCAACTTGGTGCTGTAGTAGGAGGAGAACTGTTACATTCCTTTTCTTTATTACGTTTGTTCTGCTACTGCTAGGTCATTTTGGAGTTTGTTCCGGAAGACCAGACGCATTACCATCGTCTTCAAGTTCGACGACATCTAGAACAACATCTTCAGCTTCTGGTAATCATTATAACAGTGATAGTAACAGTAAAGAGATTGCTTGGTCAGTTAAAAGCATGGATTATGCTAATGCTGATGCTGGTGGTGGTGTAGGTGGTGATGGTGCTGTTGAAGATGCATATTCTTCCCCTTCTTCATCCTTAGGGCGTTCGCCGACCCCCCTCGGTGATCGCGGTGGCTCTCAAGAAAGCAGTCCCAGGTCACCCCGGCCTGACCCCATGCCCAGTCCTAATGACGTACAAGCTTCTGACTCCAACACGAACCACAATGGCGATGGGGGCTCGAAGCGATATCGCGTCGTGTCTGTGGAGTTTAGCCGTGTGGAGACACCGTTTATCATCGGTGTATGGATCTTCTGTGCAAGCCTCGCCAAGATCGGTGAGTATATCGAAAATACCACGTGCACTGTTACTGGGAATAGTGGTACAAGTATGTGAGGTCTGTGAGTAGGACGGCAGTGCGGCTACCGTTAATAGTTGCATAAACGTATTGTGTGGGTGAGTGGTACAACAATGCAATGTGTTGTGGGTACAGGTGATAGGTTTATAACAGTGGCGTACCCAGGAATTTTGTTCGGGGGGGGGGGGGGGGGG
>Ga0123357_10011560_pt1 | contig 11332 bp, 10 predicted proteins | sample TergutEmb28metaG_FD_89873 | JGI IMG/M metagenome (GOLD analysis project Ga0123357, IMG submission 89873) | Embiratermes neotenicus P4 segment gut microbial communities from Petit-Saut dam, French Guiana - Emb289 P4 | ecosystem: Host-associated > Arthropoda: Insects > Digestive system > Gut ...
AATATTTTAAAATTTTTTTTTTTTTTTAGGGCGTTTTTTGGTTTATGTTTTTCATATTTCCAAACCCTTTTCCCCTTTCCCCCAACGGCACCCTATTCCCCCCCCCCCCCAATCCTTTCAGACATCCTCCTACGCAATACTTTAATTTCAGACTGTCCGTGCACAATACAAATCAATATCTGTAGGCCAAAGGTCACACTTCTGGCCGGGTGAAGTCGAGGACGTCGCTGTTTTGACGTTAGGCGACGTGCGTTTGTAGTTGGGTTACCTATGTTTCAAAAAGGCGCCCTTATAGCCTGCCCAATATCCCAGAAGAGCAAGCCTTCTAGTACTTCTAAACCAAACACATTTTTTCCACACTACATATAAAAGTGTTCCCGTTACAGGCCCGGTGTGGCCCAGAGGGGGGGTAGAGAGACCGCTGCACTAGAAGGGGGTGAGTGGTCAGCAGCACGCCCCGGCCGCACTTTACCCCCGGGAAAGACCCGGTACCCATTGTACAAGAGGCTGGGTGGGCCCCAGAGCTGGCCTGGACAGGCGGAAAATCTCGTCCCCACCGGGATTCGATCCCGGGCCGTCCAGCCCGTAGTCAGTCGCTATACCAACTGCGCTACCCGGCCCACCCACACTACATATACATGACCATATTACCCATTACAAGTCTCGTCACTGTACGTGTGTGTGTGTGTGTGTGTGTATATATATATATATATATATATATATATATATAGCTCTTACACTACAAATCACTGCCAAAACGGTGGTAAAAGCGAGGCAGCCTAGTGTAGTGCTTACGCAGATCACAGTCATGAAGCCATGCGGACGTACCGGAAATTAAATCCACCGCTAACACAAAGCAGAATTATAAGGACCCTCCAAACATTAACAGGTCTTAGGAAAAATTTGTGGCCCCTAACCTTAACTCCACAAAGGTGCGCACAACAGAAATTTGTGGCAGTGCAAATCGAACTGCGGAAATGAAGTGGAACGGGCATATATTGAGTTAAGTAGTCCTCTGGCTGACATCTCCCCAAGAACGTACAGGAGGAAGAACTAGAAGGACCAGGACGAGATACAGAAAGAAACTGAAACAGTAGGAACGACTAGGAGAGGAAAAGGGGATGGCTGGAAACCGTTCGCAGGCGCTGCTTTATCGAGACCCTATGCACTGAAATAGTGTAACAGAGAGTGACTTTTCTCACGCATTTTAACATCCTTCTATTTTGAACTTATGTTCAAAGAACACGTGTCATGCATTAGCAATCTGTACCTTTTGGTCTCAATACAAATTTCGATGTTTTGCTGACCGTGCATCTCAGTAAAATCTTAGTAATTAGCCAACTCAATGCACAAATCTTGTTTTATAATAAGTTTATTATATGCCTCTACATGTTTCAAGCACTGTGCTCATCATCAGGAAGTCAAAATTGTATTATAGAGCATCTGGTATCATCACACCTGCGAGTGGCCGTCCAGTGCACACCTGTGCACAGGACGGCCACCTACAGGTGTGATGATACCAGATGCTGTATAATACAGTTCTGACCTCCTGATGATGAGCACATAGTGCTTGAAACATGTAGAGGCATATAACTTATTATAAAACAAGAATTTGTGCATTAAGTTGGTTAATTACTAAGATTATTCATCAATACTAGTTTATAACTGCAAAAATTCAGTAAAAACAATGTGACCTTTTTACTTTAAAAAAGGAGGATATTGTAGTCAGCACGAATCTGTAATGTTAATGCCTCAAAACAGGAAAGTGCTACATCAATGTATGCATATGGATGAAGGTTTTTTCCCTTGATATTCACCATGCCATCAACACTAAAGCACAATAACCTACACATAGTGCACACAAACATGTACCAATCAATGTTCTTACCTGTGTACATGCATCTAGCCAAAAATAGTACAAAAAAGTACGGGGCACTCAAAAACACGCAGCATTTAAGAACCAGTTTGGTTCCCTTGTTTCCAACAGTCAACAACTCAGCACTATGCTGCACTAGACAATTTTAAACCTTTGGTTTAACACAGCACTATGGGTAACTATTGTAGGTCACAATTGTAGTCACTGCACTTAGCTGTTTAGCTTCAGAGATGGTACGTTATTTCCTGGAACCCAACACCACATCTGCATCCATCTTTCAGTTATGAACAAAAAACCTTTTCAGTCATCTTGATTTTGTAAATCAAAATACCTGCCATTTCATATTGGAATAGAAAATCTGAATGACAAGCCTTATATATAAATTCCACAAGAAAATTATCTGTACCAAACTGGTCTCAGAATCCTGGAATATCCCTCTCAATGCATGCATCATCTTATTACTTCTACACCTTCTTCTGCTGTACATTCTTAACACCTCCCAATTATCCGTTTGATTTATTATGATACCCCGTTTTATTTGGCATAGACTAAAACCACCAGAAGTGTGGCCTCAAGCATACCTGCTGCAGGAAGGGAATGAATGTTTAGTTTACATATCATACAAACATGGCATATTCTAATCAGATGAGGCAAGGGATCACAACTGCTAAATTGATAAATTCATAGCTGGTTTTGCTGTCTGGAATACTAATACACCAACAGCCATAGTACAGCCCCCTCATTTCCCACACCACTTCTCAATGCAAAATCTCTAAAAGGTTTATTTAATTTCAACAACTTACCATCTTTCCTAGACTTAGAATTCTTACCACTGTGTATGGCAACATGAATACCACCTGTAATCCTGCTGTGATTATGTTTCCCAACCCCACACTGTGGTTGTGCTACAAAACCTACCACAAAAAGGCAGTCTTCTCTAGCATAAATTATTCTTGATAACCCAGTATTTGTCAAAAATTCCATTGTGAAGTCAGTGACCTGGGAGAAGATCTTTTGCACCCAACACACTTGTGCCATAAAAATGTCAATGAAAGGGGAAGGTAAGTAAAGTTGTCTCTGTTCACACCAAGGTGGCACAGATGCACTGTTTCTTAACCTTGGCACTAGATGGAGACGAAAAATCTTGGATTAGAAGCTGTATCAGCTCCAAGTGTGCAACATCACGGACAAAAATGTGATCTGTAAAACTCTTCTTAAAACTATTTTCACACATACTTTGTCTACTAAGATTGTTAACTGCTTCATGTAAGCTGCTCTCTTACTGATGGAACCAGAATGGTTTCATTTTAGACAGGTATCTTGTTTATGCATATTTTATAAATGATGGAACTTGGATCTTTCACATTTATGACAGGAATATTATGTATAAATATAAATTCCACAAAACACAGAACTTAAATTACATACAGAGAAAACATTAAACTTAAACAAAGCTCCAGTTCTGAACATTTTTTAGCAGACAATTTGTGCAGGTCAAGTATGGAGCTGCAATGAATGATGTGCACAGTATATGAAAGAGTTTGTGTAGTTAGGCCAGTGGGTTGATGTAAACAGTATCATTATAAGAACAAAACTTCATCAAGAATTGAGTATAACTAATACAATGGTATACACAACGGAAATTGTTACCCACAGGAAAAATATACAGGTGGCACCAGTAAAAATCTCACTGAAGAGTTGTTTACCATGAATAAGAGCACTTCTACCTCAATCATAAAGAATAGTTTAAGGTCAACATAAAAATAAGTGAAGTTCTTTATATTTAACAAATTATGGAGCTACAGGGATTACAATTGCATTCACCAATTTCTCAAATTGTAACATCCACTGTACCATCAACACTGAAGTAAAAAATGGGTTCCTTATTGTAGTAAGTCAACATATCACTTTCAAAACTTGAACCTATCAACCACTTGCAGATTTTCATTTTCAAGTAATGACTAGAAGCCATCACACTTTTGGGGCACAAAAGACCCATTTTCCAAACCAGTGCACCAAACAATCCTCATAAATTTTACTTTTACTATAATTAAACTACTAAATCCCAACACTATTTTAAAAATTATTATTAGCATGGGCAGCTTTTAAAACATTATTATACTCACATCTGTTAAAAGCCCTTAGCCATCAACTGTTGGTGACCATGTACACAAAGCCTCCATTTCACATGCTTCTAGCACTTTGAACAGGAACTTTGAGCCAAAGGAAAGGACTTGAGCACATATGGAAACCAGATGCAAATTTTTTTTATTTCCAACAAAATTTAACAGGGGGGGAAAAAAAAAGAAAAACCAAAAACATTTCCATTTTCCTTTTAAGATTTGCAATTAAGGCCTACTCTTTTGTACAAGACTGGCATTACAGCAGGTACTAACAGGCAACATTATCAGTACCTGACAAAAACTGTATGGAAAGATTTACTTCACTGAAGAATTCCACCTGTTTATTGAACAAAAACACAAGTCTTTCATGCTGCACATACCTCAGGTTATTATGTAAAAATAAGATTAAACATTATAAATAATCTGTGTGGTGTGCCTGTCTGTGCCCACCATTTGCAGGCCTCCAGACTGCTTGCTCATTAACCCCACATACATGGGATAAAGAGAAACACAATCAAGATGTTGAAATCAAGTCACAGTTGTAGTATTTCAATTATACATCTTTACACTTAATTCCAATACTGTCACTCGCACATAAAAACCAAAAACACATTAATTTCGCAGCAAATGTTTTTACACTGTCAGTATTTGGCTCAAATGAACATTAAACACTGCGCTGGCTATAGGATACAAGTTTTTAAGACCTTTTTTTTTAGCTATAATGTTCACATAATCCAATGGCATACAAATGTGGAGCATAAGATGGTTGCTTACCTATGTACCCGAAAGTGTAACTTGATTCCGTACAAGTAATGAAGTGTGTCACAGATGAAACTACCATTTTATTCACACTCCAAAGTAGATGGTTGATATTTTCAGAGCCATAGTAATTGTTGGAAGCTATTACTCTAATGGAAGCACATTTCAATGTAAGCCAATTTCAAACACTTCGTGCAATGAACTGACCAAGTCACATCACTCTCATATTTCCCATGCCAGAGTGAACTGCAACCTATGTCACATGTTGCCAGCAGCCGGACACCCGAGCACAAGAGAGGGAGTTTGTGATTATTTAAAACTGGTTGTATTATGACTATCTAATGACATCCAACCAAACTCCACAAATCGATCAGTAAAGGACCATGCAACAAAACTTGAAATTCAAGAAGGCCTCTGTTGAAACCGGGACAAGATAAGCATGCCCACAGTAAGAAAATCATGGAAAACCAAAAGCAGCCAGTCAAATCTATTAACACCTCCCTTCTAGCTCTTAAGAAGCCCTGGCAAAGAGCCCCTGCAACAAACTCATAAGCAACCCTAACTATCTACAATACGTGCATCATGTAGTAAAGTTTTAAGTATCACACTTAAAAAAACTGTGCTATATTGAAAGTTATCCGAAAAGACACTATTCAGTGCATATCCACAATACCTAACTAAAATCAGGCCCATTTTATTGGGTCAAATATTTACATTCCACATACCATACATTACTGCTAGTTTGTAAAATGTATGTGTATAACCAGAATCAATACTATGGCAATAACCACAATGCAATGCATGTTGAAGCAAACAACATGTAATGACAGTATACAGAGATTTCAAAATCACAAACTGATCTAAAAGCTGACAAATGAAGAGAATGCAGTAAATGTTGTTACTCAATAATGTACATGAAGTCACTGCCAGCATCTTCTACGATGGCGATGATAATGGATGACATACCACCTAAGTCAACGGCAGATCATTAAAGTTACAAATGGATCTAAGAGATACAATACCAATTCTATCAAAAACTTGGATCTGAACCAAGTGTGAAAAATTGGAAAAACCTACCAAGACAAATGGAGCCGCACGTGTCATTTTATAATGAAAACCGAACATTTCAGATAACTTCCAATATAACACAAAACCACACAAGAAATTGAAGCAGCTTGCACACAATGCTTTTGTTATCAGAATTAGAACCCAATTAGTTTACAAGTGCATGCTGAACAGTGATATGGGCTTGCAATTTGACTGTATGTTGGAATGACACCATGTGGCTCACAATCACTACCGACTGTATGTGCAAGTCTGTTGCCCACATCCAACACCAACACGTCAATTCAGAACCACACTTCTTTCATTCTGCACCACAATTCTTCCACTTTGTAATTCCCAAGGATACAGGGAAATACATTATATGTTTAGGTAGCTATCTAACCTGTAATCTATACATATTTGTCAAAAATAAATTTGTTAATTCTGTACAATGAAGGGGAGGATGTTGCCAAAACACACCCATACACATTGTAAGATCTCACTCATACGACCAAGCACACTGTAACAAACTGTCAACTTGTAACATCATGCTGCCCCCTGTATCTCAACTTTAAGCACCAGACCTCGTTACATCTTCTTCAAAGCTTCTGCTCCTAACTGGAAGGGTTCAAAAGCATCTGGCTTGGTGAACCCATTATCAGTCTTCCAAAATGAAGCAGCAACATTATCTATCCCACAGTGCAGGCCATCAACAAACATAACCAAATCATCAACTCTATCCATGTTATATCTTTTAGGACATTCAAAATGGTTTGTAATGACAGCTTCACAAGCAAAGTGGCACTGCAATTTGGATATTACACCCGAAAGAAACAACATTATGTAGAGAAATAATTAACAGTGGGAACTACTGCCTATGATAAGGGTTCATATTGAAAGTTAGTTTAAAATATTGACATTACATTATTATTTAGGTACTATTACTTGGCAACAGTAAAGGAAAGGGCAAAAGAATACATAGGCTAATAATCTTGAAAACTTTCCAACAAGCCTATACATCATTATGGTAAGGAGAGTACTTAAGAAATTCACATATGCACACTATCCCTGATATAATACACCGACAGTATTTTTTGAATCCAGAATAAGGGCTATCACAGTTACTGCACAAATATACACACATACACACACACACACACAATGTATGTGCGCATGCACACACACAATCACTCACACACACACACAAAACTGATTTTTTACACATGTATTTTTTCCTCCACCCTCTCCTCCTACCCCTCCACCCAAAATAGCTTTCAAATGCCATCCCTTATGGAGGTAACTGCCTCCAAACATTGTATCACACTCCTATATTTACCATAACTGTTGTAAAATTATTTATAAACTGAAAACTCCAATCCAAATCAAGAGATATATGGTTAACAATGCAAAACTCTAGCAATAAACCACCAATGGTTACTTCATGTATGGCCAAGATTATATGAATAAAATAAAATAACCGTAATCTGTAAATGAATTACGTGTGATACATAAATCAGGTGACAACCATCAGAGAACCAACTATGTCATCTTTTATATAGACGTATGTTTAGATAATATGTATTCTAGGTATGTTGTAATGTTATATATAAAAGTCTGTATTGTATTCTTTAGTGTTCACAGCTACAACATAAAAGAGCACTGTTAATCAGTTTTGAGGCACTTGGTGCCAGCTTTGGGCTTTATCAGGAGTCAGTGTCTCACTAGGTTAGACCTACTGTGCATGTTATCTGCTGTCTAAACATCTACTCACTACAGAACTGTGGCTTTCATCGCTCTTGAATTCAGAAGCGGCACAAAATGAAAACAAATGTCTGCAATGGATCTCTCTTTCCCTGCCAATTATCTCTGAAGAATGTTAAAACTGATGGCTTGATAACTCCTCTATCACATTAACAAGATCCAACTGCACTGAAAACAAGAATGAGCGGAATCATACAATCCTTTTCTCTGGACATCTTCCTTCCTTAATTTGTATTCATTTCGTTGGTCAGAAGAAAATGTCAAGATCCTGCCAAAGTCTAAATTCCTGCAGCTGCTGAGAAGTAATTCTAGTTTGGTGAACCCTGTGGACACATGGGCGAGATCTCCAACAAAGTCAACTCCTGTCAACATCAGGTGTATCACACTCACTCCAACTCTGCAAAGTGCACCACCCTTGGTTGGGGAATGGACAAATATTACTAAGATCAATGCAGCACACTTTTGTTTATGTTACTTGGGTGAGCGTGGGCGAAGGTATTCGCGGAACCGAGGCACTCTGTCTGGACCATCTCTTCGTCTCAATCCACTTCTGTCTGTGCGTTCGCGATCATACACTGGACGGGGACCCCCTCGTCCCATGCCGTAGCGTGCAGAACCCTCTCGGAATTCTCGCTGTGGTGGTTCTAACATGGAAGATTTATAGACTTTAGTACAAATGTTCACACAATTAATAGAAATCAACAGAGGCGTGATACAGCTACAGGACACAGATGTTTGATATATTTGTTAACTGCAATTGGGTTGACACCTGGTGGCAGTAGTACAGTACACATTTACACACAAACCATAGAACAACACAAACACAGAACAAACGTATATGCTTATGCAGCTGACTCATGTGTAATACTTCATGATTACTGCTAACATAACTTTTAAAGGTGGATGTGGGACAGTTTGTTCCATCTTCCATCCTGTACATAAGGGATGCATAAATCTCCCCCCCCCCTCCCCCAAAAAACAACAACAACAACAGCCACCTCAAAATTCTAGGTGCCTGAAGGGTGACATGAAGTTAAGTTCCACACTTACGACCCACAAATATTAGGTCTTAGCATACAAAATTTTGTAATAACTGTGACCTGTCGTACAGGATATACTTACCTAATTTTAAACAGAATATGTGAGGTTCCATGCATCGCCTCCACAGTTATAAAGGTGTATCAGAAGGTAAGTTTACAGTAACCATACATCAAATGCAGGATTTCAATATAACAAACTCACAAAATACGAGGAAGCTGTCCTCGATATGCATTTTTCAACAAAGTCCCCTACTTAAAGAGTTGAGGCATGTGTCACAGAGTGCAGTAAGCTTGTCCATCCTGGGCACACAGAATGCTGTGTGTCTCTGCTGCATCGGCCATGTGATGGTAACAGTTTCTGGTCTTCATCACATATGACTGCTGGGTGCTAAATAGGGGCTACAATTGGGATGGTTCATTTCACAGTCCAGCATTTCCAGCAAGTGAAGTCTGTTGTCATGTACAGTCAGACACCAACATGGTAGAGAATCACACCAGCACTTGGACTGGGAAGTATTCTCGTGATGGTTATTTGCAAGCTTTCCAGTGTGGCACAGTAGCCATCAGCATTAACTGTGCATCCATGTTCCAGGACATCCACCAGCAGCACATGCAACAAATCCCACAACACTTTGCCAGCAGATGGTGCCACTTGTATCACTTTAAACTACCTATTCCTGGGTGAGACAGGACGTTTCCATTCCATGGCTGATCACTTACTGCTGGGACTGAACTATGGATCCATATTTCATCACCAGTAACAACTCAATGCGGCTACGACATGCTGAAGGAATCTGAGTCAGGTGATCATGCTTGCAACACTGTTGTTTGTTGATGCACGAAGCACCCATCTGGTGCACACCTTATAGTAGGGATGCACAAATCTTCCAAAGATCTAGCAGTCCCTCAAAGCTCTAGGCACCACAAAGATGACATGAATGTAGTTCCTAACTGAGGACCCACAAACAGAACATGCAACTGTACAAAATTTAGTCGCCACATTGACGTGGTACTGGGGTTTGTGCACCTCTGCATTATGGTCCTGTAACACATCCATCATGATATGCATTACACAGCCACCTGGTAAACTAAGGTCAGATGCTTTATGCTGCAAAGTCAGTCTTGAATGAGTTCTTTGACACATGCAATGTTTTCTGTTGTTGGCGAGATTCATGGTCCACTCTGTCATCCATCACATACTTGGCACAAAACTTCCACAAGCTGGTGAATGATATCGGCTGCTAACACTTTCTGTCCTCACAGTAAGTGTTTATAATTCCCTGGACTTCCAAGAGATACCAGCAGTCCAAATGGGTCACAACATTCAACTGCCACAGCTGTGCTCCTTCTGAGCATGTCTTGAATCATTTCATATTTCGAGTTCAACGTCTGGAATAACTGGACTAATTCTTTGTTATCCACCTCATACTTAATGATCACTGTGTATAGTAAAGCTAAGACAGTGGATTGCTCCGACATTTTTTTTTCTTTTATAGTATGATCAGTACATAACACCTCAGTTTAATATAGCAATAACTCCACGGTCTCACTTGGTAGAAATAAAGTCTGAAATATTAATTTCATGATGATAATCCATTTTTTGTGGCACCTTTCTCAACATTTTCCACATACATATACATAAAGACCAAGACATCGTGGAACTGGTGTTGGAATCGGACTCTGACAATGACACAGATGATGTTACTGGCACAAACTTCGCACAGTGGATTGACAACACAACCTGTCAACCTACTGTATCTTCAGTCCACAGGTTGACAGTGGGTCTGAGTGGGTTATAACAAACGGTGCCACCTCACATCAATAAAGACCCTTCCCCACTTAGCGTTTTAACGAAAAGACAAAAAGACAAGTCCCAATCACAAGCCAACTAAAAAGACTTGATAAAAGCTACAACAGACACTGGCACATACAATGTAAGAGAATTTGATGACATGTATTCTGCCAAAAACAAAGCAACAAGAATGAGATTCAAGTGTCAGGAATGCAACATTAGGTTTTGTTTCACCCCATGGTTTGAGATTTTATCACACTAAACTGGATTTCTGAAGATCAACTGGCACTAAAATGGAAAGGCAGAACACACACATGTCAGTAAATACTACCACTGAAATTAGTGAACTGATATTTTTTAGTACTGTCTTCTTGATGAAATAATGGAGGCAAATGGGGTGTGGATTTTACAGAAGGGGGTTGAACTGATATTTTTTAGTACTGTCTTCTTGATGAAATAATGGAGGCAAATGGGGTGTGGATTTTACAGAAGGGGGTTTATGAAGGAAAAGAAACTTGTCAGACGGGCCTGTACATGTGGTATTTCCTTCACTTCACCAATACAAGGAAAAAAAAAGAAACATTGCCTGGATCTGTAAATAGTATGTGAATTCTGGAAAAATTGTACGAATGTTAGCAAGAAAAAGTAAATTTTATCCGTGACAATTATGACTACAATTAAATTTCCCACTCTCTTTTATGCATATACAATACTTTTAGACAAATATTGTGAAAAAGAGATGTGTAATTATAAATGCAGAAAATTTTAAACAAGACAAGGCATTGTGGGACAATGTTTTCCCATTTGGTTGATGGAGGGCATTTAATTCACAGGACAGAGTTTTCCTGTTCAGCCATGAAGGGTTAAGACTAAAGTAGGTAAAGGATGATTACCAATACCATTATTACCACCACCACCACCACCACCACCACCACCA
>Ga0123357_10011561_pt1:0-10000 | contig 11331 bp, 8 predicted proteins | sample TergutEmb28metaG_FD_89873 | JGI IMG/M metagenome (GOLD analysis project Ga0123357, IMG submission 89873) | Embiratermes neotenicus P4 segment gut microbial communities from Petit-Saut dam, French Guiana - Emb289 P4 | ecosystem: Host-associated > Arthropoda: Insects > Digestive system >...
ACACACACACACACATATTCAGTTATATTTTGCTATATGAGGGCTTGAAATATGACGAAGTTTGTGATCGTCAGTCTCTTTTTTACAACACGTATCTTGATGGTTTCTTAGGTTTTTAAAGATATTTCATGAAAGCGGAATTTAAAATGGCCTGGAAGAAAAGACGACTTCTTTTGAAGAAAAAAATTCGAATTTTTCTCGAGGATTTAAGTAAAATCGTGAAGCACACTCTTCAGCCTACCAAACTGTGTGACAGTCGCTAATAAACGTGTAACATAGATCTATGACTAACTGTTCGCCACTCAAGTGTAACCGACGGGACACCGTGTGCACCTGGCCTCCTATTACACCGCCCAATCATTGCCACACTCGTCATAGTACTGAAATCGCGCTACAAACCTGCATTACGTCATCCCATCCACATACAGGAAGACACATATGTCTCTTGAAGTTGCCTCACAGCAACAGAAAATATGCGAGCAGGGTTTGAATGCTGTGAATTCAGAAATATACAGTATACTCGCAAACCACCACAACCACCACAACCACCACCATCATAATCATCATCATCACTATCATCATCATAATTAATATCAGTGTCATACAGATTAAGAGTGTTGTGGTGGTGGTTATTACAAATTTGTCTTACCCCCCTCTGTAGCAAGTTACTTGATTTAGCGCAGGTGTTTTATGTAATCGTCTCACTGATCTTGTTCTAAGATACAGATTAAGGCCCAGCCCAGTGTAACAGTTTTTTTTTTAACTTATAAGCTAAAAATATCTTTCATCGCGGAACAGAAAGGCTGAAAAGTTTGTTATAAATTCTGAAATTTAATTATCACAATAGCATGTTTAATTTTGTGATTAATTACTAATAATAATAATAATAATAATTATGAATAGTGTTTCATTTTAAACTTGCGGTGTTTATTGAATCTAATGACGTGCACCGCTTTAAATATCAAAATTATCTGTCTGGCCCGCTTTTTTCGGATTTTGTTTCCCTTGATATCGAGAGTTAAAGAAAACTAGGATTTGAGAGGATTTTGAACTTTGCTGTGCGGCAAGCAATTTCCTATACTCATTTACTCACGAGAACAGCAATGGTCTTGACCTTTGTGGTTTAAATGAATATCATGTCGTAAGATGTTTATATCCAGTACGTAATGTATTCTGTGAAAAACATATTGAGTTATGATAGAATCTTGTTTTCGTCTACATTTTACAGCCATAGAGACATTATTGGGGAGACCTGTGTTTATTCTACACACGGTTAGCCCGGAGACCACCAGACTCTACCAGCACTGTCAAGATGAAAGCAGTATAAATCAGTGAGTGGCAGTAGATTCCTGCATTCTGTCGCTATTGAAATTGCTGCCCGGTGTTGAAGAACGAAGTAAAAACTGATTTCAGGAGCGTGGTGTCTGTGGCATTGTTCAGTCTGTGGACACAGACTCCCTGTAATTTCGGTGTAATTGTTACAGAGTTGTGTAACTTGAAAAGTGTACTCGAAAATAGCGAAGTATCTGAAGTGAGAATAATGGAAACTCAGTAGGCAAATTATAAACCCGCGTAAATCCCTTTGAAATTTCCAAGGGAATTTGTTGATGAAACGTGCAGAGTTTACAGGATCGAACATACCTTTCTTTGCAACTAGCAAGACAGTATCATACTGGAAACTGAACACAGACGCAGTGACTGAAGAGGTAATTTGTCAACTAAAACCTGGTTTATTGATTTCAAGATTCAAAATATTTTTGACGTTTGTGAGACCGTGTATCATTGGAACAACGATGTAAGTAACAAACAAGATGCAAGAATCTTCGTTTATTGATATTTTTATTGATCTATTTTAATCTGCTCTACATGTTTCGGGCGACAAACTCGCCCATCTTTAGGAACACTTTTGACTGCATATACATGTTTGGTACTATGCACCGATATTGCTGCCGACCGGTGCATAGTACCAAACCTGTATATGCAGTCAAAAGTGTTCCTAAAGATGGGCGAGTTTGTCGCCCGAAACATGTAGAACAGATTCAAATAGATCAATAAAAATATCAATAAACGAAAATTGTTACATCTGGTTGGTTGCTTACATCGTTGTTCAAAATATTCACTGAACCATTGTCTATGGAAATTGACTTTTTTGTGATACAATTTGATCAGCGCTGTTAATTCTGTGGATACACCAGATTTCTTGATCGTATCTAATAATACTTCAGTCCATAAATAACTTGATATTGTTTCCAATTTTTATCGAGTATCTGACTAATGACTGTTATTCTCTACCACAATGGGACTATACAGCGGACAGCCAGCACATGCTTATCAACAATTCCTGTGACAGGGGATGTTTGCAGCCATTCGCAGAATCTGTTGTGTGCAACAGGCTTTATCGTGATCGATCGTTATCTAGGTGACGGTCGTCTTTATATTTCCTTGTTTGCTCACCGAGAAATTTCTTGTATCGACTATTTGTCACTGAAAATGGCTGAGCAAACTTTTAGGTATCAGTGATGTTAATAATGACCTTAGCCTGGAACTGACCACGACGTCAAGAAAGGGTAGGTTTTTATCTCCACTCATGTACTACTTAATAGGCCTGGATGTCTAAATTAATTAGTGTTAAGTGGTGTGCCTGGAGACAACTGTGATATGCTTTACTTGGATTTTAATGAGGAGAGGTGTTACTTAGTGACATTATATGTGAAAGTTTTTTAGCTTTTTTTATAATTTTATTTATATTCCGATGTAAATGCACTTGTAATTCCGTATAACTAAACTACATGTTACACATTACGTCAGCGCAATCAATGGAAATGTGCAGAAGGAAATGGAAATGGTAAACTCGTATTAGCGTTCCGCCATATGTAGCAGCGCTGTTAAAAGTTGTGGGTAGTATAGAGGAAGCGTTCGCAGTATACAAGGTGATTCAGAAGGAAAGGTCAGTGTTTTGGGAGGTGATAGTATCGTCATTGTGATGAACGTTCGTATGAACAAGTGTCGAATTCTGAATGGTTATCGAGATAGAGCTGTTTGAATCTACAAATGAAAAGAGCACTGTTAACTGTAATAAAGAGAGAGAAATTATTACTGTTAATTTATACCAATTTGAATTAATGTTTAAATAAACGAATTTGTTACACGGAAGTAAAGAATTTGTTACAGTTTGCAATAAATGTTTGGAAACGCCACTGTTACCCTCAGTTCACTTTGCAACACGTGTGCGAAGATCGCGTGTTTTTCTTCTGAGTTGATCTTCACGTTTCTTTTTGCAGGCAGAAGCATCCAAAACGCGAGCAAGTCTTGCGTATCCAACTTTCTTTTGTAAACTTCGCCCTTCATCCAACCCCACAAAAAAATCTAACGAAGTTAGGTCTGGAGTTTAAAACATCTCTATCTTGGTAACTGTTCACTCTTAGACACATTTTGACGTTAAGGTGCCCGCGCATCGTGATAAATTCTTATAATATAACCAACTAGATGCACTACTTTCTCAAATCTATTTTTGGAATAAAAGTGTACATGTTTCGGACAGTTCCTCTGTACATCATCAGGAGTTTTTCACTGTACACACAACAATGTTATATGTCATACAGATTTGTTGACAGCTTGCGAGCAGGATCAGGACGGAACTGTCCGAAACATGTAGGGTTTTATTCCAAAAATAATTTTGAGAAATTAGTGCATCTAGTTGGTTTTATTATAAAAATTAAACACATTTTCTGAATAACTTTTTTTTCACAATGGCTGACACTATCAACTCTCAAAATTTTAACTTTCCTCCTGAATCACCCTATACCAAAGAAGAATATTAAGCATGTTTGTTTATATTGAATAACGATTTACTTACCATGATTTATTGTGCGTGAACATCACAGATTTTGATGTCTGACGCTGTGCAATTTGTGAGGTTAATCTTAAATTTGTGGAGGAACCTGCCACTTCGACATTTGGGATAGAAAATTTTAGCATTTCTGTAATACTTTTCATAAACAGAAGGAAAGAAACATGAATGGGGCAAAGTTTTCTGTCTCTCTGCAGAGCGTCACGGGAGCGCAGAATGGAAGTGGCCGTTCAGTTCCACATATTTTCTAACCTCGAGATTATTCGGAGTCGAGAGGTCAGCGGTACGATTGTGCTTCCTTACACCGTTGTACGCAACTGACAGCAAGCTTGGGACATCTCACGGCTGATATAGATTTAGTGGCGACGGCTGAAGTTTCTGCTGATGTCAGGAATCGACTCTCGCTTTATCACAAGCTAAGTTGGGAGGAAAGATATCAAAACCTCATTATGAAAATGCGCAAAATCGAAAAGGCGGAGAGAAAAACTGTCTTGTTGTAAATGGTGAGTTCGAAGGAGGTTTTAGCCCACAATAAAATATTAAATTGTAAAAATAGAAAGGAGTGAAAAATATTGGAAAATACTTATTTAAAATAAAATGGAAATGGGGAAAAAAGACATTAGGACACAGTCCTTGTTGAAAGGCTACGGGGGGAATATAACAACAAATGATAAAATTATTGAAAAATTCCAAAATGAAATAGTGGTAGTCGCGCAGTAGTTTGAGTAGCAAGATGTGCGAGTAGACCAACGGAAACAGATACACGTGTATCCAATGTGTGCTGCGGAAGAACCCGGTGTTACGACATGGGTTTGCGCTAAGAAACAAATGGAAATCAATAAATAAATACAGGTAAATACGCAAGGAATTCAAGGTCATATTGGCTATTTTATCAAATGTCTGAGACCTAATAATTTTAAAACAATAGCCTTTTAGACCCAAAACATAATGCGAATCTTAGTCCACTCTTACTTTTATATTCTCCCGTGAAAAATCTCAGTGGCATATCGGAGAACTGTTTGACACATGATAAATTATACTTTGATTCTCGTCTTTTTACGACATTCCATTTATCGGACTGACTGTACGGTGGAGAACCTGATATCTGACGTGATTTCCTGCCAGGCGGCGGACCAGCCTTCGTGCACTTCAGATATTTTGTTGCGATTCTGTCTGTATTAGCTCACTTCCTAAATAATTTGGCTAATTGGTTATTGTGTTCGTAGATTATTTAATTACAAATTATCAGTGAAAGGACCGAATAGATGGGGATGGTGGTAAAGAAGGTTTAGTTGGCAGACCCCAAGGAAAGAGAATTCTTTGGAACGTGGATGCAGGTAGGAGAATAACATTAAATGTAGGTTTTACCAAAATTGCCACTTAAGTTAAGTTGATCCATCTGGCTTTGGATATTTCCATGCCAAAGTTTTGTGAAGAGAGAAGGGAACCTTAGGGTTCCATTAAAGAGGGGCATTTCCTTGAATATCCGAATTTTTAAGAAAATTCTCTTGTGGAATTAGTCATTTAGCATTGGAATTCTTCTGCCGAAAGTTTTCTTCGAGAATATAGTATGTAGGTCAACTTCATGCAGTAGGTCTTATTTTATTTGTTAATAATAATAATAATAATAATAATAATAACAACAGCTATTCTTGGAGACCAGGAATGGAAACATCAGGAGTAGCGGGAAACCGAGTACTGCTAAGGGTGAGGAAGGATACTGCAACGAGGCATCTCAAAGCGGACCACTCTCTCACAGTTAAAGCCACCAAGCCCTAAATACAGTGAAACATACAGAGGTAAAACGAAGGACTTGGACATAAGAGGAAATAAGAGAAGTAATATGGTGCTATATGTATTGCAGACAGCATTTTACAGAAATACAGCGCATGTGGAATGTAAAAACAAATGTGATACCAGTAATAATAGGGGCGACTGGGACTATTTCAAAGTCATTCAGAAAATACATGAGCAACATTCCGGGAAAATATCAAGTCAAGGAACTGCAGAAAACAGCCATATTGGGCACTGCACACTTACTTCGGGAAGTATTAACGTAAAAGTACAATAGATTCAACACTGGAACTAACGATACAAGCACCATGAATAGTAACAACAGAATAGCTGCAACACTGTATTCCCTAGGGACATAGTTTGTCTCAGGAACATAAGTATAAATAACCTGCATAAAGGAGATGATGACAATAATGATGATGATGATAATGATAATGATGATGATGATAATAATAATAATAATAACAAATTCCAAGAACCAGAATAAATACCCTCTAATGCAGGGACATTTACTCTAACTGCGATATATACATGGCACATTTTAGTAGATGATACACATCAAACTTCCACCTAGTCATTATCGACATCTAAGCATGTGTTACGCCATGGATGAGTGGCTTTTGTCCCTGTGTAGAATTAATTAGTGTCAAATGTCTCCAGCCAATTGGTGACAGCTTGTTTCACTTCGACGTCATTTGCAAATCACTTGCCAGGCAGGTGCTTCTTTGTAGGTCCAAACGGAAGAAAATTACACTCCTGTGCTTTGGACTGTTGGGAGGTTTGTCTATAACCTCCGAGCCGTTGCGCCGTAAGTAGCCAGGAGTAAGTGTGGCAACATGGGGCTCAGTGATTTCCACATTAGCAGAGAACACAGACAAACGTGTAAGGCAATGGGCAGGCCACGTGAAAAGATTGAATGGTAATAGACTAAGTGAATAATACATTACAGTTTTCAGGGAAGAAGACATGTCAGGAGACTTCAAAAAGTGTGATCGGAAAAAACAAAGAGACTAACAAGAGGTCCTGAAGACTTAAAATTTGATATCACAAGGTAAGATAAAAAACTGCTGGAGATGTAAAATATTTCATCTGATGGGTAGCCTGTTAACAGATGATGCAAGATGTACACGTGAAATCAAATACAGTGTTGCTATGGCAAGAGCAGCATTCGATAATAAGAAGACTTAATTTTAAGGAAGAAACTAGTCAAACGGTACATTTGACGCTAGCTTTTTGTGGTGCTGAAATTTAGACACTTCGGACAGTAGATCGGAAATATCTTGGAAGTTTTGAAATGTGGTGCTGGAGAAGGATGCAGCAGATTATTGGGACCGATCATGTGAAAAATGAAGTACTATACAGAGTCAAGGAGGAAAGGAATATCCTGCGTACAATAAAAAGGAAGACGGATAACTGGATTGGCTACATTTTGCTTTGGAATTGTTTTCTAAAAACTCGTTATTGAGGGAAAGATAAAGAAAGGATCAAAGTGACGGAAAGACGAGGAAGAAGGCGTAAGCAGCTACTGGATGACCTTGTGAAATGAGGAAATACATGAAACTGAAAATGAAACATTAGATCGCACTCTTTGGAAAACTTACTTTGGAAGAAGCTTTGGACCTGTTGTACGACAGACTATTGAATAATGTTGTTGATGATGATGATGATCACAGGATAAGAAGAAAGACAGGAATTTAACAATACTGTGGAGCATTAGATAACCCTAAATTGTTCCGTACAAATATTACGAAAATTTATGTTGTCTTTAAGTGCTGTTATAATTTCTGAAAATATATTATATTAAACTGAAACGTACACATCACAGTGGCCACTACGCTGGTTACGTATTCATTATAACCCGTCGCTCGCAATGCCTTTACGCCATGTATTCCCCAAAGACTTGCCCTTTCTGTCAAAACCACTTCCCCATCTCAACAAAGGCTCACTTATCTACTGCTTCTCTCCACCGTGTTCGCACCATATACTGCTTTAAGCCTCGTGCCTGCGTTTCCCAAGGATCCATCCGCTGACGTAATTTATTTATGAGTTTTGCAGTTCTCACAGAAGTGAGACAGTTACGGTCTTCTCTGTAGCTGGGCAATCGGTACTAGTGTTTCAAAGGAAACTACCGTATTATTTAGGAGAGATGGGATGAAGACTTGACAGCGAGTCACCGTACCTGACGAAAGACACGGCATAATATTCCAGAGTACCTTAGTGAATAAACTTATTGCTTAAAAACTTATTCTCTTATCTACATTCCTGCAATTCATATAAATTAACTATTGGAATATTATGAACCCACACGAACGACTACTGGGGCTATAAACTATAAATTCCTCTAGTTTTGGTTACTTATGTTTCAGTGCATGGCTATGGATAATATAAGCCTCTAGTTTTGTTTGGTAAATAAAATATTTAAAGTCAGATTACTGGGGGATTGCGTCCTAGGCGAAAATCGTATAAGTATGTTATGGAAATTTTGTTTCAGAAATATTTGTATAAATACTTCGTGTGGGTGACGAAGGAAATGGTCAATGTCGTGGTTCTCGAATGAATTAGATATTCAGGCAAACCCTTAGATGCCTAAATATTAAAATGCAAGTGGGATTACCAAGTGGCAAAAACACTGCAAGGTGGAGAGGAGATGAGGGAGAAAGTATTATGGATACAAACATTTTGTTACATGGAAAAATTTGGATGGGATTAGAGGCTTTCAGACCAGAATCGGCAGTGTAAGCTAAAGAAACCAGTTACAAGATAGATCCCACAAAACACAGAATACGCAAACCATAGAGTGTAGGTATACAATATTGTAGCACTAACAGTGGTTACTTCCATAGGATTTGCTTATTAATACGAATGTAAATTCAATACAATATACATGCTACAGGACATAATTCACCATGGACTGAAACAAACACAGACGTGTGTATGCCGACAGTATAATATAGCAGTGTAATTCAACATTCGATGTCCGCATATATTTATGAAGCTGTGCCACATTCAGTAATACCAAAAAAACGTAGAACATCTACTGAGATATAAAGTGCTAATTTACATAAACACGTCATAATCCAAGATAGAATAAAATTTTCGCACTTCTTGTTTAGGGGTCTGAAAAACTTGTAAACAAATTTTGACCCAAAATTTTATCACTCTGATACGTTTTATTTTACAATAAGCCACAACCAAGTCACATCATTTTAATTTTTATACTTACAAGAGCAGTGGCTTCATCAGGTTTTATAATATAAATTTTAGGTGTTACTCTCTGATGATGGTGATCGACCGAAGAAACATGTAGGAGGAAATATCATATGTTTGTATTTTTTGCCGTTTTGCTGACCGTGCACCTCAGTACATTTATCACAGTAATTAACCAACTTGATGCACAAAATTTTTGTTCTACAATCTACATGTTTCGAGCACATGTGCTCGAAACATGTGGAGGCATGAAATAAACTTATTGTAAAACAAATATTTTGTGCATCAAGTTGGTTAATTACTAAGATAAGTATGTTTGTATCTTACATGATTTGTGTGCAGGTAGTTGGGTTTTTAATAAAATGAGATAATCGTTACTCACTAGGGTAAAATGGTGGTTGGAACTGGAGAAACCTTTTGTCGGTGTTTTTAGTCACGTCCCAACAAACTCAAGAAAGAAATCTGACTGGATTAATGAACGAGACCATTCATCACGTTATCTAAGACAGCTAAAATCTGTCACTGGCAGAGATGATCGCAGTTCGCTCTGGGCTTATAATTGCGAGCTGCAGGTATTAGGCGCATTAAAACTTTAGTTATTGTCTTCTTCATCCACATCGAGTTAATTTACTGACATGTAATGGCACTGAGGTGCTTTCATCAGATCATCGCCAAGAAATGTCAGTATTAACGGAAAACATGAAGGACCAGTCAGGAGTTTGAAATATTGAATGGCTATTTGAAATGTTCATGACTAACATGATGAGCCCACTAGTACATTGAGAAGCATAGCATTTATATAAGCAGTGAACTCGCATGCCTACAAGTTACAAGTTTAAAATACAGAGCAAGTTTTGCCTCGAATTATTAGTGAGGTATGGATTTATTATGATCAGTAACCGCTCTTACAGCTGGTTGCATATTGAGTCGTAAATATTTTCATAATTTTATTTTTTTCATGAGAAGTATTTTCTGTTTCATTGCTTGCAAATGAAACAAAAATTGTTCATGTGAATTTAAATCTTACCAAATTAAAAGCGTTATAGAGATTCGAGCAAAAGTGTGGTTTTTCTTCAAGTTTGACAGTTTTGTGTGAAAGAACTAACTGTCATGTAATACTCCGTCATAATTTCTTCTTCTTCTTCTTCT
>Ga0123357_10011562_pt1 | contig 11331 bp, 3 predicted proteins | sample TergutEmb28metaG_FD_89873 | JGI IMG/M metagenome (GOLD analysis project Ga0123357, IMG submission 89873) | Embiratermes neotenicus P4 segment gut microbial communities from Petit-Saut dam, French Guiana - Emb289 P4 | ecosystem: Host-associated > Arthropoda: Insects > Digestive system > Gut ...
CTCCTCCTCCTCCTCCTCCTCCTCCTCCTCCTCCTTGTTCTCATCCTCCTCCTCCTTTGTCGCCTTTTTTCCTTCTTCTCCTCTTCCTTCTCCTTTGCCTTGTTGTTGTTGTTGTTCTTCTTCTTCTCCCCTCCTCTTCCTCCTCCTCCTTCACATAAAGCAATTTCCACCACAACGTTATTTTCTTGATGAACCTTTCAACGTTTATAAAGTACCCTCTCTGTCGCTTGCATGTCTCTTAAGCTCCTGAACCAGCCATCTGTCTGCCTGTGCTGGTCATGGCTAGGTGCAGTTTAAAAGCAACAATTATTATGAATTTGTAGAAATAATAGTTCATTTACATTGTCGTTGGAAAAAAAAGTAAATTCGTCAAATAATTAACCTTTATCTTCCTCCTTTTAAGTCCCAATGTGCGTGTAACTAATGACGGCCGAAGTTACTGTCATTTTAAATGCCCATCCCTGCGCCTGAATGGGAGAGCTTTTTTTCTTTCTCTATAAAGCGTTACATTTATCAAGACATGGGCGACCCGTTTGAACAATAAATGTTAATTCTGTATTGCACAGGAGTCAAAACTACTTTTGTCACTGACAACGCACAACCCTGAACTCTCCTTGTGTCCCGTTGCAAGTTACCCCAGGCCACCACGTAAGCAACGAAACAAAAGGTACATGATCTACTGGCATAAGATTTGCCATACTTCCCACACTTGCCGCTGAAATGTAGTCCAGTTACAAAGAGAAGCTTAAAATTTATAAACTGCACGCCACTATTCACAGACGATTAGGACCATTTCGTGTCAGAAAATATACCCCGTGTGGAAAGATTTTCTTGTTATCGAGTTTGAAAATGTGGCTGTGTTTTTCGCCTCAATTTATGTTCCATTTTAAAGTTTATGGTCCATTTTTATTTCTGAGGCTTTTAATATTTAGAGAGAAATAAAATTTGTATATGTCGTGTTGCCAGTGTGCGGGGCCCAGGGCACCGCACACACCCCACTAGTCGTACCTAAGGACACCACGGGATATATGAATGGGTCCTGTAAAGATGTATAGCACGTTCGAAACGTGATGGTACACGTGCAGAAACCAGATTTGGTCTTTCAGCGAAACGGACGAGTCAATTTAAATCGGCGGGGGTGTCAGTTCAGTCGACTACTGGCAGTCGAGGAATGCGGATCAGCGGACAACGATTGTATAGACCGTGTTCCGACGTACAATGCAAGGCTGCTGGCTACGCACTGCATTCGCATCTTTCCCTTCACATCCCTCCCGCGCCTCACCGTTTGCCATCAGGTTCCGAACGCGCTATACTTCCCCCATCTGTATTAACCTCAGCGCTACGCTGAAGCTGCGGAAGTGTGTCCCATGGATGATGGAGATAAACAGAATTCGATGCTTTCGTGTACAATGCCTACACTGGATTTCCCTCTACCCCTCTGGCGCAAGTAAGCAAGACAGCTCACGACTGTAGCGAACGTCATCACGTTGTTATTTCTGTTGACAAAGGCAAGGCGCCAAGGGGGGAGAGGGGGGAGGAATATGGAGGAGAGTGCTGAAGGGGTGGGCTCGAGGGAAATGTGGAGTCAGTTGATCTGTGGGACTTTTCCATGGTGTGGGTGTAGGTGGAGGTGAGCCGTCAGCTTCGTGCCTCTTTTGTCGAACTCACGGGATAGGAGCGGCCGGCACTTATTGGATGCGAGGGTACTTGGCCGGCGGCAAAGAGGAAACTTTCCGCCCTTTTTTGGAATTCATTCCGTGCATTGATAATGACTAATTTATAATAATTCACCAACAGATGCTCAGTCTTTGTATTTGCACAGTTATTACATTAAAACATAAAATGTCTTAGATGTTTCGATTCCTGTTGGATCATCATCAGGGAGTCAGTGTATCAAATGATATTGTATAATACATAAAATAACGGATCTATAAATTGTTAATACTTGATGAATTGTATGTCAAGTAGAAGACTTGAGAAGTAAATTGTAGGTTACTCCGTGCAGAACAGACGTATACGAGTATACAGGAGTGTGGAACGTTGTTACACAGTGTTTTGGGGAAGCTTGTGTTTGCGACGAAAGCTGGCTGCCTTTGTTGCGAATCGAACCTAGGTCGTACGGCCGGACGTTAGCCATTATACTGACTTTTTTGAAAGCCGCTTGGTAATTATGTGACCACCTACAACTACATAACGAAGCTCATTTTTCCATACAGTGTTCTTATGTATCGTGTGATTCCCCGAACAAACCGCGAGTACTGTCCTCAGCAACATTAGCGTTTGGTCTTCATAATGGAAGTGGAGCGCATTCTTTATGAGGTAGGGAATGAATTTTTATGTCATTCATATCGGGTTTCACAAATTTTCCAAAAATTTAGGAACCTCCTCCAATTTATAGGGCCCAGAGTGGAGACATGAAGCAAATTCCTTACTGACGACCCACAGTTCTGAAGTGATCTGTGAACCTCGCTGTTTTCTGGCGCTTTCTGCTCGGTGCATGTGAACTGATACACATTTTTAATGCAAGACAACAATGCAGTAATTATGCTGCAGATTATAGGCGCCATCACCCAATATTCAGTCACCCGGCCGACGAGATACTCCTGATTTAGATAAATTTTAGACTTTGGAGGTTTAGAATGACCCTGAGTAAGAAAATGGTTTGGAGGAGAGAGATGCTACTTATCTTAACCGGAATAATTATAAGCAAGTCGATCCCGGTGTGGTCTTAAGTCGTAGGTCTGAAGCCGGTCGATTGCTGGGATTTCGGGTTGGGATCCCGCTGAAGACATGGATGCTCGTCTCCTGTGTTTATTGTATGTTGTGTAGGTAGCGGCCTCTGCGACGGGCTAATCACTCGTCCAGAGGAGTGCTACCATGTGTGTGTGTGTGTGTGTGTGTGTGTGTGTGTGTGTAATTGTATGTGATCTTAGAAACATCAACAAGAGGCGGCTTAGGCCAAAGTTAGGCTGTTGCGTCGCAGAAGAAGAAAAAGATTAAAAACAAAACCAATACAGACATTATTGAGGCTGGCCAATGGATGGACGGTAACCACAACCCAACATACTTCCTCATCACGACCCAGGAATGCTGTTATATATAGCACCACTTGTTCTGCCGTGCCAAATCGTATATCGTGGCGGTCAGAGATTCAGTACAATGTACTGGTAGAGCGTGGTAAGTTTAACGCTTTCGTCGTGTTTATTGGTCGTTGGATATGACAGCAATTGTTGCTGATGTGATATTGAAAGGGAAGTTCTCGACGTCCATGTTGGATTCGAACTCCCGAAATTTTGGTGCGGAATCAGTAGTTGAGAACTAGTGGAGCCGCCTAGTCCGTTGTACAGTACAAGTGATTAAGGTTATAGTACTTTTTAATGTGACCTCTTGTGGTCAGGTAGATAGGTACCAACGTTCGGAAGAATTTACTGCCTTTGCCTTTCAGTTTGCTATCCAAAAATGTAAAGATCACGGTACACAGAACTATAATTTTTTCCGTTGTTTTGTATGGGTGTGAAACTTGGTCTGTAACATTGAGGGAGAAACGTAGGCTGCGTGTGTTCGAGGATAGGATGTTGAGGAAAGTATTTAGGGGTAAGGTAACAGGGGGGTGGAGAAGACTACATAACGAGGAGCTTAATGATCTATACTCCTCACCAAATATTATTCGGGTGATCAAATAAAGAAGAATAGGATGGGCGGGGCATGTAGCACGTATGGGGGAAGAGTAGAGGTGCCTACAGGATCGTGGTGGGGAAATGTGATTGAAAGAGCCACTTGGAAGACCCATATATAGATGGAAGGATCATATTAAATCGATCTTCAAAAAGTGGAATGGGGTGGCGTGGCCTGGATTGCTTTGGCTCAGGGTAGGGATAATTGTTGGGCGCTTGCAAATGCGTTAATGAACCATCGGGTTCCATAAAATGCGGATAATTTCGTGACTAGCTGAAAGCCTGTTCGCTTCTCACAAAGGACTGTGCTCCATGGAGTTAGTCTTCCAGGAAGATGACATCTCATACTTTAAAAATGGAGGCAGTAAGATGTTCCGACATGTTTGGTAGATATTCCCGAACTACACGGCGTCACATCTTAGAAGGCAGTAATTTTAATATTTATTTCCCTCCACAGAAACCTCAGATCTCCTGTAATTGTCAGAAAGTCTGGATCGATTTAGTTAACACTCCTCTTTTGCAAGTTCTTTCATAAAACACTGAATATCGGTTGGAGATTTTTATGTGCCCAAGATAGGAAACAACAAGTCAGGCGCCTATGCTTGACGTAACATTGAGACGTGTTCGTGTAACCACTGTTGTCGTGGAAGAGCAATAGCCTAAGTATTAAATATTATGTGTCTGTGTTTGCATTCTTGCCTTAGTTATTCGGCATGCAAAGCGCATGCGCCATATTGTATTGTCATCTGTGGCCTTTCTAGCTGCACCATATTTTTCCACATTATCTTATAAACGGCACAATTTTCCGAAAAAAATGATTGGTCATGAAATATGTGTTCTGATTTTCTCTACAACTACTGTATCAGACGTGTCTCATTCTGAGAAGAACTGAGCGAGATATTATCACAGAAGTCCACAGGTCTTAATATAAAGTACCCGTAGTACCCGTTATTCTTGTGGAATTTTAATGAAACTTTAATTTTCTCGACAGATTTTCGAAAAGTACTGAAGTATAAAATTTCATGAAAATTCGTCCAGTGTGGGCCGAGTTGTTTCATGCGGAGGGACGCACAGACAGACGGAAGAACTGTAATGACGAAGCTAATATTCGGTTTTCGCAATTTTTCGAACACGCCTAGAAATGACATTACTGACGTAGTTTACACAACTCGTGTGCACATCCTGTGTTTGCCATACGCCTATACATTTATTGAGAAGGTCAAGCAGTTTTTAATTGGATTACAGTCACGTAAGTTGCTATTCAGATGAAAGGAACAGTTAAGTAGCCTTGGTAGTGTAAGTGACCAGGTACAATCGGACGTGTGACCGAAAATTACGGTCCCTGTGACCAATTCCCTTCTGCGTGTCAGGTGTTAAGGCATTGTAGTTTCTTTTTTCGTGTCAAAATGTTGCTGGGGAAGCATAACTGAATATTAATACTGTAGTCACTTCGAACTTTTGTTTGCGTTGGGCTCTTATCAAGGTCACCACACACAACGACACCGTTAATTGACTGACGTATTACCAACGCAGCGCCGCCGCCACATCCACCATCACCACCAAATTATCTTCACTCACCAGCAACCAACACTACAACCAAACTTCCTCTACCATCGCCACCACTAAGAACAAGTCATTCATGGGTTCTCTGCATCTTTTCTGCCCGTCTTCCCCTGTTTCAGTTGTCATCTTGTAATGACTTCTGGGGATAAGGAATAATTCGAAGGCACGGTGTTTCCCATCGTCAAGGTAAAGGGACATACTGCCAATCGCTGCAGTAATTGTATTCAAGGCATATATTAGTTTGTAGGTTTCATTGTATGTGAAATGCCAGTCGTAACGTTGAAAACGAATCTCGATTTTTTAAATCGCGTGGCTGGTTGTATAAGGTTTATTTTCAGCAACCCATTGTTATTTAATACAGAGGTATCATGAAAGATTTGTCCATAATTAATAAGCTCCATTGACGATCCCCTTTTTAAGAAGCTATTATGTCGAGTTTACTTTATTCTTTTGAAAATTTCAGTGCATCAAAACGCAGTTATACAGCCTGTGGTTTTCGCTTGGGATGATTTGTATAGATCAAGAACTATTTCTGCGGCCCTTTCTGGCTTTTGTTTATGTCGTAAACGTCAAGCTGTCGTATCTTTGGACGTTTCTCTTAAAAGGCGAGCTATCTTTTTTTTTTTGTACTTCTGCCATAAATGGCGAGATGTGAAGATGTCACCTGTTTCGTAGGCCTAATTTGTACCTAACAGTGAACACTACCCATTATTCAGGCCAGTCTCATAAATGTTACGTACATCTTCATTTAAAGCGTCTGTTATTTTTGTCTGATTTTAGAAAAAGTTGATATGGCTGGGCACACTTTTTTTTTAAACTTTACAATTTTGAAATTTCACGAAAGTCATCCGGTCGGAGCTGCGCTCGTCCATCGGAGGTTATGACGAAGCTAATATTCGCATTTCGCAACTGCTCTGTGAACGCGCCAATCATTTTTAGCTAGTCAAGAAATTTCACTTCGTTTGTGACGGTTTATTTCTGTCACCTGCAAGAACCTCCCACTGGACATAAACCTAGACCACTTGAATTCACTCCACAATCTCAGACCCCCACTTCCCCACAATCCCATTTCATGTTATTCTGCGACCTACGGCAAGGTCTCTCCATCGTGCATGTTATCTGATCAAAAATATTTTATCCGTTTCCCGTCTCTCCCATATATGTTATACCCCCACTTGATCTGTCACCCTAATAATGAAAGTTCTGGTCCCGGAAGAACATCAGGGACACAGGAAGGGAACATTGCCATTGTCATAAACATAGTCATGCGTTATTACCATTGTTGCGACAATAACATTTTTAAAATAAATACTATTTATTAAACCGGCAAGAGTAAATGCGTTGAAAGGCAACATTTCATGCTTATATTCAGGGTGTGACCGGGCAGCATGGCTTTCCTCCGTCTTTCATGACGATTTCCTTTCATCTCCTTGTCGTTTCATTGTTCTTGATTCTTCCACATTGGTCAGTATCATAATCTGTGGAGCTGAAAAAAAAGTAATTAAATAATTAAATAGTCATTAATATTATGAGTGGCATGTTGTAGCTGCTATAAGCTTACACGCTTTGTTCCGCATACAACCTAAGCCCTACATTTGAATTTCGGATGAGCTGGACGTTGTAGTTTAGAACGATCTGAGGATGTGCGTTGTGCGTCACCCGTTGGGCTGTAGCGTGGAAAGCAGTACAATCTGTCCTGGTACTTGGACTCGGTTTGAGAAGTACGGGACTTATCACATCAGCTGTCTCATAAACTAGTCATGAACGTAAAAAAGGAGAGTTTTATTCATTAACCTAATAAAATTCAAACTCTTGGTGGTGTAAGTGCGAGAGTTACTTGAGGAACGAATGCTCCAGTGTAGGCGAACCGACGACGTAGACGTTTGAGACTCGGGAGTCCCGTGAAGGCGTAGGATGTGCGGTTGTGAATTCTTGATACACTTTGTTTTCTTTATAATTTCCTGTATTCGGCACGGTTTGTTTCCGAAACAGGAAGTACCTAATTTCATAGAGTGGCTTGGGGTTTCCAAACCGAATAAATAAAATTTTAATCAGTTTGCTTCCCAAAAATTCTCTTTCACAGAATTTATGCCGTTCAATTTACTGAGTCCCATAAAGAAACGAGAGATGAATAATTACTACACGAAATCCGCGCGTCTTTCGAGTGTCTGTCGCTAGGACAGCACACTGTCTACAGTCAGGTGAATGAAGAGATTAAATTTGGGGCGGACAAACGCAACGACTTTTCAGAGAAACGAGTCTTCTACACACCACGGGAGGTGACGATGTCCAACCAGCGCGCAATGAACAGAGTCGTCGGGGATGTCCAGAGCACCCTAGTAAGCGGAATTCGTTTTGTTAACCCCAAAATAGAAAACGTTTAAGTTGAGGGTGAGCTATTGGGGCTTCAGGAATGCGACCGATATGACATTTAGTACATCGTATGGGATGCGACCGATCTAAAATGGAAATGCAAGGTTACCAGCACACCTGATAAGAAGCCACTACCACTGAACTTGTTGGCAGGTAATCAGTAGGCTGAAGTCCTTGCAGTCTTTGTAGATGGTAGGGATAGAGGAGCTGTATGTAGAGGACTCGCTACCCTGTGTCCTGTGGCACTCCCTCATGTGTGGCTATTCTCCTTGTGCTCGTCTCTGAATTTGCAGAGTTTACATCACGGTTTCTCAGTTTTCGTTGAGGCATTAACAGTGTTCGTGATGGCCCACACCTTTCATGCCGCAATTAAATGTACCATTTTCTATCAGCCATCTGTCACTGGCGGAAAAAGTTTTCCGTCTGGAATTCGAAGATGCGGGAAGTGGTTTGGTGCATGCGACGTTATTCATTTTCGTTGCCAGAAAATCGGCCAAACATCAGATGCATGTCGGCCTTTCAGCGTGTACAAAGTCTAGCTACTCGGCCTTATCACAAGTGTGACACTTTGCGCGGAGCAGGCTGATGTACCTGGCTCCCTTGACACTGCGAAGGTTACTGCGTTGAAACACAAGGTGGACACTCTGATAACCTTTTGTGACCTTCTGGGGTCCGTAACTCGGAAGTCTTACTACAGAAGACCTCTATTCGTGTAAAATTTGTTTCTGTTGTATTGGGACGTAGATTCATCCCGTGGAATTTAGCCGTTCGTATTTCGTTCATCCTGTAAACTTTCGTGTGAATCAGAAAGAACCCGTTGAAAATAACAAGAGCAATTGTGTGACTTCAGGCAACACCTCTGACGCCGTTTAGTTTTGTAACAGTTACAGATGTTCAGCGGGTTCGATTCCCGATGGGGTCACTGGAGTTTTTCGTTGACATAGTCCTTCCGGCCTCACTGTGGCCCTGGGGTCGAATCAGCCAGTAACAGAAATGAATACCACGAATATTTCCTGGGGAATAAAGGCGGCCGGTGCGTAGGGCTGGCAACCTTACTATCTTCATGTGTCATTTGTCCAGATATCTTGGTGCCTCAGCCTCCTGGAACCCTATGGGTCTGTAATAGGCCTGAACAGGGATTGCTTTACTTTTTGCTGTGCGTTGCACGTGAAATTCACACCTTACACGTTATTCATGACGTATGGGGTTGTCATTAACTGTCGAAAGTATGGGAAATATCTCTACCGATTGAATTTACACAAATAAAGCAGTTTATGCTAAAACGCGCTAGTTGATTTCTTGAGGGACCTCGCGTCTCAAAGAAGATGGATTCAGACAGCAACGGAGGATTCCATGAAGGTACCAGGCATAAGAAATTGGAAAAGAGAAGCACTATAAAAACAAGTGTGTAGAGGAGGCCGGGGCGCGATAAGAAGAATAAGAGACCGGGTTATAGAAAATCGCGTAAAAATGGTAGGGCTTATGGAAGATATAGGACACACTAGTCGCTGAAATGGCGTAATAGCCAACATGCTTATATGGAAGTTCACTTTATACAAACAGCGTTCATCTATTAATCAATTGCGTTATAGCGAATTCGCGTTAACGAAATACGCGTAACAGCAGAACTGACTCTAATGGAAATATTACAAGCGAACACAAAGCCAGTGTAGTAGATAAGCCGGATAGTGCTCAGTGCCTTGTGGTTCTTCGAAACTATGTTTAATAAGCAATCTTAACAAGGTTTGGCTCCTGATCGAAGTCCGCAGTCTCTAAATGACTGTGTTGCTCTAACTGTCTCATACACCCACTATATTTTTTTTAATTGATTAAATATTTCCCGGAAGGAGCACCAGCATGTGTTACCTGCAGTTTTACCCTGCATATACGTTCTGTATTAAACGTAATAACGGTTATGCCAATTTTGGACAGCCGTTCTATACTTGTTGAAATAGTTGACTTTTATCTACCCTCTCTTTCTTCCCTTTACATTTTGAAGGAATAAATTTTATTTGGAAAATGATATAAACTCTACAGAAGGTGCATTTAAGAAATTCTTCTTAGTCTTAGATAATTCACAGTGCCGTAATCGGCTTCGATAGATCTGGATATTTGTGAATGACAAAACTGACAAGAAGATAATAGATACCTTACACACGAACATATGTAGACAACGCGACTGAAAAATTCAGACAAAGTCAGTACAAATGAACCCAGGAAGTCTGAGATTCTCATACTGGCCGCTATGAATATATCTGTCGTATTGGATGTGATGCCGTGTAGTCTGGTAGAGGGTGCCGACGTTTCATTAAGAGGGCCATGATTTGTACTGATTACACAGGCAGCAGGTTTTGCTTTAGTTATCTTCTACCTCATCTGCTACGATAATTGAGGCGCCGAGTTCGTTTGAAACGTCATTACACTTCTACACTCATCTGCCCTGATGACTGAGGCAGCAAGCTCTCCTGAAACGTCAGTATACATCTGCAGTAATCTGTCGTGATGATAGAAGCAGCAAGTTGCTTTGAAACGTCAGTACACTGTAGCACTCATCTACCGTGATGATGGAAGCAGCAAGTTTCTTTGAAACGTCCGTACACTGTAACACTTATCTACCGTGATGATGGAAGCAGCAAGTTGCTTTGAAACGTCCGTACAATGTAGCACACATCTACCATGACGATGGAAGCAGCAAGTTGCTTTGGAACGTCCGTACACTGTAGCACTCATCTACCGTGATGATGGAGGCAGCAAGTTACTCTGAAACGTCGTTCCGCCAGCTGCACGTGTTTTGTTTTGCCAGCTCCGCAGTGAAATGAACGCATTACAACTTCGCTGTAATTAAATAATTTTCGAATTTCTTCGGAAATAATTAGCAGAAAATTCATATTTGTAAGGAGTGTCATTAGTGGTAATTAGTACTAACTGGCAGTTCGACGCGGCAACGGACTGGTCGTTGGACAATTGTAGGCGCTCTGTCCTTTTTGACTTCGTTAGTTTGCCTGAAGCGACTGAAACTCATCTTGTTCGTGTGTTTCTTGATTAAGTCTAGAAGAGAAGAAGGTGAAGTTGATTGAAACACGTTTCTGCAACCAGTATAGTTTAAAAACAGAACCGTGCTGTTTACAGATTTACATTAATGGTCTTCTGGCCGATAAGACGTAAGTCAATTAAATTTTAACGTAAAGACTGTTCCTTGTTCTTATTTGCTGAAAAGTATGATTTTTTGTATAAAGAAATAGGCCTATATTATGGGTACGCGGTGGCGCAGTTGATTGAGGCACTGAGCTACAAGCTACAAGTTCGTGGGCTTGACTCCCTTTGGGGTCATTGGGATTTTTCATTGACTTAATCCTATAGGACTCAGCCTCTAACAGAAAGGCGCACCAGGAGTATCTTCCGGAGGGTAAAGACGATCGTTGCGTAGAGCTGACAACCTTGCCACCTTCATGAACCGAGTGTCAAGAAATTCTGGGAGTCTCAACTTCCTAGAGCCCTCAAAGCCTGTCCTGCCCTATGTAGGGTTTGCTTTACCAAGAAGCCAGTGTTATGATTTTGCTACCGAAGTCAGTTTAGTTTGAAATTTTTTGACACGGTAGGAGCAACGCACTGCGAGAAATGGAAAATTTTAACAACCGAACACCATCCTAAAAAAAAAAAAAAAAAAAAAAAACTAAATATAATGATATTATAATTTATTATTATAAAAATATAAAAAAAA
>Ga0123357_10011563_pt1 | contig 11331 bp, 11 predicted proteins | sample TergutEmb28metaG_FD_89873 | JGI IMG/M metagenome (GOLD analysis project Ga0123357, IMG submission 89873) | Embiratermes neotenicus P4 segment gut microbial communities from Petit-Saut dam, French Guiana - Emb289 P4 | ecosystem: Host-associated > Arthropoda: Insects > Digestive system > Gut ...
AACGTACATGCAGAAGATACTGTGTTAAACTGAATTAAATTTAACAGTGATGCACTTTGTTGGTCTACATTATACGATTATATCACAACGCACAGTAAAAATAACATAAACTTTACATCTGGAATGTTACTAGTAAGCTTAAGCTAATATCAGTGCATCAAAAGTTCATTCCAAAGTACCAGTTTAAAACACAATGGAACCTTAAAATGTAACAACAGAAAATATCTCAAAAGAGTCAGTTTGCTAATACTCCAGTCCTTGAAGGTTACTGTCATTTGGGTTCTGATGTCATGGAGCCTTACAAGTAGCTACCAACCTTCAAAGAAACCTGCTGTTTTGACATACACCCTAAAGATACAAGCAACAGTTTCCCCAGCCATGTTGGCACCTACCTACCAAACTACATGATGTCCATGTTTTCTGAAACATGACACTGTGTCACTGGATAAGTAGTTCCTATATCACATCCCTCCAAACATCAATAATCTTCAGCAAACATTACAGTGAGAACCAAAAAATCTTAGATGGCTGCACTCCAGAATATGCTTAATGCCACAAGAACTTCAATACTACACTCCACATTACATTACTTACATCAACACCGCATCCTTCTCAACAACAAGTGCAGGAGTTCGGAAGGGAAAGCCATAAATGCGGTATGTGAGGTACTTGTACAGCAAATCACAGTTCTTATCTTCTTTTGCTGATGTATAAAACAAGGCTGCTCCATACTGAAGGCAGAACCGGCGAATCCACTGCTGCATGAAGTCAAAATGTTCGTCACGATAGTCGAAATCCTTCTCTAGTGTCAACATATAATCCGTCTGCAAAAACAATTCCTTTCCAATAGCAACTTTCAACTCCGCTTGCCACACTAATATAGTAACCTTCCAATTTACATAAATTCCTTTTATGTTAAAAGTTGATTCAGAAACCAACCCTAAAGAATTCTGACAGTGATAGCGCAAACAGCACTGCTGGGTTTCTGGACTTAAGTCAGTCAAGTCAGTATTCCAAATCGAACAAAACTGTTTAGATTTGAGGTTTCCACAGCAGTCTTGTAGAGGATTTGGGTCTTCTGAGATGTGACACTGTATCACAGAGTCAGTGTTTCCCTGACTTTGATGGAACACAGTGTCCTTGGAGATGAAGGCATTATGTTCGTTTGAGATGTTAAAAACACCAACTCAGTGGCACAACCTCAGAAGACCTGAATGTTCAGAAGTTTGTCTGCTTCTCCTCTTGGGAAATATGGGGTGCGCGCGCATGCACACACACACACACACACACACACACATGTGTAGGAAGTACCCAGTAAGTTGGTTCCTGTAGGCCAAGCTAATCTCAATCACTGGACCAGCAATCCAACAGATCTTGTTTATAAAAAACTGTGTTCAGTTTGTACTACTAAAATGACTGACCAAGTCCAGTTATTTGGCAGTACTAACTAGGGTAAGAGATTCACGTATATAAATTACTTCAAAGAATGTCCATTTACCTTTGTAACAACTACAACCACATCTAATCCTAGATTCCGTGTAAGTACACCATCGCCTAGAGGCAGAACATCGCCCCCAACTTCTTCATCTAGATTTCGAGACGTCCTCCTCATTGGGGATGCTTGTTCTAATTCATCTCCAGGTTCCACATAATCTTGCCATTTCTTTACATCTAGAAATTTAACAAATGCAACATTATTAACATCTGTTACTTTTGCAATAGAGAGTCTCTATTGTCCCTACTGTATTAGAGATAATCTAGAGTGTGTAAGGCAGCATCATGAACAAAACACACAGAGAAAAGGCATGGATTAAAAAATCAATCCTTTTTAGCACCAACCTCAAGGACAGAATACTTACATTTGTGCCTGGCTTCTTGTAAATCATCTACGTTGATTTTCAACCTGTCAATGTGGTCTTGCAATACCGTAGCCCACGTCTGCAACTGATCTAAAATACCCCATGGAGTTGTCATGGCCACTACAAACATCACAAGGGTATGTGGAAATCTCTCCTCTGACAGTGCAAATCGCAACAGATGTGCATGAGAGGGATCGCCATCCAATATCCAGACACTCAGTCGAGTGTGATCTGAAATAAACAAAACCTACATTAATGCCTTGCATGTAGTTTTCGTGTAGTATGTTGGCCAGCACACACAAATATTTCTGCTTGCATCTAAAGAGGCCGAGGACGCTGCAAAACTTAATAGAAAAACACCTGTTTTTGAGAAAATCACTTGAGCTACCAAAGATGACAACAGTTCATAGTCAGCCACTAGATCACAGCCACATTGAGTGACCATCTGTGCTAAACTCAAAGAATGTATCACATTGGAATAAGTGTGACAAGTTAGAGCATAGCAAAACCCATTAAATCAGAGCCAACACAATAAAACACTGCAAGGGATTAATCATTCATCATCTAGGACTAGGGTACTTATATCTATAATATCAATTATGCCAAACAAAAAATGGAAGTCATGAGATAAAACCCACAATTTGGCCACCATTACATACATGCACAATAAAAGTAACAGTCACATACAATATTCTACTTTTGTGTACAAAAAATCTCACTCCAGAATAGATGTGCATCAGATTGAACACGGCCTTTTGACAAGTAAGCAACTCTTCACACACACACACCAAAGTATTGTGTGATGTTATACCATGTCACTATGTAAGTAATGCCTGATGTATTAACAGTACATGATCCTTCATAACATCTGGAGTCCCACCCAGGGACACATTATCACATCTCAGAAGAAGTAAAACTTCAGAAATACCACAGTGAGAATCTCAACCTCGCCACTCTTCTTACTTTCAAATAACTTACCATCTCTGTATTCATCTCGCACGTCTATGTAAGCATACTCCAAACCACTTCCTTTCTTTGGATCTTCTACACCCTGAAGTTTTGCTATTAAAGTTGTCTTTCCTGACTCATTATCACCTAAAACACATTAAACAAATACAACAGACAGGACATATAAGATCTGCCTGGGGGACGAGCTCTTCATACTTCAAATTCAGAAAAATCTCAAATGGGGGTTGCGTCAAAATCAAGCAGAAAATTACTACTGTAGTTACAGAAGCATTACATTCACTCTAAATTTAAACCAAATGATGTTTCTGTCCAATCCATCCACTATTTGTAATTTTTCTTTTTCTTTTATGGGACATGAAAGAAAAACACTCCAAAAATAAGATAGAATTAGGTTTTCACTGCATGAGACAATCTACGTGTCCACTCTTCTGTTAGCACGGTGTATTACAAGCAATCCTAAGGCAGCTTACATCCATGATTCATGATCAACTAACATGTATTCAGTTACAAATGTTCTACTGTGTAAATGGCTATTTTTAACAGCTTTTTGACCAAACACATGCATGCTAAGATTTGAGAACTGACAGTACAATCCTGTGGCAGTTCACAGTCAATTCTGATCACCCCTTCACTTACACAGCATTATTTACACAATCCAAACTGTAAAGCTGTAAAAACAAACCCAAAACTGAAGGCCAAAAATGGTGCAGGGACCAAATTTTTGTGTCTTAAATGCATGAAAAACCTAAAATCTAGAAGCCTTAAATTGAAGAAAATTACACTATTATATGGGGTGCTGGTCAGGACCACAAAATATAAAACCTAATATCTGGGAAAATCTTAAATTAGAAACCTTAAATTGGGATTCTACAGTATTAAACATCCAAACTGCACTCCAATCAAACACCTGGTCACTACTTCAAAATTGTGCATATTTACTGTGCAAAAACTTACAATACTAATTAACACATCACCATCTTCATACACTTGAGGACTGCATTTAAAATTTGTTTTTGTATTTGTTTACAGTGCTGTTTCTGACTGACTGAGACATGGCAGAAATAACATCATAAAGGAACTTTAGGTAATCACAGTGATGTGGTGAGGATTCCCAATCTTCTGGTGTATGTGTCACTGACCTAACATTCCAAAGGAGCATACTGCCTTCATCTTCAAGGGCCTGGAGATCCAAAAAGAAATGCACTACATTCCTTCAAAACAATGGGATTTGATTATCCAGTGATACAATGTCATATCCCAGAGGTACAGAAACCTCATATATTGCAATGTTTACACTGCCCTCTAGTGTAATGAGATGGCATTGTATCACTCATCACTTTGGTCACCAGTTTAACAGCAATATGCACTGCACATATACAATGCAGAATGTGTACTGCCTGCCTGGCACAGCATACAATGTACTTCATAAATCTACTATAACTGCACATCCACACTAACAACCACCGACATCAAACTTCTTTCAGGCGCAAGTAGGTAAGTGTCCTACGATATATTGGTACAAGTCAGCTAGTGGCCACAGGTCGATAGTGAGGTTCTGAATAAGGGTTCATTGTAGAGTTGAGCCCCACTCAGGGAATATTTTGCCTTCTCAGTATTAATCACACACATAAACATTCAGCTCCAAGTCTGTTGGATGTAGGTCATTTATTCGTGCAACTATCAACTGACTGCCTGCCCTATCACAGAACATAACTGCACTGCCTGCAGAAACTGCGCAGAACTGCTTACTGTTACAGGGAAAAGTACCTGACTTCAGATCAGGCCCATTATCCATTATCCCTTCTTTCAATTGTGATTCTCTGTAGAAAGCTGAGGGACCCTCACACTAGAAGTTTCAGGTGCTAGGTGACAGTTCGTGCCTTTCTGGTGGAACTGAGACTGAGGTCAGAATCACACAATTATAGAACACAAACTGTACATTATCAGCTTCTGTTCAACCAGTTGACAGTTCCTACAAAATAATTATCATCTAGAATGACAGAAATCATTCTGATTTTCATCCAGGAATGGCAGTCCTTGGATCCGAACTCAGGCTGCCCTGCTACACTATCGTCAAACAGAAATGGTGCAATACTATTTTAATTAGGGTGATCTAGAACACAAACACTAACCCGAGGCAACAACAACCACAACCACAACAAATCACTGTATGAAGCATTTCTGAACCATATTCAATTTATGTATCCTGCAGTCTGCAGAGTACTATCCCAATAATTACCCATTTTCAGTGGCAACTTATCTTAATTCCAATCTCAAAATACATGCTATCATGCATGAGGAACAAGACACATTATCGGCAAGCTGTCCATGTCCACACCATGACGGCATACACATGGAGAAAAAGTACAGATCTGTTCATTCTTTACCTCAGCATTAGATGGCCAGTTATCACTTCTTGACACAAGGATACAACCCACAGTGCCCACTGAACAGGCTCGTTGGGGCCTAGAGCCAATCCAGGCATTTTGAGGAAGATAACAATCTCCTACTAAACAATGAACTGAACCCTGGATCATCCAGATCATACCCCAGCCTCTACATCAACTACACCATCCCAGCTACCATAAGTTTTGGGTACTCTGTTTAACCACTATCTAGCAGCACAAATTTACATTGATAATGCAGTCATTTCACATCAGGACAGTATGTTCATTTCAATAGGTCAGAGTTTACAACATGTCTCAACTTCAGTTATGGCTATGCATAAGATTAACTTTGCCTTCACATGTTCTGCACCCCCTTGCCCCAATGTATAAGTGGAATAATAATAATAATACTAATAAACAATCCACCAATACAGGTTGTCAGAACACACCAACTCAGAAGTGTTACTGACAGCTAGATGCCTCAAGACAGAAGTACAGAAAGAAACAAGAAAAACGAAGGACAGCATAGCAGAAAAAACAAAAGAAAGATGGCACAGAAAGAGGATGCATGGACAATTGCCACGTAACTTAGATAAAAAGCTGGTGGACTTTGAACAGTCATATCACTGGCTAAAATCTGGTGACATCAAAGGAGAAACAGAAAGTACATTAGTGGCAGCTCAAGACCAAGCAATTAGTACAAATTATTTTAAGAATAAAATTCTGAAGGAAGAAATTGAGAGTAAATGCTGGTTATGTAAGCAACATGAAGAAACTATTGACCACTTTACCTTGGGATGCCCCATTTTGGCGAAGAATGAATATTTAATGAGACACGAAAAACTTTGTACACATTTGCACTACTCAATACGCAAAGCCTTAGACATTGAAAACACAGACAAATGGTACACACACATGCCCAAGCCAATGTATGAAGAGGGAGATGTCACAGTATTGTGGAATCAAGCTGTACACACAGACAGAGAAGTTACAGCAAATAGGTCAGATATAATAATTAAAAACAAAAAAGAGAAAACATGTGCACTGATAGATGCGGTAATATCCGCAGACAGAAATGTTGTGCAAAAGGAAGCCGAAAAGAAGTTAAAATACAAGAGTTTATATATAGAGATACAATGAACGTGGAACTTGAAATGTATGATTGTACCAGTAATAATTGGAGCCAATGGAATAGTAACGAGAAGCTTAAGGAAAAATTTGGAAGCTGTACCAGGAAGACATTTGATAGATTCACTACAAAAGACAGCTATACTTGGAACATCACACATAATACGGAAAGTACTGCAGTGTGAAGCTTGAAGCCTGAGCAGTGGGGATCACCACTGGTTCAAGAGAAGTGCCAGGAAGAAAAGGCCTGTTGCAAGAGATATCAATATTATAATAATAATAATAATAATAATAATAATAATAATAATAATAAAGACACTCACCTAACACTACCACAGACTTATATGATGGCAACTTAGTACTCCCTCTTGTTTGAACTTCTCCTAATATAGCAGACCTGAAAGAAAATTTATTTATGAGGTTTTGAAGTCCAATGGTACAACCACTTCTTACAAAGTGACAACTGTATGTACCAATACCACACAATGTAACATACAGTCAATGCTGTAATACCAACACAATGCTTACCTTTAAAGTATAGTGACCATATTTCACTGATCATGGGAATCATGACATATTACTCCCAAAACTATATTTTTATCGAACTCAAGGTAAACCTTGGCAGTGATCTTAAATGTAACTTAGTAACAAACCACAAATGCTGGAAATTAGACGTCCAAATTCAAATTCGGTCTAGGGTTGGTGTGTACAAATTTACCAAAAATCTAGAAGCCACCTCAAAATTCTAAAATCCAGCAGGGTGATATAAAGCAAGTTCCAAAATGAGGACCCACAAATATTTGGTACCAGTGTACAAATTTTGTCATCCAGGAGACCTGGCACCCACAATTTGTCCACCACTGGACTCTGGTATTGCATAACATTATCCTTCACTATCTCTACCTCCAGCTGGTAATCCTCAACCAAAACTCTCTCTGCTGATAATTCTATTATTATTATTTGCCATTCTGAAAGTGGCTGATTTCAAAATTGCATGCATGATGTTGCTGGGCTGAACAAACAGTTTAAAGGCAGTAAACTCTAAAATTCTGAGACAAAACCAACTTCAATTCGTCACTGTTCTTCCAGCCTGTATCACAACTTCAAACTGTAACATAAAATTATTTATGTCACCACTGCAAGATCATCCATTACCTCACTGCCTCTACACTGCAGAAAAATTTACTGTAACTTACAATTTTCAAACGATCAGTCGATACCACGTCATGCATAGTGTTCATATCAAATGGAACGGCAGTATATAACAACCAACTATGCATTTATACCAGCAAAAAGAATAAAAAAAGAGGCGGTAAAGTTGTCCCTGCCTATACCATTAAGGAGTGGAGGTACAGATACACTCACACTTATCTTGGGTAATATATGGAGGAGAGTGGTTCACTGCACATCCTAGCCACTTTCCTCCTGGATAAGAACCCAATACCCATTCAACAGGAGGGCTGGTGGTCCCCAAAGGCAGTCTGGATGATTTAGAGAAGAGAAAAATCTCCTGCATTGCCAGAATTTAAAGCCCAGATCATCCAACCCGTGGCCTAGAGAAGAAACTGACAACACTACTCCGACTCTGTGCTTTCGTGTCAGTATTAAGGCTATGTGACATATACTACACACTTGTGAAATGTAAATCAGTATTCTAAACTTAAAATATGTACAAAGAAAATACCTTTTTGTCATAATGCAACTACTTTGGTCTTTAAAATAGAAGATATTATTACAAGACATATGTACATACAGGGACAATTTTTCAAAGCCCCACAAACTGTTCTATCCTTTGTCTGTTTCGCAATCACCATCATTCCAATTCGAAATGAGGGGTTCATACATTTTAATTTTAATGCACTGCAGCTCATATCAGGTCTTCAGCCGCCACACCCAGAGTGCCATCATTTGCAGTGTGACCTGCGGCAGCACGGTCTTACCAAGGGACAGCATTTCACAGGTTAATGTGGGATTTTATGCAAACCAATAGGCATTTTCTGAGAGTGATGTATTCACTGTGGCAAAAGTGAGCTTTGTAATTAAACAGAACAAGTGTGGGGTAAGTTTCTCTAGCACACACCCCCTGAAGCCACTAGTTCTCAAAATTCAGGTTTGCTTCACAATCTGTTTCACAGAGTTCAACAAACCACAGTTGTATTACAGAGACGCAAGTACAGCAGTTCTGATGTATTTCATGGTGACGATGCAGACACACCCATCTTCCGCGCTAAGCTGACCCAGCTGTACCTCAGTCAGCACATCTAGTGCTCTTACTCACTCTTACTGTCCAAAATGGAATCTGTCACCCAAAGCCTTTCACATATATATATAAAAACTGTCTTCCCTTGTACAAACGGCACATCCTGAAAGTAATGTCTAAATTTATGACACATCTGTAGAAATTGTATCAAGCACACGTTCTGTACACAAATATGCATAACAAATTCAGGTGAGTCACAGGGACCTCACAACCTGTCCAAGAAGCAGGGTGGGAACGAATTGGTGACTAGCATAACCGACTGAGGAGTGGCCAGAAAAAGGGATCAAATATAATAACAGCCCTAAAGGTATAACATCTCTCGCAACTGACGCAAAATACAAACCCAACTAATTTTCCTAGTTATAAAAGTACATTAGATACAGATTCAGAGCCAAGCGATATATTTCACTGATAGATAACAGCACTCATAATGGGCAATGGATAAGAAACACATCACCGATCGTATGGTATGATTATAATAAATCAATGGTCAGTCTTAATAGACTATAGTTACAGCATCCAACACCAATAAAAAATATTCTATAGGATGAACAAGTGATATATGATTTATAAAATCAAAATACTAAAAGCCTGTTCTTACATTAACATCATTAGGCTTCACCTCACATACTCATTCAGTCATTAATTAATTCTTCAATTGAATAAAAGGATTTGTAAATTAAGTACTTTTTTCGAAGTTGATATAATTTTTTTTATTAACTACTAATTATGCAATATATCCAGGTAGCTCATTAAGATCTTTACACTTGAATAATTTGTTCCTTTTTTGGGTAATTCCCCGGCGTCTGAGTTCTAATTGCCGACGTTTCGGAACTCACTATCGGTTCCATCTTCATACTTCATTCACCTGCCTATGAAGATGGAACCGATAGTGAGTTCCGAAATGTCGGCAATTAGAACTCAGACGCCGGGGAATTGCCCAAAAAGGAACAAATTACATTTAGAACACGGCAAAAGCTTAAAAACAAGATATCTTTACACTTACATAATAAAATCCCTTATGGTATAGCTGTCACTTTACACACTTCACACAACTGTAATTGATTTCTTGTATTAAAACCATGAAATGAAAAATTTCCAGGCTGTGTGACAAAAATTTAATTAAGAACAGTATGTACTGTGAAGGTAATGTCAATATCTTCGACTGAAAGAGTGGTTTGCAAGAAGTTCTAGATTCAGATCCAGTCATAATTCTGATTATTTTCTTCAGTAGCCGGAAGCCTATTTTAATTTCTGTCGAAATGCTCGAGAGTCTGCAGAGTACCCATCCATTTTGAATATCTCAAGAACTGGTTGTGTGGCCTTGATGTAACTTGGCACCCAGTCAGAGGAGACCTTACTGTTCATCTGAGAACAGTCATTCTCCTGTGGGGCTAGTCAGTCAGCAGTCAGACACCGTTGACTAAGCTTGTGTACTGTGTGAATGTTGCATTCACAATGACTGGGCGAGCAGATCAGCGTCATCATGACAATGTGCCTGCCCATTCTATAGCTCTTCTGCAGGCGTTTTTTTGGCAAAGCATCACAACACCCAGGTCTGTCAGCCCCCCTACAGCCCAGATTTGGCTCCCTGCGACTCCTGGCTTTTCCCAAAACTAAAATCACCGCTGAAAGGGAGGAGATTTGTGAATGCGATGGTCACACAGTACAAAAGCTCAGTCAACGGTGTCTCACTGCTGATTGACTAGCCCCATGGGACAGTGACTGTTCACAGATGCACAGTAAGGTCTCCTCTGACTGGCTACCAAGTTACATCAAGGCCAGGCGACCGGTTCTCGAGAAATTAAAAATGGACGGATACTTTCTGGACAGCCCTTGTATAATACCATACTCCATTACTGAGCGAAAGTAAACAAAATAAATCATCTTGAGCATAGTCATACTGCTAAAATGGTACACAGATCTGTGTAACAGGCACTGCTCATTTTTGACAGTACCTTTTCAATATGTTCCTGGTTCATACATTTGTCTAATTCTAGCCCAAGAAATTTAATGTCTGTAGATTCTTTCATCGTTTTAGTTTGATAAGTAATTTGGAATAGATCATTCTGAAGATGGTTTCAGCTAAATTTAACTACCTTTTTCCTTCTCTATATGTAAGGATAACCCATTAACTGAAAACCATGCACTCACATAATTTGGTGTCGAGTGTCATTTTAATTTTACCGAGTACTTCCTGTTGTGTTTACGAACTTAAAAACACATTAGTAGATTCCCGTCCAACTCAACTTTGTTATTTTATTTAGAAAAATTACAACATGTTTCGGTCTAAGATACCATCATCACAAAGATTCTAAAAATAGGGTGCAATGCAGTACTAATTAAGCCCATGATATGGGATCCCATATGACATACAAAGTTTATAAATAACTATACAAAATCATTTTGTTTGTAGGTCATTCAAATTATTAGCAATGATAACCACACTCATGTCATCTACATATATTACAGGTTTAGCATAAGGATTTATGTCATAAGGAATATCATTTCTGTACGTTATGAATAATAATGGTCCCAAGATTGATCCCTGGGTTGTAAAACATTCTACTGTTTCCTTACTGGAAGAGATTTCTCCTTTTTGATTCTGTGGCAAAATATTAACCTTTTAACCAGTGGGCACTTGCTCCACAAATTCCGTAGCAGTATAATTTTCTTGAAATAATAATAATAACAATAATAATAACAATAATAATAACAATAATAATAA
>Ga0123357_10011564_pt1 | contig 11331 bp, 7 predicted proteins | sample TergutEmb28metaG_FD_89873 | JGI IMG/M metagenome (GOLD analysis project Ga0123357, IMG submission 89873) | Embiratermes neotenicus P4 segment gut microbial communities from Petit-Saut dam, French Guiana - Emb289 P4 | ecosystem: Host-associated > Arthropoda: Insects > Digestive system > Gut ...
CCCCGGAAGCCCACCGCCACGACCCCACAAAACACCCCCCCCCCCCCAACCCCCCTTAAAAAACTGGGGTGGGGGGGGGGGAGAGGGGGGGGGGGGGGGGGGGGGGGGGGGATCGCCTCGGGCAGCAGAGTCAAAGGAGGAGCAGCAAACTGGGCGGCATAATAAACAGTTTAAATTGAATTTTTTATTTCATGCCCTCAACATATTTTAAACTGCTGGGTCGAATATAAGGAAATTCAATAAACAATAGTGATGTTTATGTTCCTGTGACCGTGCATCGTGAGCAAAGCGTGAAGAGAGAATACCAGCAAGATGCAACAATTCAGATGTTTATTGTCAACTTCAGATGTTTATTATCAACTACTGTCTCAACATGTTTCGGGCATCATTATGCCCATCATCAGGAGAAAAAAATACCGTGTATTACTGCGTATGGTGTTTGCGCTGGTAGTGCTGGATGTGGCTGGTTGCAGTTGTGGGGCGTTGCGTTGCCGGGTGCGGGCACTGTGAAGGATTCGAAGAGTAACCTTCACAGTGCTCGCACCCTACAACGCAACGCCCCACAACTGCAACCAGCCACATCCAGCATTACCAGCGCAAACATCATACGCAGTAATACACGGTCTTTGTTCTCCTGATGATGTGCATAATGATGCCCGAAACATGTTGAGACAGTAGTTGACAATAAACATCTGAATTGTTGCATCTTGTTAGTATTCTCCCTTCACTAGTGATATTTTTTAAAGCTGGTAACTTCTGTTAGGGGTGGGTACTGTGATTTACTGACCACGGATGCCAAAAACCTAGCTAGGCCACTGTCTAGATGTCAGTCTGGATGAAATGAGTTTTCAGTACGGACAGAGCCAGGGGCGGATACGGTTTTGTGGGGCCTCAAGCTTATACAGTTTTGGGGGCCTTCTTTAAGAAAAAGAATACAAAATTAAGCACGAAAGTGGACATTTATTTATAAAGAGAAATCAAAGAATTACATATTTTAAAAAGTTGACGAATACCACATACATCACAGAATCCATAAAAATAACATAATACTTTTATTAAGCATCTGCTTGATCCCCGTCTGTAATACTTAACCGCTTGCGCTAAAAATACGTTGTTTCTGAAAATTAAAAAAAAAAACCATATGAATACAGTACTAGGGCCCCTTCCAGGGCCTTAGAAGGGGTCCGGACAAGTGAGGGTCCTGTAGCTTAGGCTGTATTAGCTTCACGGTATTAGCTTCACGGTATCTCCGCTCCTTCACGGAGCTCGACAGCGCAATACAATGGCTGACGCAGTACCGGATGATATCAAATGTACATTTTCACAACCAAGCTCTGTCTAATCAGTTTCCTGCATGTTCTGAATGTGGCCGGCCTGTCCAGCATACTCTGCAGGTGTGATTTAATGGAATAATGAGTATTTTCAAAAACACTTACAGATGATTTTTAGATGTCGCTGGCGCATAAATCAGTGCGTGCCATTCTCCCACCTTCGAAGTATTCAGTGACACCATATTTGTCACGTATCCTGCAGGATTAAAGCAGGAGCGTCGTTTGGAAAGACGGTATTCCTCGTCAGTTGATACAGCCCAAGGCGTGTGGCAACGGGCGGAAGGAAGATCCTTGCATAAGCACACACTTTCACTGGTTTTGCTAATCACGGATGGGGAAATGAGCATTATCACTCGGCAATCACCTTCACTGTGGGCTGGCGGAAGAGATACCTTTCGTCAGGTCTTGACGACATTCGTGCTGGTGCTGTTGTGCTTGCTGCTGCTGAAACTGCAGCTGTTTGTGGCGTATTTACAACCTTTGATATTACTATTTGTCATCTCCTGTTATCATCATTGCTTGTTATAGTGAGTTTCGTGACTTCGTGATGCGACACGACGCCATAATAGGGCGGTGCGATCCGGCTGTGCTTCTGCGCGCGTGTCGTCGCGGCGATGTACACCTCGTCCAGACGCTCCAGCGACGCTATGGCACGGATCCTCTATTGCGGCTTCGCGACTGTCGGGGTGCAACTTGCCTGCATCATGCTGCGCGTGGAGGCCACATTGCGGTGTTGAGACAGCTGACTGTCGGTGTGCGTGATACTGCACCGCGAACGCTGGTGGGCGCTACGCCGTTGCATGATACGGCCGTGGTGGGCCAGCTGTATGCATTAAAGTGGTTGCTGCAACACACGACGTGTAGCTTACGAGACACAGACCACGAGGGTTGTACCGTGCTCCACCTCGCTGCCAGGTATGACTGTTCTCCTACTGCTTCACGAGTTATCGGAACAATATTAACTTAACGTTTCGCACAGCCGACGCAGGGGACGTAGAACGAACGACGTGGTGTAATCCTTGCTTTGAATTCAAACGTTCCCCCCCCACTAACCAGGGTGGAATGTCTTCCATCAAGGAGGGTGTGGTTTTCCTTACGAGGCAGGCCAATTTTGGAACTATTTTAAGACGAGGCCCCGTTGTTGTTAACACCCCGTAATTTTCACAATTGTATACCTCATAAGAAGGAACTTATGCAGTGTATAATTGTTCCTGTATCAATGTTTATAAAAGGCCTGATGGCTCGCAATTACAGCCGAAGAATGTAGCCTCGAATAAATAGATAAAAACTAGTGTTGTGCATGATAGACTTAATTCTCGTACATATACAGTTGAACTCGGTTATAACGACCTCGGTTTGTGCGACACCTTGGCTATAACGTCATACATTCCGTGGTATCAGCTAACTCCCCATAAGACACGTTTTTCTTTGCCTTGCTTAGTACGACATACATAAGAGCATCTACCTCGGATATAACGACACTGCTAGTCACTGGTTCCAATATAATTTTGCAAAAATTCAACCAACTTCTTTCTTTGAGAAGGCAAGCCATCTACATCTTTATGGTAGCTGCATAAATTCCAGCTCTAGAAATGACAATAGTAACGGTAATGCACTTTTTGCCAAAAGTTTCCCTCTTCATTTCTACTCCTGCAGTTAACAGGATACTGGTAACGTGATAACATGGCTACAGTCACGGATAAAAGGAAGGTCGAAGAGAAGTTTAAAGTGACACGAGAAGTAGAAAATGAAAAAAAAGAAAGCTTATTTGTATCGGGAATTTGGTCTCGTAAATTCTACAATCCAAAGGATCTGTAAAAACAGAACGTAAATTATTAGTGCGTTTGAATGGAACGCGTCGAGAATAAAGCAGTTTCGAAAGCCCGAACGAAGTGACGTCGATAAGAAGCCGCTTGAGAGGTTTAAGCAAGAGAGAAGTGACAATGTACCAGTGAATGATCCTCCTCTTGTGCTAATTTTTGTTTGCCCAGAATTTTAATTTTATGTTAATGTACTCTTATCGTAAACCCGTAGGGAAATTCACAATTACAGAAGAGTAGTTTTTATTTCCGAATTTTAATTGTAATTTAGATTTGAAATAGATCATAGCGTTAAAATCCAGTAATATGCCTGCAGGCCTGTCTTGTTTTCTTGAACTGTGTTGCCTTCACTTTCACCACACTCCTCGCTTAGAGCGACACTCATTTGTAACGACACAATGTATGCGGTCCCTTCGATGACGTTATAACAGAATTCGACTGTACTTGCAATTTAGGGATAGTAAAGTGCAGCGACATGTAGATATAGAGAACTATGATTTTGCCTGTTTTTTGTATGGGTGTGAAACTTGGTCGCTGAAATTAAGGAAGGACCTAGGCTGAGGTTGTTTGAGAATAGGGTGCTGAGGAGAATATGTGGGCCTAAGAGGGACGAGGTATCCAGGGAATGGAGAAAATTACATCATGAGTAGAGTAATGATCTGTACTCCTCACCCAATATTGTTCGGTGATCAAATCGAGAAGAATGAGATGAGCGGAGAGAGGAGAGGCGTATACAGGGTTTTGATGGGGAAACTTGAGGGAAAGAGACCACTTGGAAGACCCAGGCATAGATAGTTGTACAATATTAAGATGGATCTTCAGGAAGTGGGATGGAGCTTGGCCTGGATTGATCTGGCTCAGGATAGGGACAGGTGGTGGGCACTTGTAAATGTGGTAATGAACCTTCGGGTTCCATAAAATGCGGGGGATTTCTTGACTAGCTGAGAACCTGTTAGCTTCTCAAAGTACATAAATAAGTAAGCAGGTAAAGTGTACCGACTCCTTGGCCCCTAAATCTTCCCAGAATTCACTCTTGGCCCTTGAACACGTATGGGGCCGTGAAGGTGAAGCTCCATGCATTTAACCTGGGTATTTCATGGACTTTTACTCCAGAGGTAGCAGATTCTTGTATCCAAGCTGGCTTCAGAGTCGGTTTTGACAGTGTGGAACAGCAACAGTTCTTCGTTCGCCACGCCGTCGTCCAGTATCCACCGACTGGGCAATCTCGAATTCTCATGGATAAGTAATAATAATAATAATAATAATAATAATAATACTCTAAAAGTGCAAAACATATTTCAGGGGCGAAATAACATTACATGTAGCACAGATTGTAAATACAGAACAGCTGCAAAATATATACCCTAGACACACGGTTTGTTTCAGGTATATAATTGTAAATACCCTGCGTAAAGGTGATAATAAGGATAATAATAACAATAATAATAATAACAACAACAAGATTGTTACTCCACTGGTCTTGTCTGCTACAGGGAGTCATCCCTAACGTGCATGGTCGAAGGCTCACCACCCTCAATGTACCGCCAGCCTACTGTCCCAGGTCCAGAAAGTGGTGGTACAGTACTAAACACCTGTTCCATCGTGAGAAAATTCCTCAATGATGAAGTACCCTTATCTGATGAAGAAGCTGATAACCCCTAATCATGTCATTTTACCGTGTTCCCGGCTTTATACACTCATCTCAATATGCCTTCATGTAAACCACCAGCATACTCTTGGTTCAGACCCGTACTCTGGGACCCTGACAACACCGGACACAGCCTCGCACAGTCCCCAATAGTATAATAATAATAATAATAATAAACATTCATACCAGACGTTACAGGAAACTGCTTACTGTAACAATGACAGAGCGCAAACGCTACACATCACGCATTGCACCAACTGCGAGCACAGAAAGAAATTATGCAGCTGAGGAAAGCCCTCAAGTTAAGCAGCCTTTTAACTGGCACTCAAGACACGAAGGTTACATTTATGAAGTGCTTCAGTATTTCCTATTTCTTGGCGGGAATGTTTAAGGCTCACCTCAGCATACCCGCGGACTTAGGAATGGGTGTTTCGCCCCGGATGATGAAGTGTGAGTCCCACCTTGAGATACATCCGTTTAACAAGATTTAACAAGATTAAATACGATATGCCTTTATACTTACTTACTTACTTACTTACTTACTCCATGGAGCAGAGTCCTTCTTGAGAAGCTAACCGGTTTCAGCTAGTCAAGAAAATTCCCGCATTTTATGGAACCCGAAGGTTCATTACTGCATTCACAAGTGACCACTACCTGTCCCTATCCTGAGCCAGCTCAATTCAGTCCATAACCGCACAACCCACTTCCTGAAGATCCATCTTAATATAATCCTCCCATCTACGCCTAGGTCTCCCCAGTGGTCTCTTTCACCCAGGTTTCCCCACCAAAACCCTGTACACAACTCTCCCCTCCCCCGTACGCGCTACATGCCACGCCCATCTCATTCTTCTCGATTTTATCACCCGCACAATATTGGGTGAGGAGTACAGAACATTAAGCTCCTCATTATGTACTCTTCTCCATTCCCCTGTTACTTAATCCCTCTTAGGCCCAAAATATTCTCCTCAAAATCCTATTCTCAAACACCTTCAACCTACCTCCCTCAATGTCAGCGACCAAGTTTCACAGCCATACAAAACAACAGGCAAAATTATAGACCTGTATATTTAATCTTTAAATTTTTGGATTATATGCCTTTATAGAGACACGTTTAGTGTATGAGTATCAGACATTTACATTTAAAATTCGTCACGTTTCAAACGTCGTCAGTTAAACCATAAGAATGAGAGTTTATGTAAACTGGTGAAAAATTGGCACTTTGCGAGGAAATATATCGGCGTCCTGTGAGTGTGATTCAGAAGTGTTATTTTAAGTTACCAACACGCTGTTCTGACACGACGCAATGAACTGTAAATTTTTTTTTATTGCGAACACCTACGCAAAACTTTGTAACTAGTTTTGGTACTTCACTTTCTCGTCCCTAAATATACTGCAAGTGGAGTGAATGTCTCAACTGTCCCACCCTTGTTACTGCTTTCAGATCGTTTGTTTATTGAATTAAGTTAAGAATAGCCATTTGTCTCTCTCTCTCCCTATACATATATACATTTCGTAAACATGAGGATGTCACTTAAGACCATACATAATTGACAAACGCAATTTCAGTGGCCCGAATTCGTCTGTTTTGTGATATAGGAATATATTAATTTTTTGACCCTCTAAAACTCGATTGCTTGAAAAAAAAAAAAACCCACTCCTGAGATGCCTTGTCTCTTATACGCAGAAGGTTTAGGGTTACGTGAAAGGTGAAAAGGTGAATATACGGTTCCACTCATTCTTAACCTCGGCGCTAGGTGGAGGTGAATGGTTAGCTTCACACCCCGACCGCTTTACGTCCGACAAAGAACGCCGACACCGATTAATAAGGAGGTTGGGTGGGACCCTGAGCCTGTTCTGGATGTTCTTCTGCGGGGATTCGAACCCCGGACCATCCAGCCAGCAACAAATCTCTATACCGACAACGCTATCCCTGTTGACTGCTAGTGGGATACGTAAATGCATCCACTCCTCATCAATCTTGTGTGTCGTACACAGGCAAACTGTTAACTGTCTTACACGAAGGAAGTGATGGCAGCTTAGTAATCGTCGTTGAATCTCATATGTACGTGGAAACTGAATTACTGTTACCAGGTAATGATGATTACTGCAGCACCTGAACTGCGTCCTTGAGCTTCTCCGTTTTGTAACGCGTCCGGCATGTTGGAGAACAGTATCAGCAAACAGCTGTGCTGGCTAACCTACATGCCACCTGCGAGTGTCACAAAGGATGAAGTGCAATCCTATTCTCGCACTGTTCGTTTGTGCAGTTCATGTTGCACGCTGTTGAATGGAACCACTCTGCGTCAGGGCTGCGATCAAACTCGGGCACAGTAAGTCACTTGGGATCATAGCCGTTTTCTTCCTTAACCTTTTGGTGCCGGAATTATTATTTTTTTTTTTAATTTTGGCACACTGTATATAAAATGTGAATAAAACAGGAACCAAATACGTTAGAATTGTGAAACAAACTGCATTTTGAAGAGAAAAAAGGACAGTATGTACCATGTTTAAAATATTCAGTACCTGTATTTGTTGAATAACTATATAAAATGCAACGTTTAGAGGTTAGCGGTGCGGTACGACCACTATAGGGGTCTTTAGACGTCAAAGGGTTAATTCACCGTCGCTGAGTAGCCTTTCGACTTTCGAAATCATAACAAGACAGCAGGCAATGTACGTTTCACGTAATATTAAGGCGCGTTCGCATATCCATTGTTGCCTGGCAAAAGAAATAAGTATAACATATTCTGTGTGTGTGTGTGTGTCTGTCTGTAGCCTTAGTTATCCAGCATGCAAAGCGCATATGATCTATTGTCATCTGGCCTGTCAGGCTTTACAGCACATTTCCACATTATCTCATAAAAGGCAGAATTAAAAAAAAAAAGTTATTGAATATAAAATGTGTTTTGATTTTCTCTACAACTTTTTTTCTTAAATATTTCTCATTCTAGGAAGAAATGAGCGAGATATGACAACAAATGTCTATTGGTCTTCATGTAAAGTACCTTTATTTATGTCCGATTTTAATTAAACTTCCCCGCTTTCGACAGATTTTCGAAAAATACTCAAATATAAACTTTCATGAAATCCTATCAGTGGGAGTCGCGTTTTATGTGGAAGGACAGACAGACAGACATGACGCAGCTAATAGTCGCTTTTCGCAATTTTGCAAAGGCGCCTAAAAGTACAGCTTATCAAACTGCGACTGCTCGTACCAATATGACTAAGAAGTACTGTACTGACTGAGGAATTTCCAAACGCGGATCTTAGCACGTGCGAAATGTAAACTTGAAGTGGATGTGCATTGAACTAAAGACTTTCTCGAGCCAATGTGTGCTTTCAGTTGATACTTGTTTGTGATTCATAAAAAATATTCTTGACGTTATGAAAAGCGGTATTGAATCGCTCTGTGTACATGCAACAGTATTTTTATGAGTTTATTTATGCGATTGCTGTGACAGGTGAAAAACGCCAATTGAAAATCTGTGGGTACAGACTACAGAACTTACCTGATGATGGCAATGATAGGTCGAAACATGTAGTACGTTATATCAAATAATAACCTACAAGTCCGCTTCTGTATTACTAAGTCACCACTTTATTAAACTATGCTTATTCCGACATGTTTCAACCTTTAAAGTGTCATCTTCAGTGAGAATATTTGATACACTCTAGCCGCAAGTTAAAATCAGTCACCAGATATGTTCACGCTACACACTAAGGTGAATTTTACATCTGGTGACTGATTTTGTTGAACTTGCTGGTAGAGTCTATCAAATATACCCACTGAAGATGACCGTTTAAGGGTTGAAGCATGTCGGAATGAGCATAGTTTTTTATAAAGTGGTAACATATATGAGTGCATTTGTCGGTATTTACTTGATATAGCGATATTAGTGCACAGATATGAACAAGATAAAACGTAGTAAGTTATCTCGTACGTTATAAAATACAGCTGTGCTGAATGAATTGTTGTATACTTTTGACAACAAACATAGCGGATTGCCAATACTGAACACTGCTACGGGCAAAGTGTGGGAAATGCAGGATGTTACCACTTAAATCGTATAATGTCAATGTCCTTAATTTGTGTGTGTCAAATAATGGGTTAACCCTTATCCTTCTAACGTGGAGAATTTGGTGAACTCCTAATAATGCCAGCAGATGGCAGATGGGATTTAACTCGGCGTTTAAAGGGTTAAACAGACAGCTCGAATAGATGTAATAAAGCCATACTAAATCTCTGAAGGAAAATCTATAGAAGATTTCGTAAATGTAAAGTTTTTCCTGTCCACGCCATGAATGCATATAGGGGGAGAAGCTCTACTCATTCTTAACCTCAGCACTACAAGGAGGTAAGTGGTCAACTTCACTACCTAGCCCCTTTAACCCGTGAAAAAATCCCCGTTACTCATTTAATAGGATGGGTGGACCCCACAGCCGTTCTAAACGTTTTGGAGAAGAGAAAAATATCTTGCCCTTGCCGGGATGCGAACCCCGTATCAAGCAGCCCATAGCCTAGTCACTATACCGAGAAGAGTTGTCATTTGAAAAATAGGCTGTAAGATGTTAAGATAATACCACAATTGTTGTTTGGTAAACGGAGTGAATTGGCTTTGGTGATGGTGTTGCGCCTTTGGGTTCTGTTACGGAGAGTTACCCGTAGAGTGTTGACCCAGTTGCGCCTCCGCAATGTCAATGGCAGATGGCAGAAGGCAGGCAGAGAGACAGTCTGCTTCCGACTAGCTCGGTGAACGAACGTACGGAACAACGGAGCTGCAGGCTTCAGCGAGCGGTAAGTGTGTTAGCTACAGTTGCATGTGGCCGGCTGTAGTTCTGGTTGCGTGAACACGGCCCGTATCGTGTTATCGTGTGCTGTTCACAACTGTGTTAAGTGTGTGCAGTGGATCCTGTTTGTGCTCAGAACCTCAAACACGCATCGTCGAGACTGAGCCAAATTTTAAGGGGTTTACGTGAATTGAGGTATGACCATTTTTAATAAATTTGCAGGAATAGTGTGTGTGTGAGCATCAAAACTGCTGCCGTCCGGTTTGTAAAGCAAACTTTTTTTTTCCCCGGTCTCCGTGTTCGAAACCTCGACCATTCTTAATGGAAAACGTATATGTTCCCCACTACTACGTAGACCACTCTTCTCCTATTACTGCCTCTTAATCTTATTTATCCACCTACTGGCTGTGTCCAATGCAACCACATTTTCGGTCACCCTACCCCTTTGGTTTGTGCAGAGCAGTCGTACAATTTCAGCTGTAATTTTCTGTCATCCTTGTTAAATTCCTCTGCTAAAATCTTTATCATGTGTCTCTTATCATCTTTAACCTTGTGCAAACAGTCCCATTATTTGGTCACGTACAAACCGTAAGCAGCGGTGTGTTTTGCTGTTAAACGGAGTCCCATTTCCAGAGCATTTCCTATATCACATATTAAAAGTTTCTTCTAAGTAACTGGTAAATGGTATTAGGAAACAATTACAACCCCGTTTGGGACCCTCAGTGATTGCTGAAGAAGAGAACTTGAACACATATTACCAGGAATAGATGTTTGACTTCACCATTGTAAAAAACAAATGAGCAGACTAAATGCAGGAAGAAAATAAAATGGCCGTTGTATTTTCTGTTACGTGAGTTGTAAGTGAAGTTGCGAAATTAAACCTCAGAAGAATTTACAGTCTTTTGAAGGTCGATTAATTTATCGGTTAGGCAAGTGTCCCCCGATTGTGGTCGTAATATCCTTTTAATTAGCCCATAATTTTCGATTGGTAGCCCTGGATAGCTCAGTTGGTATACCGACTTGCTACGTGCTGGACGGTCCGGGTATCGAATCCCGATGGGGGGAGCGAGATTTACCGCACCCCACCAGACTGGCCCTGGGGCCCACCCAGCCTCCCGTAGAATGGGCACCGGGTCCCTTACCCGGGAGTAAAGCTGCCGGGGCGTGGCGTGGCATTGACCACCCACCACCATGCAGAGTCGAGCTTAAAGAAAGAGTAGAATTATAACTCGTACTCTCCGTCTGGGCCTTCATGGCCTGTTGTAGGGTTGAGCTTTTGCTTGAGTGTATATTTGCTTTGTTTTGATCTACCCCATGTATCTCATTTCATCCCGTAACTTTCTTCTTCGCTTTATCTGATCTGTCGTTTCTCGGACAAAGAGCACACCGTCCATGAATGATTTTTTTAGCTGCTTGTTTTGAAAAGTAATGGTAAGAGCATGGGGACCGTGAGAAAATGTTCTGTAGCTTTGTGTCAGATGGCAGTAATTAATGACCAATTTGAGTCTAGAATGAGAAATTTGGTAGGAACATAAACATTGCGTACCAAATAGTGTTCGTAAATCTAGCTGCAAATATGGAGTCTATGCAAAATTTTCAGGTAATATATTACAGATAACATATACCTATGTAATTTATTCCTTTTTGGGTAATTCCCCGGCGTCTGAGATTTAATTGCCGACGTTTCGGAACTCACTATCGGTTCCATCTTCATAGGCAGGTGAATGAAGTATATACTTCATTC
>Ga0123357_10011565_pt1 | contig 11329 bp, 9 predicted proteins | sample TergutEmb28metaG_FD_89873 | JGI IMG/M metagenome (GOLD analysis project Ga0123357, IMG submission 89873) | Embiratermes neotenicus P4 segment gut microbial communities from Petit-Saut dam, French Guiana - Emb289 P4 | ecosystem: Host-associated > Arthropoda: Insects > Digestive system > Gut ...
GGAAGAAAAGGCCTGTGACAAGAGACATCAATATCGTATAATAATAATAATAATAATAATAATAATAATAATAATAATAATAATATGTTTTGATTTTGTCTACAAATTTTGTCTGAAATATTTCTCATTCTAAGAATGATTCAAGGATTCAATTCCCTCTGTGCGCCGGTAGTCGTCTATGTATTTGTCCTTGTCTACCTCACTCTGAACCCAGGATGGGTAGCCGGACGATTCTTGTTTTAATTTCAGGGACATGTTTACGTACTCTGAAAAAAGGCCTCCTGAATTGATGTCTCTGTCAAAGCACGTCACTTCATATTCCTAAAATTTAAACACGTCCACCAAACCATAACCCATCTCTATGGCTTTGAGGACCTCATCCACCACCCATGTTCCAACTATGCACCGCTCCTCATCAGAGTGTACAGTTGCCTTCATTCATCGTGTTGGCACAAGCGGAACACAACAGAAACATCAGTTTGGAGTTGCTTTTACACGGAAGCACTGGATGGTACAGTTTCCTGGAAGGTAGAACCTAACATTTCATTATCCCCTCCCTATCTAAACAGTCAGGGGGACAGTCTGCACCCACGTACACTTTTGGGTGACCCACAGCAAACTTGTCGTACTTACAGATGTAGGGGTGCAGACTGATAACATCAACATAATGCATTTCTTCCCCCTGCTTGACTCTGTAGTAGGTTTTCGTGACCTCGGTTCTACCCCTGTACAAGGCATCTCGAATATTTATTCGATAATACTTCACATAGGGGTGCGAGCAAAGTTCCTTTTTGAGGTCTGGATTGTCACACAAGAATTTTCTTAACTCACACCCTCAGATCGAAATAACTTTATAACCAGCGTCTCTTATTTTCTGTAACCTCGCTTGAGTCTCCTCATACCGGCTCCGCAGAGTGTCTCCAGTGTTGCCGATGGGCTTATGTCGATTGGGCATACACCGACACCCATGCCAAAACACCCTAGGTACTCACAGACCTCCCTCGTCCGGGCACAGTACCCGTCGACTTTCACATTTTGTACCCCAAGCAAATATACATCCCTTCCATTACCGGCATGAGTAACATTGTTCCTCGTCCGACCAATGTACGCCAGCCATTGAAGGGCTTAAACAGACTGGCGGTCTCCCATTCGGTACCCCCTCTCGGGATAATACCTACAATGTCTGGTTTCAGAAACATCGTCCGGAACACCTAGTTGCAAATGGACGATATTGTGATTGCCTGCCGAAAGGGGTCCATTTTGACTAACTTCAAAAACAAATTCCCAAATGCACAGCATGCCTGCCTCAGTACATTGACATCATCCATAGAGTAGGCCAAGAGCTCCTGCTTATTGCAGAAAATTTTGTCTTTTTGCCCCTCGTACCATTCCAAAAACTGGGCTCGCTCATCGCCTGACATGTAGTCTGCCCCGTAGGACTCACATAGTCCAAATTCTCGGCCGTATTAAAAAAAATGGGGATATTAGCCCTTCTTACATGTGAGGTGAAATGATTTGGGTATGCTCTTTAGACTCATAGGCAGAAAATTAAGAGAATCCAAAAAGTGCAGATTCTCAACAATCATACTAAAAATTTGGTACCGTTCATTATCAACTGGGTGTCCATCTCAGTTCCAGAAACTTTCGCAGCAGAAACTGTGCGTCGTATCCACGAGAGTTATGTGATATGACATAAATCTTGTCCGCGAATGGTCTGGACTGCCGGAGATAATCAATAAATTTACCTACGGGCTCTTCCGCCCAAAAACCTGGGTACGCTTACCACACTGTTTACAATCAACATTCAAGTCATCCACCGCTTCACACTTTGAACACATCTGTTGAGCACATATAAGGTTCGGATTATGCTCAAAGGAACCATCATACTTTTCAAGGTCCTGTGTGCACTCCGTATCAAAGAAAACATACATAAACCGGTCAGCTTGCTAGGTTTCAGTGGAGCCACGTAGGAAAAATGGCCGGACGGTTGCCTCTTATAATAATTATTGCAAAATCTCTTGAAGCATTCGTGTTTTGAATCGCTAGTTACGGTAAAACTACAATTTCGGCATACTTGTCTCCACTAACAGACTAGCTTGCCTTTTACTTTTTAAGGATCAAGTGATTCTGAAAACATTTCTCACTCAGGAACCACCTGTTGCATGTACCACAACTTTGACTGATCTTTAAAACAGGGTGGTGTCGCCGTAAACAAGGAGCAAGCTTTGCCACACTTGTGTGTAAAGTCGTACAATGTGTCACACGCGTTACATATGTACCTCTTGGCCATTGCAGCATTAAGGTTTGTAATGACATTGTAGTGCCCAGCATCACATAGGAGGTACAATTTCTTGTTCGAAAGGGAATTTCCACCAAAATGACCCTATCAGGGCTTAAACCACCATACACAATAATTTTGTAGTCCGAAAGGTAATTTTGAAACTGCTCAAGTTGGTTAAGGCCTCCTCCATAGGTCAAATTGACACCGGAAGCGCTTAAAATATCTTGAACAGGTTGTTTCAAACATTTACCATCACTATATGCAGCGTACTTCGGGTCACCATTTACCTTAGCGATTGCGATAATAAGTGCATGAGCCAAACATAAAAATGCCGTCTTTACGACAAAACTCTTTTCAATAGCACTCTTTACATTTAAAGACCGCCCTTTCGTCTTCTCACAACCGTTACCAACAGGCATCCTGACGTGGTCCAAGTGTACTTCGAGACGGTCACCCAAAACAAATCTTGCATTACTCTGGACGACCTTGCCCAGATCGCTCCAGACCACATCAGGTTTAAGCTGGTCAAGGCACCGGATACTAATGCCCACCACCTTATCCTGAACATTCTCAGTGTTCCGAATTCTCAGTCCCACCAAATCTCTATCCCGCACATCATGAACTAAGTAATTAGTCAATGCAGTAATGCGTTCCTTCAAATAAGCCGTTTGTTCTTGCTCTTCACCAGGAGACCTAAACGTAATCAACAAACCATGCCCGGTCGCATTAAATTTTGGAAACGATTTGCTTGTCTCGTCCAAAATGAAAAAGGCTGATGTCCAGTTATTTTGGACACACGGCTGTTTCTGCCAGGGGATGGTTCCTCCGACTCAGGCTCCTCTCTGCTAACAGAGGGAACTTGAGCAGTCGGCATAACCCGCTCTCTGTTCAGGAACAGTTTCTTAGCCATTATTATATTTTGATTCGGAAATTATACCACTTCCTTGGAACCAGTTGTTGTAATTAAATGTCAGCAATTGTAACTGTAGCTGTATTCGTGTTGGTTCAGTAGACAGTTACTGTAGCTGTAGCAGGTAGCTCTAGCTGTCGGCAATTGCAGCTATGGTGAACTGGTAGCTGTTAACAGTTGTAGCAGGTAGTTATTGGTAGTTTTAGTCGCTGTATCTGTTGCTATGGTAAGCTGGTGCAAATCTCGACTCGAAAGCACTTCTATTCGCTCTAAAGGCACAAAGAAGAATATAGCACGTCCTTTGAAACATCCTAATTTATACTCAGCCCCCTAACATGTTGTGACCTGTTTAAACTGCACGTGTTTGCTAATGGATTTTATTTCCTGTCGGTATCTTCAAAGCGTAAGTCATAAACCTTTTAGCATCGGATGTCTAATGGAAGGGTAAAAACTTTAGACCACCCACATAGTTCAATGAGTCATAAACCTTTTAGCACCGGAAGTCTAATGAAAGGGAAAATGTACTGGCACCTAATCAGACCTGTGTTTTATGACATGTTTTATCGTAATTTAATTAGTGAAGCGCGTTGGTTAAAATACAGAATGTAAGAAACTGCACAGTGTGGGCATAATAAAATTTCACAACACTATACCTTCGTGTTGCATAAAATGCGGAGAAAATCCTGACTACCTGAAAACTATTAGTTTACCAGTGGCACTCCCTTGCAATGACTGCGTTGCTGTTGCCCCCTGACAGCTGAAAATTTCTGCATTTTACTTCCTGTTGGCTGGCATCGGATGAGGTAAGAGAATTTCAAACAATGTGGGGTTGGGTAAGGAGAACTAAAATTAGATCCTAATTAGGCGAAATATAATATCAATGAACAGTCAGAGGAAGTGAAAGAGTTAGAGTGCGTAATAGCCTTTATGCTTTGAAGTTGTTACTTATTCTCGCATAATGATATATGTCATTAACACGGTATAGTTGGCGTCATCATGATAAACCGAACAACCGAAAGGGTAGTTCAACAATAGAGGTTTTTAGAATCTTAATGATTCGGCGTCGATTGCGATATCTGTTTTTGTATTAATTTTTACGAAAAAATTTTACCGCAAAAGGCTAGCATTAAAAGTTGATAGTGCTGCCTCAAGCGGATGCCAAGGGAAGCTAACTTTCTTTGGCCTCCGCTTGAGGCAAGACTGCAGATATCAGCAATTTGTTTCTTATTTACACGTGCTAGGAAGCTTTTATTTCATGTTGACATCTGGTTTATGATTTTTCATCAAGCATTAGAAAGTTCGTTAATTAAATATTTTACTGTTTCTACGCGCGAGCTATTCGTACGGGTACAACAACAACAACAACAACAATTACTACTACTACTACTACTACTACTACTACTACTACTAATAATAATAATAATAATAATAATAATAACAATTTAAAATTTATTAATTTATTATAAATTTATCCCATGTGAAATAGCATGTCAACTTTGCTTCAGCGGCGTACATGTGTTTTATTACGGCCGTAAGTCACCAAGATTTAGAGTTCTGGTATTACTTGCGATGGGAGTGCAGGATTCAGGAACGCTGTCTGAAATGCCTTCCTTATGAATAGACGCGCAGAACGTCCCTGCGGAATCGTGATGTCCAGAATAGGCCTAAGAGCCAAAGTGCAACTCTATGCAGCACGCTACTTGTTGCTTCCAATACAAAATGGCAGAACATTATATTTTCATTCGTCGAGTAATAGTGCTTTGAGATCGATGTCGTTGCTTTGCTGCTGGCCAAATGGCAAGTTAATCCTGAATTAATACACCTGAGTAATAATAGAAAGGCCACGCGGTCTAAGGCGTGGGTCTAGGGACCCTCTCTTGCTGGGATTGAGGTTTCGAATCCCGCCGATGTATGAATGCCTTTGTCTTGTATTTGTTGCATGTGGTCTGGTGGAGGTTCCTGCGATGGGTCGATCATTCATCCAGAGGAGTCCTACCGAGTGTGGTGTGTCTGAGTGTGATTGCGGGACCCCAAACGTGAGGAGTCCTTGGCCTATTAGGGCCGTCAAACCACGAAAAAAATGTTAGTACGATATTTGGATGAGGTACAGGATGGGAACGGAAAAATGAGATTTTACCTTTAAGAGATTTTGACGACAGTATGGCTAGATTCGTGACAAACATTTTACGCTTTGCTCCTTCTCTTAGGCTAAAAATTCACGAAGTTTTTAGAAAGGATCTTCTCCCGTCTTCACGTGGAATGGGTAAATGGAGAGCTTAATTGGTGGGCCCTTTAATATGAATTAGGTTCCGTCCCACAGTCGAGTTCATTGTAACTGGTCCACCTGAGTGGTTTGTCCGAACAAGTAAGGGTTTCCAGTGGACAAGGATGTAAACTGCCTAAATATTTCAATCATGACTATTAATGAAATTTATTTATTCGCTTACTTGTTCCTAGGAATATTCTAAATAAAGCGATACGGAAGACTCCAAAGGCTGTACGCTATTATTTGCCATTTAATGGTAAAAACCTAATTCGAGCACATATTCTGACTGCCCACGGCCGTGTGCTTCCGTTCAAGAGAAATTTGAAATAATACCTAAAGTTAAGTTCGTAAATAGAATCGTTCTTTTGGATAAAGCGAAAAATCAGTGACAGAATGTGCAAGAGTAATATGTTCACAAATACAAAACATTACATCTACATTTTCAAACGTTGATCGGTTTTGTCCAACGTTAAAATTAAGTAATTATGAAACGCAAAACAAAGCAGAATATGTAGTGTTTACAGCCAAATTTAAAGGGGTACATTATGGTGATCGAATTCGGGTTTAAAGAACCAACAACAACTCTTTACTGCAGCCAAAGCAAACACTTTAGAGGAGGTCAAAATATTGGAGATTGTTCAATTACAACAGATAAAATCATCCATCCAGAAAACAACACGACTTAAAAGCCATGGTCTCAGCAGAACAGCAGTAGCTGAAATTAAAATACACACAGAAAATAATTTGAAGGTTCAATTAAAATGGGATAGTAACATTTTTTAAGCCTACTCGATATGAGAGGATGAAAGGAAAGACGTTTAAGAGACAGCAGCTTGCAGCGTCTTTTCACTGTTTAACTAAAATTTGTTACGGTTGCCTTACACTTGGAATTAATTTCTCTTCATGAAATTGTTACCGGACAAAGTATGTTGTGTTGCATAAGTAACTTACTGCAACAATATGAACTTAAACTTAACAAACTTTTGTGCTTTGTGACTAAATGGAACCTTTTTATAAAGGTATTAAATATATTTTGTTGGATTATCAATGATAAAATCGGCGTTTGCATTACATAATATATCAGAGACCTCTGTGTGCAATGTCATGAAAGTGGAAGACATTTCAGAAAGATTTATGTCAATACATAACCGACAATTTTCTTTTTCTTTCATTTTTTTCCCACATGGCCGAATAATATGAAAATTTTCCGCATTACACTTATAATTCCCTGTTTATCATAACGTAAGATGTTGAAAAACTTTTATGTTAGGTTAAATTATTTTATTTTTAAAAATTGAACAAGGACATTTTAACGACAACAATACACAAAACAACAAGGAGGTCTGTCCTTTTAATTGGTATTACAAAGCAGCTTAGTGGACTCAGCGTGAAGCTACAGGGAAAATAATTTCACAAGATAGTTTTATGAGACAAAGTTTCAGATAAAAACTTCGGTCTAGAAAACGCAAATAAAACTGAAATTTAATACGTTTTGAAATGTGCATTTCTTTAATTCTTTTGAATAAAATGTACGGTTTTATTACTAACAAATTTTGGTTTTCTGAGAAGGAAATTTCACAGTGCAGTCACAGGTTTTAAGTATTAAAAATGAAATTTGCTATGCTGTCTGTACCCCATAGTTTTAAAATATCTGAAATGCATGCTGATTTATTTCCGAAAGCAAAATTCAGTCACTCGGAAACCTTCATATACCTAATTACCTGTACATCCACTTCCAAAACTACCCAGTTTTTCTGCCAAATAAATGAGATTATTTATATCAACAAATTTTTACAAACGAAGCTCAAGAGGAGCACAGAGAGATCATAAATAAGAGATAAATATTTGTCATAGTCTATTGAAGTGACATAAACAATTAATATTTAGAGTAAAATTTTAACGAAATTGGAATAAGCCAGAGTTTCTAGAAAATTTTCGGATTACAGCTGATTTATTAGTATGCATGAGACTGGACAATACAGTTTAGGTAGTCGAGGTTTAGATTTAAAATTACTGATTATATTCGACCCAAACTCAAATCTTTAAGGTCACTGAGGCCAGCACTCTGAGGAAACTGATATATCTGACCTGCATTAACACCCAGACATTTAATAGAGAAGAGCGAAATTTAAATATATGCGCTTTAATAACCTGATGTCATAACAAAGCAGGCTATTTTAAACAATATCTCGAAACATTAAGTACATGAAATCACGCAGACAAACAGAAATAGAATTTGTTGCGTTTTTTGTCAGCTTAATCTAAATTTAAGGTTATTTTAGAAAAATTAAATGCGAGAGACAAACTGTAATGCAAAACGGAAACAAATTAACCCCCGAACAACATGTCAGAATATAATCGTACTATACACCATGTCACCTGTAAGTGACACAGACTAAGAACCTCTTGCAGAGCGTGTCCAGTTGCATTAGGTACTTTGTAGCAAAATTTCTTCTCTTTATTACAAGGAACGTTCTACAGTTCGATTATTTATTCCAAACCGTCTGAGTGTGTGAGAGTTACAGGGACAGAATATCGACTGTGTTTTTGTGGCCGAAGAAAACACTGACTTATAGAACAGTGACTTACAACGACTGCAGACAGAGACTCGCTCACAGATCCTGCTGTAATTTTAATAACAAATTTATTTATCACTCTGACTCTACTAGCCACGTCTAGAACATGGCACACTTTGGAAACTTACTACATAATTTGTAGGACGTCAAGTCAATCAGGTGTGCAGAAAACACAAAAACCTGCCTCTGTTTACCTATCTTCAAACATTCTTTTAACAGGATAAGGACTGAAAAGTCACAGGTTTTGGCGTATATTATGATTTTGTAAGGAAAATTAAGAACGGCCTTAGTCAGGGTAGCGGGTAATCTGACAAAGATCGGACGTTTCGAGCAAATGTTAGGGCTACAGGCCTACAACAAATATGCATTAAAAGCTGTTTCTTACAGGAAGAAACTGAAGAAGAGATCCTGTTGAAAGAGAAAATGAGCAATACAGGGAGTTGTGAAAATAATAAGTCATCTTCATGCAGCTTAGTGTGCTGACAAGCTGGGACTGGCTCAGCTGGCCAAGAAATTCCTTTTCTTTTGCGAAAACCGAAGATTCATCAGTCGCCACTACAGACCGCTACTTGGCCCTATCAGGAGCAAGTCAATTTTATGCACATTCCTTGTCATTCACAGTAATCAGACATTTCACACGATACACTGCATACGTGAGAAGAAAAATGGTCGCATATGAATGGGGGGTGTGTTAGATCGCTGGAAAGGGGGTGTTGATGTGTGAAGGCTTAAAAAAATATGCAGCGTGGGATGAATTACAATAGCGTCAAGCTACATGCTGCAGGCTGCTATAGGGCTGTACCACGTGTACGTAAGTCACTTTTTACGTTAGATTGTAGATAGACATGGTCTCTCCAGGTGAAGGAACAAGGCTGAAATTCAGATACGGTCACTAAATAGATAACAAAGAATCAAACAACGTTTGTAAACTCGTATTCACATACTCATGCTACATGTCTTGCCGTACGGCCATCATCAGTCACGTCTTCATAAAAACATAAAAAGGAAAGTATAATAGTGCCAAAAGAGGCCTGTCCCTTAAATGTACCGTCACACAGTACGTAAATGTTGTTACGTACCTGTACTGGGTGACAGTACCATGCAGCCCCGCTTCCAAATATAAGTTAAAGGTACAAAAATTCTACTTAGTTTGGAGTTAAAATCGAATTGCGATAGCAGTGCGCCTACTGCCTTCTGTGCTTCTGTTTGTCAGATGTCTTAAATACAATAAGAATACCTCAGATACAGGTAATGGATGTAACAACCGCAACGAAATAAAGTGTCATTATATAATATATAATGTAATGAAATCACTAAATGTACGATGTGGTAATCGTATTATGTACAGTCGGAGTGAATAACATATTAGAGATAAAAAATAAAACTTACGTAAGCTATACAGTTGACGGTTCCAGTGGCCGCGCGGTCTAAGGCGTGGGTCCGCGGCCGCTCGCTTGCTGAGATTGTGGGTTCGAATCACGCCGAGGGCATGGATGTCTGTCTTGTGGGTGTTGTGTGTTTTCGGGTATAGATCTCTGCGTCGGGCTAATCACTCGTTCAGAGAAGTCCTACCGAGTGTGGTGTGTCTGAGTGTGATCGCGAACCCTCGATACAGAGGAGGCCTTGGCCCACTGGGGGGCTGTTGCGACAAGGAGGAAAAACTATGCTGCTCGTTATTAGGCCTATGTTACTGGCGGATGCTAACACTCTACTGCACCTCACATCAAGCAGTGCTCTACGTCTGCTGTACCCTAACATCAAATATTTTATTATGTCTCAGTGTAGATTCATCATTGTCTTCGTTCTTTTGTTTAGTTTCCAAATGTATGTAGAAATTTCTAACCTTGTCACAAACGCCTCTAATTGACAAGTGCAAGACACGTTTGATTTCATCTGTGGACCCAAATAAATGACTTGTTTGTTGGATACATTATGCAAACTTTGATTTGAGTTCGAAATTTTAATGACATCAAATTCTATTTGAATAATATGGTACCTAAGATTCAGTTATCATGATTTGATTTTCTTGGTTTCTCCTCTTTATATTTATGGACGAGATGTAATATGCTTCATTCAGTCTTCAAGCTCTTACTGTCACCTAAGTACAGAGGACCCCTTTCTGGAACTGAGTGTTGTAATCGGCAGTGACGCTTTTGAAATCGTGTCGGAAAGTGTTTTTTAATGAGTTTTTCTTGCTGTCTGTCAGTTTCTACAGGAAGATTCCGGGGAGTAAGTCAATCTTTACGTAAGGAATTTCCCATTCTTTCAAAACTCACATTTGTAATTCCCCTCATATTCTAGGTAACGTTAAATTGACACCAGCTTTTTTTTTTTAATTTGAGGTTCTCACAACGATGTAAATGATTCATTCTTATGTTACGGAACTTTATGCCTTATTGACTGGAAAATATTTACAGAACGTTTTGAGGAATATCGTGCCACAATCTTCAGAGTCAGACAGTGAAACTTTATTATCTATCTTCCCTTATCAAGAGTTTGGGGGAATGGCAACTATCTAGACTTCTTGTATTCGAGATATTTGTTCCGACCTTTGCTGGTCTGCCGACTATAAAAACGGAGATTTTCCTTTGGTGTTCGAGTTTCCCCCTAGGTGATAGTGTGCTGACACAAAAATACTTTTAAAGAAGAATATAATGTAATATAATAGCAAAGAAATTTATACTGTCCGAATTGGGTTATAAAACAAATGACAAATAAATTTCTTCCTATGAAAATATGTGGACTATTTGTCTCAAATATAATTTTATGTAGCACATTTTACTGTTGAAAACGTTAATAAACATATTACAGTCGACATCTTTAAGCTTTCAACACACTTCACCTGGAAAAAAGATATGATTAGGGAAGACATTTTACATTTTTTACATGTTTGTATTTGGTATGTTTTAATTTTTTCGTATAAAAATTTGAAAACTAATTTTCACAAAACCAACATACAGGGTGCGGCAGAAAGAACTCCCCTATTTGAGAAGCGAATAAATTCAAAACAAAGGAGATAGGGAAAAATTTTTTCTACTTATATAAAGTACACAGAATGCCGTTTTATGTTAATGTGTTTTGAACAAAATATCACTCAAGTGACGGCCTTGAATATTGATAAACTGATGTAGCCTCTCTCTGTAGTTGTCCATGACCTTGAGAATCATTTCAGGTGTAATGGCAGCAACTTCCTGTCATATCGCCTCCTTCAGAGCTTCTAAAGTTTGTCCTGTTTGTCTAAAGTTTGATACCCAACGGTAAATCGTTTTCTTATCAGGAACAGCCTCCCGTCGACC
>Ga0123357_10011566_pt1 | contig 11328 bp, 9 predicted proteins | sample TergutEmb28metaG_FD_89873 | JGI IMG/M metagenome (GOLD analysis project Ga0123357, IMG submission 89873) | Embiratermes neotenicus P4 segment gut microbial communities from Petit-Saut dam, French Guiana - Emb289 P4 | ecosystem: Host-associated > Arthropoda: Insects > Digestive system > Gut ...
CCGGTAGCCGCAGGGCACGAGGGACTTGAACCCCCAACCTGCGGTTTTGGAGACCGCTGCTCTGCCAATTGAGCTAGTGCCCTAGGGGGTCGTGCCGGGCCCGTTTCCGGGCACAACACGATCGTGAGTTTTTGCGCCCACGAAAGCACAAGTCTAGCGTCTCACCCCGCATTGCCCCAAGTGATCTGTGGTTCAGGCAAAGGGTGAAAGCCACACCTGCACTTACGCGGCGACAACTTTGATGTTGACGTGGGCCGTCACAGCGTCCGTCAACTTGATGCCGACGACGTGAACGCCGACGTGCTTTATGGGCTTGGCCACCGAGATGGCCCGCTTGTCGATGGCCGGCCCGCCGGCCTTCTTCACAGCCAGCGCGATGACCGTGGGCGACACGGAGCCAAACAGCTGGCCCGTCTCTGCCGCGCGCGCCGCCACCTCAACCTGCAGCGCCTCGATCTGGTCGCGCAGAGCGGCGGCATGGTCGTTGTCGCGCACCTGGCGGGCGTCCCGCGCCCGCTGGATGCCCGCGATCTGGGTGGCACTGCCACGCGTCCAGACCATCGCCTTGCCCTGCGGCAGCAAGTAGTTGCGTCCGTAGCCCGGCTTGACGTCGACGACGTCACCGGCCAAGCCGAGTTTGTCGACCTGAGTAGTCAGAATGAGTTTCATGGTTTCCGACCTCCTTTACCGGCCACTCGTTGCATACGGCAGCAAGGCGAGCTCACGGGCGTTCTTGATGGCATTGGCCATCAAACGCTGATCCTGAACCGTCAACCCGGTCACCCGGCGCGAACGGATCTTGCCGCGCTCGGAAATGAACTTGCGCAGAAGCGCGATGTCCTTGTAGTCGATGGCGCCGACGTGGATCGTCTTCACCGGGATGATCTTCTTACGCGAAATCTTGCGTTGTTGTTTGGCCATTGTGGTGCTCCTTTCAAAGCCCGGCGCATGCCGGAATGGGCCTCGGATTTGTGGGTTTGAGCCTTCGTCAGAACGGTGGCTCGTCGGATTGAGCGTTCGCCCAGGGATCGTTTTCTGCAGCATGTGGCGCGGCTGACCAATCGCCGGCCGGCGCGGCGGAACCGCCACCCTGCCAGCTGCCGCCACCAGACGATGACGAGGTGCGCGTCACCTTGGCTGTGGCGTAACGCAAGGACGGACCGATCTCGTCGACCTCGATCTCGAAGACGGTACGCTTCTCGCCCTCGCGGCCCTCGTAGGAACGCGAACGGAGACGCCCTGAGACGATGACGCGGGAACCCTTCGTCAACGACTCGGCCACATTCTCGGCCAGGTTGCGCCAGGCGGCGCAGGTGATGAACATGGCCTCGCCGTCTTTCCATTCCTGGGTCTGACGGTCGAAGGTGCGGGGCGTCGAAGCGACGGTGAAGTTGGCAACGGCCGCACCCGACGGGGTGAACCGCAGTTCAGGGTCACCGGTCAGGTTGCCGATAAGCGTGATGGTGGTTTCGCCAGCCATGATGTTCGCCTTCCTCAGCGCCGGTCGTCACGGGAACGGCGGCCACCGCCGCGTTCGGTGCGCGGGTCGCGCTCGGGCGGCACCTCGATGCGGTCGGCGCTGATCTCCGGGCGCACCTTCTTGGTGTCGGTGCGCATGACCTTGGTGCGCATGAACTGCTCGTCGATGGTCATCAGGCGGTCCATCTCGGCAACGGCGGCCGGCTCGGAGCTGATGTTGAAGACGACGTAGATGCCGTCCGTCTTCTTGTTGATCGGGTAGGCCAGGCGGCGCCGACCCATGATGTCGGTGGCGTCAACGGTACCCTTGGCATCGGTGATGACTTTGGAATACTTGTCGATGATTGGCTGGATCTGGCGCTCATCGACATCCGGGTCGATAATCGCCATGACCTCGTACTGACGCATGGAATCTCCTTCGGTCTAGCGGCTGCGGGTCGATCCCGCGGCAGGAGTTCTGACCTTCGGCGATAACGCCAACAGGCCGTCGGACAATCTTACCGGATCAAAATGGCTTGGCGAAATCAGACGAGGGGGCTAGGCGGCAAGCCGCTGGTCTTGAGCCTCGGCGCCGTGGTATGGGATGACGACCGACTGGCGCCGCCAACTGGCCGACGGCCGTAATCTCGATGAAGACGACCACTTGTGTCGTCCTGGGGTGTGTTCCCCACCCCCATCGCTGCCCCGCGAATGATACCTGCCCGTGGGAGGAGACTACGGGTAAGTAGGCTGGGGCGGCCCTGCGAGGCCTCGCTTCCCCCCAAGCGAGGCCTCGCACATCTATGTCTGCACCAGGTTGCGCAAGCCCGCCATGTCGGCCGCCCAAGCTGTGGCCGGGCCGGGGGTCTCGACGACGGCTGGCGCATCGGCTTGCCTGATAACGGCGGCGATGAGGGACGGGTCGATCTGGCCCTGGCCGATATTGGCGTGACGGTCGGCACCCGAGCCCGCCGCGTCGCGTGAGTCATTGGCGTGGACGAGATCGATGCGCCCGGTGATGGCTCGCAGATCGTCCACCACGGTTGACAAGTCAAGCCCTGCGCAGAAGGCGTGACAGGTGTCCAAGCAGACGCCGACATTGCCGTCATCGTCCGCCGATGCCACACCGGCCCACAGACGTCGCCAGGCGTCGAGGGTGCGAGCCATGGCGAAGTTGCCGCCCGCCGTGTTCTCGATGAACAGGGGGACGGCGAACTCCAGGCCAGTGATGGCTTTGACCCAGTTTTCGACACCCGCGCCCGGGTCGTCGTCCGCCGTCAAATGCCCCCCATGGACCACCACGCCCAACGCGCCGATCTCAGCCGCGGCGTTCAGCGTCTTTTGCAGTAGTTGACGAGACGGAATCCGCACCCGGTTGTTGGTGGACGCCACATTGATCAGATATGCCGCATGGACAACCAGCTTGATGTCGGCGTCCTCGGCAGCCGCCCGCAGCGCCGGCGCTCCACCGGGCGACAGCACCTCGGGGGCCGTCCACTTCTGGGGATCTCCCAGCATGATCTGGGCGATCTCGGCCCCTGCGGCGATGGCCTCCGCGATGGGGTCAAACGGCTCAACATGACATCCAATTAGCATGATCTACTCCTCCGCTTCTGCGATCGTTTCGGCTTGCTGGAGTACCAGCGCGGTGGCGGCTGGTTCCTGGTCTGGCGGGTAGCCGTGCTGCAGAAGCAGTCGTTTGATTCGGGTCCGCAGCTTGGCGCGGACTTGTTCTTTGACTTGCCAGTCGGTTTTGGCGTCTGCCCGCACTATGCCGGTGAGTTCTTGGGCGATGGCTTTCAGTGTGTCGTCTTTCATGGCTTCGCGGGCGGACTCGTTGCTGGTCAACGCGTCGTAGAAGGCCAGTTCGTTGTCGGTCAGGCCCGTCTGTTCGCCGCGTCGGCGTTGCTCTTGGATGGCTTTGGCGATCTCGACGATTTCAGCGATGACTTGGGCGGCATCGATGGTGCGGTTCTGGTAGCGGTTGAGTGCCTCGGCCAGCATGGCCGAGAACTTGCGCCCTTGGACGATGTTACGTTTGCCGATCAGGCGGACTTCTTGGGAGATCAGACGGCGGACGGCTTCCAGTTGGAGGTTCTTGCGGTCGGATGTTTCGAACGTCTTTCGGAAGCTGTCGTCGATGACGGAGATGTCCGGCTTGGCCAAGCCTGCCTCGGCGAAGATGTCGACCACGCCGGAACCGGCGACGTGCTCCGAGATGATTTGGCGGATAGCCGTGTCGAGGGCGGCCTCACCGCTGTCGGGGTCTTTATCGACGGTTTCGAGTTTCGCGATGGATTGGCGTACCGCGTCGAAGAAGGCCACGTCGTCACGGATCGCCAGTGCCTCGCCGGCGGTCGGCACCAGGGCGTACAGACGTTTCATACGCAGGCAGTGAGCCATGAAACGCTTCTTCGGTGAGGACGCCGCTTCAGAATCGGAGTCGAACTCGCCGGGCGCCACATCTTCGCCTGTTTCCACATCGTCACGCCCCGATTCCATCAGGTATTCGACTGCCGCGACAACCGCGTAGGTGAACGCTTTCGCGTCACCGGAACCGATGATCGTCACCCAATCCACCGGGCGCAGCAGGTCGGCGCAGATGGCGTGCTCGACGAGCAACTCCGGTATGGCGGCCAGCCGTACGTCCTCACCGATCGCGCGATCCTGTTTGTCACGGTCGGTGTAGGTGGCCAGCGCCTCACGCAGGTTTTCCGCGATACCGATGTAGTCGACAACCAACCCGGCGGGCTTGTCTTTGAATGTCCGGTTCACCCGTGTGATGGCCTGCATCAGGCCAGCGGAGCGCATCGGCTTGTCGACATACATGGTGTGCATCGGCGGCGAGTCGAAGCCGGTCAGCCACATGTCCCGAACAATCACCAATTCGAGGGGATCATCCGGGTCGGACGCCCGCAACTTCATCGCGCGGCGCTCCTGCCGGTTACGGATATGCGGCTGGAAGGACGCCGGATCGGTCGCATCCCCGGTGATCACTACCTTGACGACGCCAGTCGCATCATCATCCGAAGCCCATTCAGGGCGAAGCTTGATGATCGCCTCATACAAGTCGACGGCGATCCGCCGCGACATCGTCACGATCATCGCCTTGCCACTCAAAACGGCCCGACGGGCCTCCCAATGGGTGACAATATCCTGCGCCAACTGGTTGATCCGTTTAGCCGATCCGACAACCGCCTCAACCCGTGACCACTTCGACTTCAGCCGCTCGGCTATCTCGTCCTCCGAGCCGGTGGTGGCGTCGTCGAACTCGTCGTCAATGGCGGTTCTGGCGGACTCCGGCAGTTCGACCTTGGCCAGGCGCGGCTCGTAGTACACCTTGACGGTGACACCGTCGTCGATTGCCTGCGTCATGTCGTACACGTCGATGTATTCGCCGAACACCGCCGGCGTCGAACGATCCTTCTCGTCAATCGGGGTGCCCGTGAACCCGATGAACGACGCGTTCGGCAGCGCGTCGCGCACATTGCGGGCGAACCCGTCGATCATGTCGTAGTTGGACCGGTGCGCCTCGTCAACCATCACGACGATGTTCAGGCGATCAGACAGCAGCGGGAACGCCCGGCCAGCCTCGCGATCCTCTTTTGTCAAACCAAACTTCTGCAACGTCGTGAAGATAATGCCGCCCGATTCCCGGCCCGCCAGCAGTTCCTTCAGATGCGCCCGCGAATCAGCTTTCACCGGCGCTTCAGGTAGCGGCGAACCCGGTTTCGACGCCGCGAACGTCTCCTCAAACAGTTGGTCGTCCAGATCGTTGCGGTCCGTCAGCACGACGACGGTCGGGTTGTCCATGGCCGGGTGCGTCATGATCTTGCCCGCGTAGTACGCCATCTCCAGCGACTTGCCCGAGCCCTGCGTATGCCACACGACGCCGATGCGCCCGTCCGTCTCCAGCGACTCCAGGGTCTGATCGACAGCCTTGTTGACCGCCCAATACTGGTGATACTTCGCCACGGCCTTCCGCGTCGCCGCCCCGTCGCCGAACGTCGCCACAAAATGGCGGCACAAGTCGAAGAACACGTCCAACTCGAACATGCCAAACGTCAACACCTCAAGCGGCGGGATGCGATGCCCCTCGGCGTTGCGCGGGTCACGCGTCACGCCGTCGATCGTCTTCCAGGCCGCCCAATGCTCCCACGGCGCGGTGAAAGAACCAGCCAGAGCCTCCACACCGTCCGAGACCACACACACCTGGTTCCACTTGAACACCTCGGGAATCTGGCTGCGATAAGTGCGCAACTGCCGGAACGCACCCTGGACTTTCGCATATTCCTTGCCTGGGCGCTTCAACTCGAAAATCGCCAACGGCAACCCGTTGACGAACAACAACACATCAGGACGGCGAGTCTTCTTCGGGCCATCGATGCTGAACTGGTTGATCGCCGCCAAATCATTGTTCTCAGGATGCTCCCAATCGACCAGCCAAGCCCGGTCACTGTGCGGTTGCCCCGCCTCGTCGCGGTACTCAACCGGAACACCCTGCGTCAGATAACGGTAGGCGTTCCAGTTCTCCGACTCGATAACCGGCGATTCCGTCCGACGGCAAGTCGTCACAACATCAGCCACCGCCGAATCCGGCAGCTGCGGATTCAAACGCTTAACGGCCGCCGCCAACCGGCCCACCAACGCGACATCACGATAGTCTGTACGCTCAGCACCGGGCATATCCGGTGCGATGTCAGGCCCATAAACATGCCGCCAACCCAACCCGGCCAGCATCTCCAACACCCAGCGCTCCAGCGCATCCTCCGACGGTGTGGCCACGGTTACGTCAGACCCAACTCAAATCACGCAGATGCTGCAAGGCGATTCCGACATCACCTCGCGCGAACAGTTTCGCTTTGCGAGGCGACCACTCGCCAACAAGCCGGGCGACCTCACCAGAATCGGCCGGATCGGCGCCCTCGTGCTTGACGAGCCAGTGAACCGTGCCAAGCAGTTCCATGCCGTGCATGGAATCGAAGCCGCTGGTCAGCTCCATCACCCGATCGATGCGGCGGCGTGTATCGAAGCAGCCCGCCAACCGGGCGGCCGCCTGCTGCAACGCCCCGGGCATCAACTCCAGAGACGAGCCCATCGGACGGTCCGTGCCGTCACCGAACCCGACGGTGTAGACGCCCTCCGTCTCGATAAGTACCTGGCGCAGTTTGTCCGCATAGGGGCCATAGGTGCCGTGCCCAAAACTCAATCGGAGCGGCTGGCCGGCTTCTTGTAGGAAATAGGCGAGTTTCTGCACCTCAATGAGTGACGGCCTGAAATCCATGAGACCAAGCAGGTACCTACCAACAACGTCGACGAACGCCGCCCTGTTCTCGGTGAGTGCCCGCGGCGCGGTCGCGGTTGTCATCTGGCGGGGGTCGGGGGCGCCATTCGGTTGGTATAGCAACACGTGAACATCTTTCAAACCGCTCAGAGCGCCTTCAATAGTTGGGCGCACCTGACTCCAAGGCAGGTGCCCGTTACCCGCCCCGAGAGGTGGTACGGCAATTGACCTGATGCCAAGTTCGTCGATCACGCGGACCAGATCGACAAGCCCATCTTCCACATAGGAAAGCCGTGACGGGGCACGCCACTGGCGTTTTGTGGGGAAGTTGATGATGTAGCGGGGGCCGGTGGCCGCATTGGTCTCCCAAACGAGCATGCTGCCGATTTTCACGACACCGGCTTGGCAGGCAGCCCTGTAGTCCTCGTACATCGCCGGGTAGGCGCGACGAAACTGCAGGGCGATGCCCTTGCCCATCACGCCTTCGGTGTTAACCGTGTTCACCAGGGCATCGACATCGGCCTGCAGCAGGTTGCCGTCAACTGTCTCGATCATCATTGCTCCTATTTCCTATTCTAGAAGTACCAGTTCGGTTCAGGCACTGGGACCATCGCGTGTTCACCAGCACTGATCAGGGCATCCCGCGCTTGCCGGGCTACCGCCGCATTAGCCACGGCGACCTTCGCAAAGCAAGCCCAAGGGACGCACTGGTGGGCCAGGCATTCAGCCATGCGTCGCGCCATTCGGTCCGGGTACCCGGTGGTGTCGTTCCATAACCTTGCATTCATGAGCGGCCAGTCGATGAAACCCGATTCGAACCAGGATGTTGGGGCAGACCGGAACTTTGCCAACGCCGCGGCTGCATTTCGATCTGTGAGCACCAGCGATAACCCCGCTTGATGTAAGCGCTCCACAGACGTGACGAGATACACAAGCTCATCTGGGCCACCGTTGTAGGTGACAACGCCGCCGTCAGCCAACCCCTGCGGGTTCGTGATGCGGTACAGCATGGGGCTGCGCGGCGCGAAGTAGAACGGAACATAGTCTGCCACCACGCCGCCGGGCCCGCACGGCACTGCACGCCGACGGCGCTGATCCTTGATTCCAAGGTCCCCGGCCTCGTGGGTGAGGCGACCACCCGCATGCACGACAGAGTCGCTGAGCAGCCCGTCCCGCACGATAGCGGAAAGATGGCTCACATGCGTGAAGTGAAAAACCAGGTGTTCAGCAGCGTGCGGCATCGCGCCCCCTTCCGCAACTTATCCTGTCAGCCGCCACCGACAATTTCTGCAGCACGGACGCGGCCCGACATCAGCAGCGGCAGCAGCTCGTCGCAGGTGCGGGTGATGTCGGCGATTCCGTCCGCTGACAAGTCGCCACCACGTCAACCACCACCGAATCCGGCGACTACGGATTCAGACGCTTGACAGGCGAGGTGCCGTCACCCAAAACATAGTGCGAGCCCCTCCGCTCGCCTTGGAGGGCGAGAGATCCGTCGGCGACCATGGATCGCAGCAGTACCGTCGCCTGTTCGGGACGAATCCGACATAGGCTGGCAGTTTGCGCCCGCGTTATGGTGCCATTGGCTCGAATGAAGTCCAGCACCATGTTTGGCTGTTGCACCTTGTCTATTCCTCTGATGCGGACGTACGCCTCGGGAGACATCAACGCTCGGTAGGTGGACGACGAAAGATGATATGCATGACTGCGGGCCGATCCTCGGCGTTCGATTAGGCCCAACTCCTCAAGCGCACTCAAGCGGGTCAGGGTCTGCGTGTCGCTGAGCTGTGTCAGCTCGGCCGCCTGCCGCAGCGTGAGTTGACCTGTGTGTCGAAGCGTCTGCAGCATCATCAAGTCAGCCAGGGGCAAAGGGCGACCTTGCTCCTCCTCTATGTCTCGGAAGTAGCGAACCAGCGGAATGTCGATATCAACGGTTTCGAAGCGCACATCCACATCAGTACGTGATGTCCTCGAGTAGTCCGGCATTGAGCGCCCAACTCGCAATACCGCCTCAAACATCCGTCGGACCCCTAGGCCGGAGCGCTCCACCAGACCGGCCCGCTTGAACGCTTCTGCCAGGACGGGACTGCGTGGCTTGGACTGATCAAGGATGTTATCCAGGCGTACGCCTTCAACGAAACCTCCTGGGTTCGTCACGGTCACGCCCGTCTCATCCATCGATAGTCGAATGGGCCCCAGCATCGCATAGTCGCGGTGGACGAGCGCGTTAGCGATCGCCTCCCGAATGGCTAGCCTAGGTACGAGGGGAACCCAAACGTGTACTAGTCCAGCATCGATTTCAACCGTTTGATCGTGACTCTCGAAAGCGTTCATGAGGGCCTCGGCCGATGAGAATAGGCCTGATGTGAGGTTCTGGTCGTCAATCAGGTGCGTTGTGCGGCTGACCTGAAACAGCACTTCGTGTGTCGGTGCGAACCGTTGCAAGGCCGGAATTCCTCCGAAGAGTAACAGCGCCCCCATCAGCGGCCGCGGTTCAGGATCTCCGACGCTGACTACTCGCAGCGCCCGAGCGATCTCGATTTCTGACAACGTCGCCAGAGTGGTGTCGGCCCCAGTGCCGGATATTTGGGCCAAGCGACGAAAGGTCGCGAACTGCGCTGGGTCCAAATCGTCCCAGGTCAGCCCGGGAACGGAGGTCAACGCATAGTCTTGTGCGCCGACGCTGACTGCATGCGACATCATCTCTGCCAACGAGTATGGCACGCACTCTGGCCGCCCGTCTGCTCGAAGCGCGCGACGCTTGTATGTGCCGTTCCGCGTGCCAACCGGGGTTTGCGACTTTGGAACGTCAATGACGGCGATCGCCTTACCATCCACGTCGATGACTTCAACGGTACAGCTTAGGGGCGGGATTGTTTGATTCATGAGCAGACCCTGCATCTGCAAAGTGTTGTCCAGGTGCTCGGCATGCAGCCCCGTCACTGTTCCGCCGTCCTCAACCCCAAGAAGTATCGTGCCGCCTTCCCCGTTGGCCATGCACACGACCTCAGTGATCAGTTCACGATCGGGTAGCCTCTTCTGGTCACTCTTGAACTCGACGACGAACGTCTCACCGCCTGCGATCAAGTCACGAATGCGCTTATCCAGTGCAGATTTCTCGGACTCGGCGACCAGGTTCATGGCACCAGTTTACATAGTTATATAAGTTCCTAACAACCTGCACAAAAGTTATATAACTATGCATAACTGGACGACTTGCCTGTTGACACCCTGCCATGCCGCGACACCAGGTTGCTGATCGGCGGTCCAGCAAAGTCGCTGTTCTGATGTCACGCTTCCCTTGGATCACAGACTTCAACTTCGAAGCAAAGCGCCGTTTCCTTTAATTCGGTGGATAACAATCAAAGAGACCAGCGGGTCACCAAGCTCCGCCCTGGCAGCTTTCCCAAGCCGATCATGCCGCAGCCCGGACGCGGCCCGACATCAGCAGTGGCAGCAGCTCGTCGCGGGTGCGGGTGAGGTCGGCGATCTCGGACATCAGTGCCACTTCGGCTCGCCACAGCTCCTCAAGGCCGGTGTTCAAGCGGTCGAGCTCAACTCTCCGAGGGACGGCGGCCTGCATTGTCTCGACATGTTGCCAGTTGGCGCGTGGCATCCTAGTGCCAGTGTTGCCCGCCATAGCCCAATCTGTGAACTCGGGTCTCGCCACGATGGCGTGGACTGTTGCCGCACCCCAGCCTGACTTCGGACGCAGCACCCAGATTTCTGTGGAGCACACGCCGTCGAAACCTGGGCGATCTACCTTCCGGAAGTACGGACGGAGCTTGCCATAAAGCACGTCGCCACCGCGGAACACGGATTTGTTGCTGTCGACCATTCCGGCATCCCCGACGCCGGTGATGCCCGCTCCATCAGTCCCAAAGTGCTCCAGCCCCAAGTACGGCGTGCCGGGTTGCAATGCGTCGCTGGACACCCCGTCGCGAATCTGGGCTGCGATATCCCCGAAAGCCACAGTGTCGCCACCCCGACTCGCCGCATCAAATGCCGCCAGCGCCAGATCGCGCAGATCCCGAACGTTAGAACGATCTGCCTCGATGAGGTCGTCGAGGGAGCCGAGGACGGCGGCGATTCGGCGCTGCTCGTCCAACAGTGGCAGCGTCGCGTCAAATGATTCGATTCGGCTTGGGCTTGTGTGCTTGACGGTTGAGCCGCTCGCACTGCCCACGACGAAGTCACGGTAAGGCTTGGTGCGCATCAGATATGAGGCGAAAGCGCCGTCGAGCCTCGTGACGTCGCGGACGACGATCTTGCCGATCCGCTGGTTGTGCAGGTAAGTGACTCCGTCATCTGGCACGATTGCCGCATAACCGAGCGTGTCGGCGTTGCGGCTCAAATCGGTCATGGTAACGATCACGTCCCCAGGCGCCAGAGCGAATTCGGCGGGATATGCACCATCGAAGGTCTTCGGTTTTGACTGCTGGAACCCTCCGCCGATTCGGAAGTTTCCAGGGGTGACAAGAGTCGGCAAGGCTGGATCATCGGTGAAGCCATCGCCTGAGAATGCGTAACCGTGCTTTACAGTCAGCACATCACCCAGACGAACCTTCTCCCACCTACTCATCGCC